>Ga0194060_10000565_pt1 | contig 26910 bp, 29 predicted proteins | sample SepL225m_MetaG_FD_163427 | JGI IMG/M metagenome (GOLD analysis project Ga0194060, IMG submission 163427) | Anoxic zone freshwater microbial communities from boreal shield lake in IISD Experimental Lakes Area, Ontario, Canada - Sep2016-L222-5m | ecosystem: Environmental > Aquatic > Freshwater >... | reverse complement strand
GCACTGATCAGGGAAATTTTGAAACTGGTTTTCATTGAAATACCTTTTGAGTTGAATGAAAAGATGACTTTGGAGCAATGGTGCGAATATAAGTAGCTTGTGTGACAGTGGTGTGACATATTTCAGCACCTGGCAATTCGACGCCTGTCACCTCATTGACACAAAAGATTCTTATTCTGTTGACCCCAAGGAAAACTATCTTCAGGAGTCTGGTTTGAACACAAATGACGATGAACTGGTGCAGCGCATCCGGCGTGACCTGGCTGACAGCTACGACGAAGAGTTCGAGCTGGAACTAGAAGACCGCAAGATCGACGAACTCAATGACAGCACACTGGACACCTCGTCGCCAGAGTACAAGCAGAGCCGCCGTCAGTACTTTCGGGAATTGTTCCGGATGCAGGCGGAACTCGTCAAATTGCAGGACTGGGTGGTCAAGACAGGCCACAAGGTGGTGATTCTGTTTGAAGGGCGCGATGCCGCCGGCAAAGGTGGGGTGATCAAGCGCATCACGCAGCGCCTCAATCCCCGCGTCTGCCGGGTCGCCGCCCTGCCCGCGCCGAACGCACGCGAGCAAACCCAGTGGTATTTCCAGCGCTATGTGGCGCATCTCCCCGGCGCTGGCGAGATCGTCCTGTTCGACCGCAGCTGGTACAACCGGGCTGGCGTCGAACGGGTGATGGGCTTTTGCTCTGATGAGCAGTATGAAGAATTTTTCCGCTCCGTTCCTGAGTTCGAAAAGATGCTGGTGCGCTCGGGCATCCAACTCATCAAGTACTGGTTTTCCATCTCGGATGAAGAACAGCATATCCGCTTCATGGGCCGCATTCATGATCCGCTCAAACAATGGAAGTTGAGCCCCATGGACATGGAGTCGCGGCGCCGCTGGGAGGAGTACACCAAGGCCAAGGAAGTCATGCTGGAACGCACCCACATTGCTGAAGCCCCCTGGTGGGTGGTGCAAGCAGTGGACAAAAAGAAGGCCAGACTCAACTGCATTCATCACCTGCTGGGTCAAATCCCCTACGGAGAAATTCAACACCCGGCGATTGTGCTGCCGCCACGCGAGCGGCACGAAGACTATGTACGCCAACCCGTGCCACAGGAAATTGTCGTGCCCGAGATCTATTGATTGGGCCGCCTCCACGTCACCGGACCGTCACGAAGTTGTCACGAACAGTCAGTACGCTTGATCCATCACTAACCTGGAGAAAATCTCATGTTCACTCGCCGAGTTGTAAGTCTTTCCCTTGTAGCCCTGGCCCTGGCTGGTTGCGCCTCTGTTCCAGGCCCGGTTTCTGTGGCCGACAGCATCAGCAAGAACCCGAGCCTGAGCACCCTGAACGGTTTGATCGGCCAGGCTGGTCTGACCGCCACGCTGCAAGGCGCCGGCCCCTTCACCGTTTTCGCCCCCAGCAACGAAGCGTTCAAGGCCGTGCCCGCCAAGACCATGGACGACCTGGCCAAGCACCCGGACAAACTGAAGGATGTCCTGACATTCCATGTACTTCCGGGCAAGCTCATGGCAGCCGAAGTCAGGAATTCGTCACCCAAAACTGTGAACGGCGCCCATGTGGCAGTTTCCAAAGCGGGCGACTTTGTCACGATTGAACAGGCCATGGTCCAGACTGCCGATATTGCGGCGACCAACGGCGTTATTCACATCATCGACAGCGTGTTGATTCCGCCTGCCAAATAATCGGGCGTCCACTGGCCAACGACTGCGTTGGCCAGCGCGATGACTGCCAGCATCCGCAAGCCGGATGCTATGCTAGGCGGAAAGACACAGGGAAATATTGCTGATGCAAGATGGAACACGCCTGGCGGCTGTGGATTTGGGATCGAACAGCTTTCGCCTCGAAATTGGACGAATTGAACACGACCAGTTTTACCGCACGGAGTACTTGAAAGAGACCGTGCGCCAAGGCAGCGGACTCGATGAAGAACGCAATCTGACGCCCGAGGCGATGCAAAGAGGCTGGGATTGCCTGGCCCGTTTTGGTGAACGTCTGGCCGGCTTCGACGACAGCACGGTACGCGCCGTTGCCACGCAAACCCTGCGCGAGGCACGCAACCGCGATGAATTTCTGGATAAAGCAAACCAGGTACTCGGATTTCCGATCGACGTGATCTCGGGACGCGAAGAGGCACGCCTGATTTACCAGGGCGTGGCCCATGCCCTGCCCGCCACCAATGATCGTCGTCTGGTGGTCGACATTGGCGGGCGCTCGACTGAACTGATCCTTGGGCAGGGGCTGAAGCCCAAACTGATGGAGTCCTATCGGGTTGGCAGCATCGCCTGGTCAGCGCGCTATTTTCCGGACAACCAGTTCTCCAAACATGCTTTTCAAATGGCAGAGATCGCAGCCAAGGCCTTGCTGGATGAAGCCCTCAATGCCTACAGGCGCGAAGACTGGGATATGGCCTATGGGTCAGCCGGAACGGTCGGTGCTGTTGGTGACGTGCTGGTGGCGGCTGGCTGGCCAAGCGGCACCGTCGACCGCGCTGGACTTGACTGGGTACAGGAAAAACTGATCAGCGCCCAAAGCGCCGATCGCATTCGACTGCCGGGCCTGAAAGAAGACAGGCGCATCATCATCGCGGGTGGCCTGAGCATTTTGCGAGCGGTCTTTGACCTGCTGCAGATCGATCAAATGCAACTCGCCACGGGAGGTCTGCGTCATGGTGTGCTGTTCAACCTGGCCGGTAGCAGTTCTGACCAGAGCGATGTTCGCCCTAGGTCCGTGCAACGGCTGGCAGGCAAATTTGGTACCGACCTTGCCCATGGCATGCAGGTCAGCAAAGTGGCCCTGCACTTGTTTGCGCAGCTGCAATCCAATCAAAGCGCATCTTCCCTGAAAAATGAACGCTCTGGGCGCAAACTGGGTTGGGCAGCGCAATTGCACGAAATTGGCAGCCGCATCTCGCACGCCGACTATCACAAGCATGGCGCCTATATTCTGGAAAATTCGGATGCCATGGGCTTCACCCTGTCGGAGCTGCACCGCCTGAGTCTGCTCGTGCTGGGTCACCGCGGCAAGTTGCGCAAGCTCGACATCGACTTTGAAGACGAAGTGTTCATGGAGCAATTGCTGGCGCTGCGGCTCGCCGTCATCTTGTGCCATGCCCGGCGCGACCCCGATTTGGGCGGCCTGCACTTGTCACGCCCAGCCGATCAGGACAAAACGTTTGCCCTCAGTTGCCGACCCAAATGGGCACAGAACTACCCACAATCTGCCCACCTGTTGCGCGAAGAGGTGCTGGCCTGGCAAAAAATCCCCTGGTCTTTGACTCTGAGCGGTTGCTGAAGTCTGCCTCGGCATCTGGTACACGCTGATCATTGACATTGCCAACTCTAACGATATAAACTGTATACCTCGTTAATCTCAAGGAATCCACGCTATGGTCACCACAGAAAAAACAGTTCCTTCCGCAGCTTCGGCAAAAGCAGCCACAGTGGCCCCGGCCAGGCTTGCTGCGCCAGTCAAAACTGCGGCAGCTGCAAAGAAGCCGGCACCGAAGAAAGTCGTCAAGAAGGCTGCACCACGCGCCAGGACACCAATCAAGAAAGCGGCACCTGTTGCTGTCAAGGCCGTTGTTGTGAAGACGGTGACCGCAGCGGTCGCCAAGCCAGCGGCTAAAGCAATCGCCGAACCCAAAGCAGCCAAGCCGGTCAAGGAAAAGAAAGCAAAGCTGGTGCGCGACAGCTTCACCGTTCCGAAGGCCGAATACAACGTGCTGGACATACTCAAGTTACGCGCCGCCAAGCTCGGCAGCCCGGCAAAGAAGAGCGAACTGCTGCGCGCTGGCATCAAGGCACTGGCCGCGATGACCGACAGCGCCTATCTGGCGGCGCTCAAGGCCGTGCCGGCCGTCAAGACCGGCCGTCCCCCAGCGAAGTAGACTAGCCCGACACCAGCCCTTGGGCAATCGGCCGCCGGAACACCAGCCAGGCGGGCAACACCGCCACCAGGGCACCTAGCAGCACCAGCGCGGCCACCAGCAGCGCTTCTGCTGCGCCCAGCCGCACCGGCATGGCAAAGCCGACCTGGGACTGCAGCCAGTGCGACAGCCCATTGGCTCCGATCCAGCCCAGGGTCGAACCGATCAAAGCTCCGCAGACGATGAGCAGCAACACTTCTATCCAGACCACGCTGAACACATAGAGGCGGCTCGCACCGATGGCGCGCAGCACGGCAAACTGACGTTGCCGCGCCAGGAAGCCAACCAGCAGCGCCATCAGCACTGCCGAGACAACCAGCACCTGGGTCATGATGGCAAGGGCAGACATCAGGTCGCGCACGTTCCCCAGCGTGAGATAGAGGTCGTTCAGAACTTCTGCCGGAAACAGTGCCAGACTGCGCGCCGTGCGGAACTGGCCACGCAAGCGGTACGCAGCAGCCACCGAATCGGGTTTGATGGCAATCGCCGGGACACCCACGAGCTGGCTCGCCTGCCACGGTGGACCAATTTTCGCGCTGCCAGTTTCGTGCCCGGTCGGCAAGCCATGCACTTGCCAGACATCTTCCACCGGAACCAGAATCGCCGAATCCCAAATATTGTGCCGCGCTGGCAGACGTCCCACGACCGTGTAATGGATGGCTTCGTGGGCCGCGTCCGGCGCTGCCGCTTCATCGTCGTGCACAAGGTGCAGTCCGTGCGCCGGACTGAAGATGGCACCCAATGCCATGTCAACGCCCGCGCCTACCAGCGCTTCGCCGCGCGCCTGAAACAGTCGCCCCTGCGTTGGCGTCAGGGTTGCGCCACGACTGGCGAAGTCGGCGATGGTGCCGATGATGGGGTGCCCCTGCCAACTGTCGCCGAAGGCAATCGGCGCCGCGTATTTGACGCCGGCCGCGCCACTGGCTTGCAGCAGCAGATCCGCGTCAAGCAGGGGAATTGCTTGTGCCCGCAGATAGACCGCCGTCAATACCAGTTGCGTGCTGCTGCCGGGAGCGCCAAGCAAGAGGTCAAAATCATCGGCAGCGCGTGCGCTCCCCTGGCGCAAGGCACGTTCCTGCGAAATCACTGCGATTCCGGTCGCCACCGAAATGGCGATCAGCAGCACGGTCACTGCTGCCAACAGGCGACTGCGGCGCAGGTCCGCTCGAACCAGGGGCAAGGGATTGAAGCGCATCATGGGACATCAGCGCTCGGCTGCAGCGATCCGTGTTGCAGCGACAGGCAGCGGTCCATGCGTTTCAAGAGTTCCGGTTCGTGCGAAATTACAATCAGCGTGGCACCTTGCTTTCGCACCATTTCGACCAGCAGGTCACCGATCTGTCGTCGGTGATCAGGGTCCAGGCTGGCGGTCGGTTCATCGGCCATCACGATGGCCGGTTCCAGCAGCAGCGCCCTGGCCAATGCAACCCTTTGCCGTTCGCCACGCGACAGCAAGGCGGCAAGCCGGTCCATTGCAGTAACACCTACCACCGACAACAGTTCACGAGCATGCTCACGCAGTGTTGCCGAGGGCTGCCAGTGGTCAAAATAGGAAGGCAAAAGTACATTGTCCAGCGCACTGAGTCCGTCCACCAGATGGAAGTCCTGGAATACGAGTCCCACGTTGCGAAGACGCCAGCGCGCCTGTTCATCCCCGGACAACGCGCAGATGTCGACACCACCCCAGCGGACAGTTCCAGAGGTCGGCTTGGCGATCCCTGCCAGGCAATGAAACAGCGTGGTCTTGCCAGCACCCGATATGCCACTGACACCCAGACTGCTACCGGCTTGAAGTTCAATGTTCGCGATGTCCAGGAGCGCTCGCTGCTGACCTGCAAACCGCAACATCAGCTCACGAACCTGCAGTTCCCCCCTGGCGCTCACAGTTTGCGCACCTCCGCATTGACGATGCGAACCTGGCTTACGAAACCCGTTTCGGGATCGGTCCAGGAGCCCATTTCGAGTTTGCCTGCAACTTCAATGCGCTGCGAGAAGTTCAACGGACCCAGCGCCGAGCCGAGGTAGATGACAACAATGTCCGACGGCCACTGTGCGTCCGACGAGCAAAACGGACAGACCGCGACCGGCTCGCGCGTCAGGACGAAGAACTTGCTCTCGGGTTTGAGGGGCGGTGCCATGTAGCCACGCATCCGGACCTCTTTGCCGTTGAGCAATTTGGCCCGCTCTGAATACTGCGTACCCAGCACGCCGACCGACTTGTAGAGCGAGTCGAAACTCAGCAGGGTATCCAGGCTGATTTTGTCCGCGGCTTGACCTGCACTCATCCCGAGAAGCAAAGCTGAAAGAAAAAAAGTCCGGCGAAGACATCCGCCGGACCGAAGACCGATCAAGGACATTACTGCTTCTTGTCGGCTTTGGCTGCCCCATGCTGCTGCGGTGCCAGTGCCAAAGCCTCCGCCATGATCCGGAACAAGTCTGTGTTCTCCATTTGCCCATGCACCTTTTCTGCGCCCGGACCGACGGCCGTCAAGATCACGTCGTCGCCAGAGTGGACACCACTGTTGGAACCGCGCGCGCCTTTGTTCGGCAGATTACCTTCACGCAGCACGGCGCCGGGAACACTCTTGTATTTTTCATTTGCCACCATGACACCGTCGGCGTTGCGAATCGTCGGCACAAATTCACCGTCCATGAAAGGACGGAAGGTATCGTAATGATCAGGGTAGGCACCGAACACCAGACGCAAGCGACGGGAGACATCGACCTTGTTCGGATAGCCTTCTGCGTCTGGCGCAGGATAGTTGGGGAAACCGGCTTGCTCATAGGTGCCGACCTTGTTGCGCATCTCGACGCCGGGCTCGTCGTCATTGACCGTACCCACCACACTGACAGCGTGCGAGTGATCGGCAGTTACCAGGATCAGCGTGTTGTTGCCGTTGGCCTTGGCCCACTCCTTTGCCTGTTTCACCGCGCTGTCGAGCATGATCGTGTCATAAATCGAGCGCTCCGGATCCAGCGAGTGAGAGTACTTGTCGATGCGCGCACTCTCTACCATCAGCACGAAGCCATTTTTGTTGCGCGACAGCACTTTCAGGGCAGCAGCCATTTCTTCCGGCACGTCAGGCTGATCAGGAAACTTTGCAACTGAGCCCTTCTTCAAGAACTTCAAATCCAGCGCACCATCGACATTGCCGGTGTTGTAGAGCCCCAGCAACTTCGTGGTCTTGACATCGTTGGCCGCCGCCAGCATCTCTGTCTTGGTGATCGCAATTTTGTAATCAGCCTGCTTGAAGCGATCGATGTAGTCAACGTCGTCAGCGCGCTTGGAGCCAGGTGTTGACTTGGGCAGGAAGTTGGGTGAACCGCCACCCATCATGACGTCGATCTTGCTATCGTAAAACATCTTCACGATGTCGTTGTAATCGGAACGCCGACGCGTATGCGCCACCATGGCTGCAGGAGTTGCGTCCTCGATCTCGGAATTCGTGACGGCACCCACGGCCATGCCACGACGCTTGGCCAGTGAGGTGATCGTCTCAACTTTGGGATGATCCAGGGTACTGGTGGCACGCGAGCAATAGACGCCCAGCGCATTGACACAGGACTTGTGTCCGGTCGTGTAAGCGTGAGCCGCATTGGCCGAATCGGTAATGATGGAGTCCGTGCCCTGGGTGGACAGCAGTGCCATATAAGGCATATCGTCGACTGCCAGCTTGCCCGTGTACTTGCCGCCCTCAACACTCCTGGACAGAATGCGCGCCGCGGTGCGGTGGCCAATCGAAAAACCGTCGCCAATGAAGAGGATCACGTTCTTCGCGACGCGCTTGGCGGGCGTCGCGTAAACAGTCCAGGTCACTGTGGCATTGCCCTTGCCGTCGCTTGCCGCGACAACATATTGGCCAGGCTTGCTGATGCTGGCATCACGCAGCAGCAGGCTGGACACCTCTTTGCCGTCTTCTCTGGCAATCAGCTCCGCCGACTTGCCCAGCGCCTTGCTGTAGTCCTGCCCGTTGATCGTGACTTTGACTTGCGCCGCATCAACGACGCCATCAAATTCAACCTTGAAGTCAAATTTCGAGCCAGCCAGGATGTCGGCACGCGTCAAGGGGAAGATGGTCTGGGCGGCGCAGGTGGCCGAAAACACCGCAGCGCAGAGGGCCACGACGAACGAGTTGGGTTTGCAAGCCATGAAAATTCCGTATTTGAAACAACAAGGGCAGTCTAGGCGACCCGTGTGAAGAAACTGTGACAGTTCTGGGACAAGAGCAAGTAGACGCCCACGTCAGGGTGCGTACTTGGCAAGAAAAATTCGCAGATCCCGAAAATCCGACATGCGCTCGGTCAACGTCTCGTGATCCCAATCCCACCAGGCGGTGGCCTCGATGGCCTCGGCGATGGCCCGTGGAAATCGTTGGCGTATCACTTTCGCTGCCACACCGCCGACGATGGCGTAGGCTGGCACGTCCTTGGTCACGACCGAATTGCTGCCCACCACGGCGCCATTGCCGATGCGTACGCCTGGCATGATGACGGCGCCATGACCGATCCAGGTATCGTGCCCTATCAGAACGCGTTGCCGGCGACGCCAGGCAAAGAATTCGGCGTCGTCATCCAGTGCCATGCCGTACATCGTTCGCCGGTACATGAAGTGGTGCAGCGTCGGCCGCTCCATCGGGTGAAAGCCCGGATTCACGCGAACCATGTTGGCAATATTGGAAAACTTGCCGATATCGGTTGACATCAGATCACAACCGCTGCCGAGGTAGGAGTAGTCGTCAAGCAGGCAGTCTGCGATGTGTGACTGCCCTCCGACCTGGGTATAGCGGCCGAAACGGCAGTCGCGCACAACCGCGCTGGCTGCCAAGGTTGGGCTCACGCCGAGCTGAACAGCTTGTGGGAGGTTGTAGGACTCGATGTGGGTATGACGCATGGCTGGCCCGTTGTTGAAATGGTTCAGTAGACCCGCTTGCCAGCAACCCAGGTTTCCATCACCGTCGGCATACCGGCACGGTTCATACGCACCCGCAGGAGATCAGCGCGCTGGCCCACTGCCAGCTCTCCGCGATCTGACAGACCGATGGCGCGAGCCGGATTGAGCGTCACCGTTCGCACCGCCTTGGGCAAGGTCCACTGCGCCAGATGACCCAGCATGAAAACGGCGAGCAACAAACTCGAGGGAACATAGTCGGACGAAAAGATGTCCAGCAAGTCGGCCTGCGCCAATTCGGCGGCAGAGACGTTGCCCGAGTGTGAGCCGCCTTTGACCAGGTTGGGTCCGCCCATGATGATGGCCATGCCAGCCTCGCGCGCAGCCTTCGCTGCGGCCAGCGTGGTTGGAAATTCGGACATGACTATGCCCTCTTCAACTGCCTGTTGAACGTCCGTTACCAGCGTGTCATCATGGCTGGCCAACGGTAGGCCACGTGCCCTGCAGGCCATGACAATGGCCTGGCGGTGCGGCACGGCGTAAGCCTGCTGGTCGGCCTTGCGCTGCGCAATCATGGCGTCAAACACCTCGTCGCTGAAACGCTCATTGCGCTCGGCGTAGCGGCGATAACTCTTCAAGTTGCGCCATTGGCGCTGCCCTGGCGTGTGATCCATCACGCTAACCAGTTTCAACAAGGGGTCCGCAGCATACTGGTTGAATACTTCAAGAATGTCGGGCACCGAGATTTCACAGCGCAGATGCAGCAGGTGCTCGATACGCAGCAAGCCTTCGTCGCGGCATTGATGCAGGGCGGCAATCGAGGTGTGCTGGGTCTGAGCCCGTGCGCCGCCCTGATCCAGGTCGCCAATGACGACTGAATCAAGCACCGTGGTAATGCCGGCGGCCGCGCACTGGGCGTCATGCACCACCATGGCGGAATGGGCGTTCCACAAAACACCGGGTCGCGGTGCCAGGTGCTTCTCCAGATTGTCGGTGTGCAGTTCCACCAGTCCCGGCAGCAGCCAGTCGTTCGCCCAGTCCTCGCCCTCAATGACCGACGTGGAGCCTGGATCCATGGCACCAATCAGATCGCCGTCCATCACCAGGTTGCCGGTAAATTCTTCATCGGCCGTCACAAGACGGGCGTTTCGGATGATGCGTTGCGTCATGTTGTACTTTCCTGTTCAGTTCGGCCCGCGTTACGGTATTGCTCGACATCGAATGTTCGGGTTGCCACCGCGTCACGCACTTCGTCATCATGAAAGATGCCAACCACGGCGCTGCCCTGCTCGCGCGCCGCACGAATCAGGTTCACGACGACGCGCCGGTTATCGGCATCGAGCGAGGCGGTCGGCTCATCGAGCAGCAACACCGCCGGGGCGGTGATCATGCCGTGCGCAATATTGACGCGCTGCTGTTCGCCGCCAGAAAACGTAGCCGGTGGCAAATGCCATAAGTGTTCCGCCAGATTCATGCTTTGCAACCATTGGGCTGCCTGCGCGCGCGCTTCGTCGGCAGGCACGCCGATGCGACGCAGCGGGTCGGCCACGATGTCCAGCGCCGACACGCGCGGGATGACACGCAGGAATTGCGAAACATAGCCCAGCGTGTACCGGCGCAGTTCAAACACTTCCCGCGGCGCCGCGCTCGACAAGCTGACCCAGACGCCTTGATGGCGAATGCGCACCTCGCCACTGCTGGCAGCGTAGTTGCCGTAGAGGCAGCGCAGCAAGGAGCTCTTGCCGCTACCGGAATGGCCCGTCAGGGCCAGGCATTCCCCGGCACGCACGCTCAGGTCAATGCCGGAAAACACAGGCAACTGCAAGCCGCCGCGTCCGTACAGCGTAAACGTCTTGGACAAAGCGAGGGTTTCAATGAGAGCAGTCATGGTGTCAGCACCGAGGAAACCAGCAGTTGGGTATAGGGATGTTGGGGGTCGTCCAGCACGCGATCGGTCAAACCCTGCTCGACCACGCAGCCGTCCTTCATTACCAGCATGCGTTGCGCCAGCAGTCGCGCAACCGCCAGGTCGTGCGTCACTACCACCGCTGCCAGCTGCAATTCGTCGACCAGTTCACGCAGCAGGTCCAGCAGGCGTGCCTGCACCGACACGTCCAGTCCCGTGGTAGGTTCGTCCATGAACACCAGGCGCGGCTGGGTCACCAGGTTGCGCGCAATTTGCAGGCGCTGTTGCATGCCGCCGGAGTAGCTGCCCGGCAGGTCGTCAATGCGCCCGGTGTCGAGTTCGACGCGCGCCATCCAGGACAGAGCTTCGCTGCGCAGCTGACCATAGTTGCGCGCCCCCAGCGCCATCAGACGTTCACCGACGTTGGCACCGCCTGACACATTCATGCGCAGACCATCGCGCGCATGCTGCTCGACAAAGCCCCAATCGGTGCGGGCCAGGCGGCGCAGCTGGGCCTGCGACATGCTGGCCAGATCCATCAAGTGATCGGGTTCGCTGGCAAGGTCGCTGCGCACCTCGTAATGCACCGAACCTTCGTCGCAGCCCAAACGTGCGGCCAGCAGGCGCAGCAAGGTGGTCTTGCCGGAGCCGGATTCACCCACGACCGCCAGCACCTCGCCCGGATAGAGGTCAAAACTGACGTCGCGACAAGCCCAGCGGGGCTGGCCCTGATGAACGTAGGCCTTGCTGGCACGGCGGGCCGACAACAGTACACCCGGCTTCATGCAGCCTCCTGTTTCACGACTTGCTGGCTGCCGACGTGACCGGCCTGGCGCCGCTCTTCACAATAGTCACTGTCCGAACACACGAACAGGCGGCTGCCCTGATCGTCGACGATCATCTCGTCGAGATAACTCTCGCTGGCACCACAAAGCGCGCAGGCGTGCTCCCAACGCTGCACTTCAAACGGATGGTCCTCAAAGTCCAGGCTGCGCACCGTGGTGTAGGGCGGCACCGCATAGAGGCGCTTTTCCCGCCCGGCACCAAAGAGCTGCAAGGCCGGGTTCATGTGCATTTTCGGGTTGTCAAACTTGGGGATTGGCGAGGGCGACATCAGATAGCGCTCGTTGACCAGCACCGGGTAGTCATAGGCACGCGAAATTGCACCCAGCTGCGCGATGTCCTCGTACAGCCTGACGTGCATCAGGCCGTATTCAGTCAGGGCATGCATCTTGATGGTCTCACGCCGGCGCGGCTCCAGGCGCGCCAGCGGTTCGGGCATGGGCACCTGGTAAACCAGAATTTGGGACGCGTTCAAAGGCGCCTCCGGAATCCGGTGACGCGTCTGAATCAGTGTCGCCTGGCGCGTCGCCTCGGTCGTCGCAACGCCGGTGGTGCGTTCGAAAAAACGCCGGATATTGACTGCATTGGTGGTGTCATCGGCGCCCTGGTCGATCACCTTGAGCACATCGCTTCGACCAATGATGCTGGCCGTGATCTGCACACCGCCGGTACCCCAACCATAGGCGAACGGCATCTCACGCGAGCCAAACGGCACCTGATAGCCCGGCACCGCCACGGCCTTGAGCAAGGCGCGCCGGATGCGCTTCTTGGTGCGCTCGTCAAGAAAGGCGAAGTTGTAATGTTGTTCGATCATGCACTCTCCTGTGGCGCGCGCGCGCGCAGCTTGCGCACCAGTTCCAGTTCGGCCTGGAAGTCCACATAGTGCGGCAGCTTCAGGTGTTGTACAAAGCCGGAGGCTTCAACGTTGTCGGCATGCGAAAGAACAAACTCCTGGTCCTGCACTGGCGCGACGTGCGGCTCACCCAACTCATCCGCACGCAGCGCACGATCGACCAGGGCCATGGCCATGCTCTTGCGCTCGCCGCCGCCAAACGCCAGACCATAGCCCTGCGTGAACTGAGGCGGCAATTCACGACTGCCGTTGAACTGGTTGATCATCTGGCACTCGGTAACCTCGATGTCGCCAATGTCAATTGCAAAGCCGAGTTCATCTGGCACCAGCTCAACGCTGACAAAACCACGCCGGATCTCACCGGCAAACGGGTGTGAGCTGGCGTAACCGCGCTGGGTTGAGTAGCCCATGCCCAGCAGCCAGCCTTCGTCGCCGCGCGCCAGCGCCTGCAGGCGCAGCTCGCGCGCAGCCGGAAACATCAGGGGCTCGCGGGTAAGGTCAGCGGCTGGCGCATCGTCATCGGGGTCTGGCGTTTCGAGCAGCCCTTCGCGCGCCAGCAACTGATTGATGCGTGGCACCGTTACCGGCCCATCGCCTGAGCCGGCGTCGGATGGCAGGCAGGCTGGCTGCTCTGCAGCCGTGTCAACCGGCGACCCGGCGCTGCTCGTGTCTTCCGCCAGCAGCGCAAAGTCGAGCAAGCGTTGCGTGTAGTCGTAAGTGGGCCCCAGCAACTGGCCGCCCGGAACTTCCTTGAAGGCAGCAGAAATGCGCCGCACCAGGTCGATACGCGCCGTGTCCAGCGGCAGCGCATAGCCCAGGCGCGGCAACGTCGTGCGGTAGGCGCGCAGCAGGAAGATGGCTTCCATCAGGTCACCGCTGGCTTGCTTGATGGCCAGTGCCGCCAGCTCGGGGTCGTAAAGTGAACCTTCGCTCATGACACGGTCGACTGCCAGTGAAAGCTGTGAGCGAATCTGTGCCACCGACAGGGCGGCAAGCGTCGTGTCGCCACGACGCTGTGCCTCCAGCAAACGCCAGGAGCTCTCGATCGCAGCGGCGCCGCCTTTGACTGCAACGTACATCTCAGACTCCTTCCGGCGGACTGACGCGCGTCGTGCGCGGCAGACCGACAAGCTGCTCGGCGCAGGTAAAGATGATGTCAACGCCCTGCGGGAACGCCGCATGGTTGACTTGCCACTGGGTCCAGAAGTCAGCTGAAAGCCCTGGCAAAGCTAGCCGGCGCTGCTCCTGGATGCCGGGGCCTCGCCATTGCGTCTGCGTGCCGCCCTGCAGGCTGGGCAATTCAATCACGAGCGTGCTGGAGAATTCGGGAGATTTGGCGCTGCCGGCGGCAAAGTCTGCCAGGGCGGGTGCTGATCCGACATCGGTCAGCAACGCAAAACTCGCCATCGCCGGGCGCGGCGCCACGGTCGCACCGGTGTGAAAGCGAAGCCAGTGCTGCAAATCCGGGTCTGCGTTCTGCCACCAGACGGGGGTTTCTTCATCACACAGCGTCAGCAACAGACGGGCCATCGCACCACCGAGCGCCACACCGGGCAAGGCCGGCGCCAGCGTGTTGACTTGTCCTGGTCGTGCCAGCGCATCGAGCAGCGCGCGAAATGCAGACTGTGTTTCATGCACCTCGTCCAGCAGACCTGGCGCAAGACTTGTGGTCGTACTCATGCATCACCTCGTACCAAGGTAAAGAACTCAACTTTGGACGGCGCCACCTCACGGCGCCGGCTATCGCGTGCCTGCGCCTGCTGCGCTTGCAGGGGTTCGATGAGTGTGCGCTGCAGTTCGTCATGCCAGGCCGGATCCTGCAACAGGGCATCAAACAGCGCCGCCAGTTCAGCGCGGCGCTTGTCACGACCCAGCGCATAAGCCACCCCCAGCGCTCCGTTGCCAAGGCGCACAGCGCAGCGCACGACGCTGGCCTCGCCAAGGTTGAAAGGGTTGCCGGTACCGCCGACACGCCCGCGCAGCATCAGCATGCCCACTTCCGGAGGTCGAACCTGTTGCAGTGCGGGCAACTCACCGAGCAGCACGCGTTTGGCCTCAAGCTCGCTCAGGCTCGCGCGTGCCAGCACGGCCAGCCAGGTGCGACGCGCCGACAATTCACCGGACGCAGTGTTGTTTGTCATACAGATGTCTAAATCAGTCACTAAAGTTCAAGCCTATGCCACCAACCATGAAGCCGTCATGGAACAGGCGTCTAGTTCACTGCGACAACATGAAACATTTATGACATTGAGCCAAGTTATTTCGGCCAGCGCGCCGGGACGGCGTTGCGGCGTTGCCGTGTGGCGCCAGATTGCCGACACCCTGACAACCGAAATTCGGGACCGCGCCTACGTGGCCAGTGGTCGCTTGCCAGGTGAAGTTGAACTGGCAACCCGCTTTGCCGTGAACCGCCACACCTTGCGCCAGGCGGTGGCGGCGCTGCAAAGCGATGGCCTGGTACGCATTGAACCCGGGCGCGGTACCTTCGTGCAACACGACTTGCTGGACTACGCCCTCTCCAACCGGACCCGCTACAGTGAAAACCTGCAGCGCCAGGGCCTGTTGCCAAGCCGGCAGTTGCTGACAGCCCGGGAGATGCTCGCGCCGGAAACCGCTGGTCGCGAACTCAAACTCGGCAAGGGTGACAAGGTTTTGATGGTCGAACTGCTCGACGAGGCCGATGGAGCCCCGATCGGGCTGGCCACAGCCTATTACCCGGCTGCGCGCTTTGGCGGCCTGCTGGAGATGCTGGCGCTGGGAAATCGCAGCACCGACATCCTGAAACATTTTGGTGTGCAGGACTATTTGCGCTTGCAAAGCCGCATCACCACGCAGATGCCAAGCGAGGAGACGGCACGGCTGCTCAAGCAGCCTGCCAACCGACCGCTGCTGTGCGTCGAGTGTCTTGACGTGGACATGCTGGGCCAACCCATCAAGTACGGGGAAACCGTCTTTTGTGGTGACCGCGTGCAATTGGTCGTCAACGCCAGGGACGATGCATGACAGCGCGCTATGCCATCTATTTTTCGCCTGCCAGGCCTTCTCCATGGTGGACTTTTGGCGCGCACTGGCTCGGGCGCGATGAGTGTCAGGATGCAGCACTGACACAGCCAGTCTCCAGCCAGGTCGAGCTGGCCGACCTTTCTTGCGTCACGGCGGAGCCGCGTCGCTATGGTTTTCATGCCACGCTCAAAGCGCCCTTTCACCTGGCGGGCAAACACACCGTCGATGACCTGGCGGTTCGCATGGATGCGCTGGCGAAGACACTCAAGCCCGTTGCCTTGGGCCCCTTGCACGCCATCATGCTGGGCAACTTTGTCGCGCTGGTGCCGGTCAATCGTCCAGCACAGCTGGCATCACTGGCCGACGCCTGTGTGATTGGACTCGATGACCTGCGCGCGCCCTTGTCCGAGGCCGACCTGGCACGCCGCCTTGCCGCCCCGCTGAACACCAGGGAGCAAGAGTTGCTGCGGCAATATGGCTATCCCTATGTGCTGGAACGATTCCGCTTGCACTTCACCCTGAGCGGCCCCGTGCCGGCACACACTGCGCGCTGTGTCATCCAGGAAGTGGCCGAGTCCGTCAAGCAACTCAATGCGACTGCGCCCTTGCAACTCGACCGGCTATGCCTGTTTGTCGAGAGCGCCCCGGGTCAACCCTTCAAGCGACTGATCGAATTCACCTTGGGTGCGTGATCCACTTTGTGAACGAAACCCTGTCATCACGCCGACGCAATGCATTGCACACAATCATTTGCGCCATCGTGTGCGCGTTGTATCAATCAACTTAACAGGAGTGACTCATGAACATTGAAAATGCAAGCAACAACATTGACGATCAGGACACGTCCGAAAATGGTGCCGCAGAAGACGAGCTGCAAATGGAACAGGAAAGTGAAGTGAAAACCGACAGTTCAGAAGTTGACGAACAAGCGGTTGACCAGCAAATGGCCGGCATCACGGGCGAGGAATTTCAAGGTGCTTTGAGCTCGGTGAGCGAAGCCGTGCGCCAAGTCGGCGAAAGTTCCGACTGGGAAACGGAAAGCGAAAGACTGATCCGTAAGGTCACCAACAACGCTGGGCAGATGGGTTGAATCCTGGCTATAGCGCCTTCGCATTGGCTAGTCAATGAGTACCCCACCTTGGCGAAAGCGATAGGGTCCGGCATAGTCGCCAATGGCACAGGTATGACTGACCAGTCGCCCATCACGCCACATGTGCAGTTGATAGCCGGGCGGCTCCATCACAAAACAATCCGGCCCATCCGCACGCAAGTCCAGCGCGACCTGATGCGCAGGGCTCGGACAGGTGGAGGCCAGCGTGTTTCCAAACCTGCATTGAATGGAGCGGTGAATGTGACCACAAAGCAGTCGTTCCACATGGCTGTGCCTGGAAACAATCGATTCAAGCGCTTGCCATCCTTCCAGGCCGAGCGCGTCCATGTGGGCGATGCCAGTGACAAATGGCGGGTGATGCATCGCAATCAGGGTCGCTCTGGGGTCTTCGCTCAGCCGCTCATCAAGCCATGCCAGACGGCTTGAGCACAACTTGCCTCTCCCCTCCTTCGGTACTGCAGTGTCCAGCGCGATGAGCCGCAGGCCTCCCAGATCAACGGCGTACTGCAGGAACTCATCGCCTTGCTCGAGATACTCAAAGCCTGGCCCGCCAAACGCCTCACGCAGGGCGCTGCGTTCGTCGTGGTTGCCCACCACAAAGTACAAAGGCATGCCAAGGGGCGCCAATAATTCCTTGAGCAGGTCGTACTCGTTACTGCGGCCATAGTCCACCGTGTCGCCAGTGACCAGGACGACATCGGGCAAGGGGTTCAGGCGCATGATGCTGGCGACACAGGCGCTCAGCATCGTGGCGGTGTCAACGATGCCATAGGCGAGCTTGCCGCCGGCCTTGATGTGCATGTCGGATAGCTGGGCAATCAACATGCGAGACTCCCGGCATCGACTTCAAGCCCAATCGAATCGCCCACCGTGAAGCGCTGTTTGGGTGGCAGCTTCAAGACCACTTCCTCAGCACTGTCGAGCCGCACCTGGACCCGGTTGTGGTCACCAAGGAAGAAGCAGGAGATGACCTGGCCGCGCATCGAAGACTGGGATGGCGGCACGACGCGCGCCTCCTCGGGTCGAAAGCTGTGGCTGCCGACGGTATTCATGGTGCCAATGAAATCGGCCACAAAGCGGTTGGCCGGACGAAAGTAAATGTCCCGCGGGGTTCCCACCTGAGAAATACGTCCTTTTTCCATCACCGCAATGCGGTCACCCAGGGCCATCGCCTCGGCCTGGTCATGGGTGACGTAGACCGTCGTGATGCCCAGGCTTCTGAGCAGGGCGTTGATGTCAACTCGCAGCGTCTCGCGCAACCTGGCATCGAGCGCGGTCAGTGGCTCGTCAAGAAGCAGGGCACGTGGTCGCGGGGCGATGGCGCGTGCCAGCGCCACGCGCTGCTTCTGCCCGCCCGAGAGCTGGGTAATCTGCCGCTCAGCGAGTGACTCGATGTGCATCATTTCCAGCATCTCACCGACGCGCTTCCTGCGCTCGGATTCAGGCATCTTTCGGACGACCAAGCCGTAGGCTATGTTTTCCTCGACGGTCATGTTGGGAAACAGCGCGTAGCTCTGAAAAACCATGCCGATGTTGCGTTTCTCAATCGGCAGCGCCGTGACGTCTTCATCGTTGAACAGCACCCGACCGGCGTCAGGAACATCCAGCCCTGCAATCAGCCGCAAGGTGGTGGTCTTGCCGCAGCCAGACGGGCCAAGCAGCACCAGCGTCTCGCCTGACTCGATCTGCAGGTCGGTCGGCTCCAGCACGACCTGATGTTTGTAGCTCTTGCTGCAAGCCTGGACCAGGATGCGCAGACCATGGTTCGAGTTCATCTGGAAACCTTTCGTCCACCGGCAAGTTGCAACGCTATCAGCAGCGGGACAATCATCATGAAGAAAACAATCGTGTAAGCGCTGCCGACTTCAATGCGCAGCGACGCATAAGCGTCTGCCAGTCCCACCGGTAGGGTCGGGGTCAGCGGCGTGTGCAGCAGCAGGGTCATGTTGAATTCGCCAACCGACAAGGTCAGCACCATCAGGGACCCGGCGATGATGCCGGACCTGCAGTTGGGCAGAACGATGCCGGTAAAACGTTGCAGGAAAGTCGCGCCAAGACTGCGCGCACCTTCTTCGAGTGAATGCATATCCACCGAAAGCAGGACTGCCAACACCGAGCGCACCATGAACGGCAAGGTAAAGAGGACGTGACCGACAAGAATGAAGGTCCAGTGCGTCCTGAAGTTGCCCACGGCCCCATAGGTCACGATCAGCGCCAGTGCCGTCGCCAGTCCGGGCAGAGCGACCGGCAACATCAGCAATTCCTCGATGGTGCGCGCCATCTTTCCCTGCACGCGTGACAGCACGTAGGCTGCCGGAACGCCCAGCACCAGTGTGCTGGCCAGACAGGCCAGCGCAATGCCCAAGGAGAGCCACAGACTGTCCTGATAGCTCTCCCAGACCTTGAAGACCCATTGCAGCGTCAAGCCGCTTGAGAGCCCCACGAACTGGTTCTTGGTCAGTCCAGTCAGTATGGAAAGGATGACGGGTACGAGCAGGAACCCAGCCACGCCGACGGTGAAGGCAAGCAGCGACCAGAAGACCGGCGAGCGATGACTTTTGGCTGCTCTTGTCATGCTGCCGCGGCAACCACATTGCCTGTCAAACTGCGGGCAAAGGCGAGTGCCGACCAGGTCAACAGGCCCAGCACGAAGGACAGTGCTGCCGCCATGGCAATATTGGCCTGCAGCGTGAATTCGGTGTAGATAATCATCGGCAAGACGTCAATCTTGGTGGCCAGGGTGAATGCGGTGCCAAAGGCGCCCATGGAGGTTGCAAAGCAGATCGCGCCGGCTGCAAGCAGCGCGGGTTTGAGGCCGGGTATCAGCACGTCAACCAGCACCCGCCAGTTCGAGGCTCCCAGTGAGCGCGCTGCTTCGATGAGTTGCGGGTCGAGTTTTTCCGCCGCTGCGATGACGGTCAGGATGGTGCGTGGAATGGAGAAGTAGATGTAGCCAATAAACAGTCCAACCATCGAGTAGGCAAAGACCATTCGTTCGCCAAACAGTGCGTTGGTGATGCTGGGTACCAGACCCTGGCGCCCACCCAGCATGATGACCATGAAGCCAATGACGACACCTGGAAACGCCAGAGGCAGCGTCAAGAGGGCCGTGAGGACCTGGCGCCCGGCAAACTCGTGACGCGCCAGAAAGACACCGGCCACGCCAGAAATAAGGAGCGTCGTCACGGTGACGACAACTGACAGCGTGACCGTGGAGACCATGCTGCGCCAGTAGCGTGGCTCCACGAAGGCCGCCACATAGGCTGACCAACCCAGTTCACCACTGCCGCCAATGACGAAGAGCTTGGCCAGAGGAATGGCAAAGAACGTCAAGAACATGGCCGCGACTGGCAGGGTCAACCCAATAAGCCAGGCGCGGTCTGTCCTCATCAACCCACTTCTTTTTGGTAGCGACTGCCGATGGCCTTGGAGGCGTCGGCCAGTTTCTGCACATCAATCGCCTTGGCACGCTGATATTCGGCATCGGGCAGGAAGCGTTTTTTCATTTCCTCAGACATCGCCTTGGCAAAGACCGGACGCAGGTAGGCGTTGGCCCAGTGGCGCTGGCCCTCGTCGGACAGCACAAAGTCAAGAATGCGCTTGCCCTGCTCGGGGTTGGGGCCGTTCTTGACCAAACCCATGACGTAGGGAAGCTGTTGCGTGCCTTCTTGCGGAATAACGAACACGGTGGGCGCCTGATCGGTGTACTGGCCACGGTAGGCGTTGAAGTCATAGTCCAGCAGGATCGGGATTTCACCCGACAGCACCCGCGCATAAGCGGTCTGCGTCGGAACGATGGGGTTGTTCGCCTGGAGTTGCTTGAAGTATTTGATGCCGGCGTCCAGATTGTCGTAGCTGCCACCGAGTGCCAGGTTGACAGCAATGACGCCCACCTGGCCAACCGCGGCGCTGCCTGGGTTGAGGTAGCCCACCAGACCCTTGTACTCAGGCTTGAGCAAATCGGCCCAGCTGCGCGGCACTGGCTTGCCGCCCAGGGCCTGCGTGTTGACAAAAAAACCGAGCGTTCCGGAGTGAATGCTGAACCAGTAGCCTTCTGCGTCCCTGAGCGACGCCGGAATTTCGGCAAAGCGCTTGGGCTGGTACGCTTCAATCACGCCGGCTGCTTTGGCTTGCGGTCCCACCTGACCACCCAGGTACACCACATCGGCCACCGGTTTGGCCTTCTCGGCGATAAGCGCTGCCAACGATTGCCCGGAGTTTTTGTTATCCGCAGGCACCTGAATATTCAGGCGTTGCCCCACCATGCGCAGCATGCCGCCCCAGTCCGCCCACTCCGGCGGGCAGTTGTAGCAAATCGCTCGGGCCGACTGGGCCAGTGCGGGGAAAGCTGCGGTCGTGCCAGCCAGAATGGCGGTCGATAAAAGATCGCGTCGGTTCATCATTGGAGTTTCCTTTCAAGGCGGGTAGAGAGAATAGATTCAGGTCACGGATTTTCTGATCCGTGCCGAGATCAAGTCGATGACGGTGACAGTGATGATGATGATGATCATCACGGCGCAGGTTTCGGCGTACTGAAAGCCGCGGATGATTTCCCACAGAATGACGCCAATGCCACCGGCGCCGACCATGCCAACGACCGACGCTGAACGTACATTGGATTCAAAGCGATAAAGCGAATAAGAAATCCACAGCGGCAGCACCTGCGGGATGATGCCGTAAACAATTTCCTCCAGCGCGTTGGCACCGGTGGCGCGGATCCCTTCAACGGGTTGCACATCGATCGCTTCAACCGCCTCTGAAAAGAGCTTTGCCAGGACACCGGTCGTGTGGACGAACAGGGCCAACACGCCGGCAAATGGCCCCAGGCCAACCGCCACAATGAACAGCATGGCAAATACCATCTCGTTGATGGCGCGCGCTGCGTCCATCAGCCTGCGCACCGGTTGATGCACCCACGCCGGCGTGACATTGGCTGAAGAAAGCAGGCCGAAGGGCACAGCAAAAACAACCGCCAGTGCAGTGCCCCAAAGGGCAATTTGCAGGGTGATGACCATCTCCTGCAAATACAGACGCCAGTCGCCAAACTTCGGCGGAAAGAAGTCAGCGGCGTAGGTCGCCATATTGCCGGCATCACGCACCAGGTCGAACGGCCGCATGTCGGCTCCGCGCCACGAGCCAGCCAGCAAGGCCAGCAACGCGCCCCACGCCAGCAATGCCAGCACAGAGGTGCGTGGCACCACCTTCGGCTGCACTACTTGACCTGAGCCAGCGCAGCCAGCTGTCTGTCGACGTCAGCCAGCTTGGCCTGCTTTTCGTCAGCGCTCATGGCGACATCTGCTTCATACTTGTTGCGCGTCTTGAACAGTTCAAGCTGTCGAATCGGAATCAACTGGCTGTTGCTCGACGGCTTGAAGCCCGACAGTTTGTTGAGTTTGATGAGATTGTCTTTTTCCTGCTGACTGCTCTTGCCATAGGCGTAGAAGAAATCACGCACTTTGGCCTTGCTGGCTTCCGGCAGGTCCTTGCGAATCACCAGCGGGTCCATCGGAATCAAGGGTGATGTCCAGATGATGCGGATGTCGTTGAACTTCTCTGGCAGTCTTTCCTTGATTTTGTCCAGGTTCTCACTGTTGTTGGTAGCGACGTCAACCTGCTTGTTGGCAACGGCCAGCGCGTTGGCCTCGTGGTTCGCGCCGCGTGAAAGTTTGAAAAAAGTCTTGGCGTCTATCCTGTTTTGCGCAAACACATAGTAGCTCGGCACCAGAAAGCCCGACGTGGAGTTTGGGTCACCATTGCCGAATGACAGGCTCTTGCCGTTTTTCAACATGTCGTCGAGCGTCTTGATCGGGCTGTCCTTGTGGACAATCAAATGTGAGTAATAGCCTTGCGTTCCATCGGCGTTGACCATTTGGGCAAACACTTCACCGCTGGCACGATCCACGGCCTCCATCGCCGACTTGTTGCCGAACCACGCTACGTGGACTTTGTTGAAACGCATACCTTCGATGATGCCGGCGTAGTCCGATGCAAAGAAAGCATTGACTTTCATGCCGGTTTTCCTGGCCATATCGTCCAGCACCGGTTGCCAGTCTGATTTCAGGTTTTGGGATGATTCGGTTGAAATGATGCCGAAATTGAGTTCCTTCAATTCCTGGGCGGCCACCGGGTTAAGGGCGATCAGCAGCGCGCCAGTCAGGCTGGCGAGTAGTTTCTTGAGCATGGGTAGGTTCCTGTAAAAATATTCCGAGAGATGACAAAGAGAATTTGCCGGTCAAGCCAAGCGGGCGATGGCTGCTGCGCCGCTGAGGGGGGCTGGCCAGACCAGATGCGGCAACGCAGGCTTGCGATCCTGCAGGCTGGAGATGTGATCGCCCAATGACAGGATATCGTCAGCCTCGGCGCCATAGAGCTCGCGCAACAAAGCCGGCGTCAAAGCCTGCGAAGGGCCGTCGTACACGACACGTCCCTGGTGCAGGGCAACGGTGCGGGCGCAGTACTTGATCGCGACATTCACCTGGTGCAGGGACACCACCACGGTGCACTTGTCCTCCTGGTTGACACGCGCCAGAATATCCATGACCTTGCGCGACGATTCCGGATCGAGCGAGGCGATTGGCTCGTCTGCCAGGATCACCTTGGCGCCCTGCACCAGGGCCCGTGCAATGGCAGCACGCTGCTGCTGACCACCCGACAGTGTCGAGGCGCGTTGCGCAGAACATTCTTCGATACCCACACGTTGCAGCGCACTGTTGCCGCAGGCCAGTTCGGTGGAAGTAAACCAGCGCATCAGGCTGCGCCACAGGGGCACGCGATGCAGGGTTCCGGCCAACACATTGACGATCACGGGTAGCCGGTCCACCAGATTGAACTGCTGAAAGACGAAGCCGATACCGGCGCGGGTCTGGCGAATGTCCGCTGCAATTTTGCCGTCTTGTTGCACGGTGCGGCCGTGCACTTGAATCAGCCCCTCACCAGAGCCATCTGCCGCCACCAAGCCCGCCATATGGCGCAGCAAGGTTGATTTTCCGGAGCCGGAGGCGCCAATCAGGGCCACCATTTCACCGGTTCGAATATTCAGATTGATTTCCTGCAGTGCCTTGCGACCGCCTGGAAACGTTTTGCTCAGACCTTTGATACTGATTGCAGTGACCACCATAACTCCTGTTCAACGCGCTGGATGTTCGTTGCGCAGAAGATAGCGGCCCAACATGTCAATTCGATGTCAGATCGATGTTCCCCCCAAGGTGCTCCAGGCCCGCAGTGCCCGCAACAGGGGACGCTTCTTGGTTTGATGATCCTGCATGCGGCGCAGAATGTCATCGAGCGTGCGCATCGCTTCGGTAATGTGCGGGCCCTTGTTCAACATCACGCATTCGGCGCGCTCGCCCATCGCCGCATCGGTGATTTCGGCACGCGACGGCAATCCGGTCTTGGCCAGTGTTTCCAGCACTTGGGTCGCCCAGATCACCGGCATGTGCGTGGCCTCGGCCGCCCAGAGAATCTCTTCCTGGACTTCGGCCAGCCGCTCATAGCCGCACTCCACCGCCAGATCGCCACGCGCGATCATGATGCCCGCGCTCTTGCTGGCCATGGCAGAAAACAGCAATTCAGGGAGGTTTTCAAAGGCGCGACGCGTCTCGATCTTGAGCACGATCCCGAGGTCGGGCTTTCCAAGTTCATGCAGACGCTCGCGCAAGGCCTGGACATCGGATGCCTGTTGCACAAATGACAGGCCCACCATGTCCGCAAGCTGCGCGACCACCGCCAGATCCTCGATGTCTTTCTCGGTCAGCGCTGGCAGATGGAGCTGACTGTCGGGCAGGTTGATGCCCTTGTCGCCCGCGAGCTTCTCGCCGCTGTCGCGTGCGTGAGTGATCTGGACTTCAAGCCACTTCGGATCGGCGCGCTTGATCACGCCGCCAATGCGACCGTCGTCGAACCAGATGCGTTCACCGACGCAGACCTGCGCAAACACTTCAGGCAGGGTGCAGACCACTGTTGGCATGGGCCGCAGCGACCGTCCCTTTGCTTTGCCGGGCAACGCGTCGACGGCTTGACCTGTCAATCGCAGGGAACCGCCGCGCTCCAGATGCAACAGGCCGTCTTTGCAAGGCAGGTCCGACACCCGGGTCACAGCATGCTCGCCTCCGGCGTGACAGCGCTTGAGTTTTGTCTGAGGCACCAGGTAGGCCGTTTGCGCGCACTCGGCCAAGAACCCGCTATCGTCCTGTTGCACGAGGCGCAAATGGCGATCCGCGTCGCGGGCATCCGTAAACTCGATCCGGTCACCCAACTGCAGCTGTGCCAACCACTGTGCTTCCACGCCGACGTGATCGCTGGCGCCGGTCACCGGTAGGCTGCTGCCAGCCACCCGAATGCCGACGCAAGCAGGAGACAACACGTGCCCCAGATCGTCGCGTTCGGGTCTGAGTTTGAGTACCGCTGTATCCGACGGAATGTGGCCGGTACGCAGCTTCGGCCCGCCCAGGTCCATCAGGACCCGGACCGGTCGGCCCACGGTTCGGGCGGCCCGTCGCACGTGCGCCGCCATGCTTTTCCACTCGGGTGGCCCGTCATGCGCGCAATTGATCCGGGCAATGTCCATCCCGGATACAACCAGGCGCCTGACCAGTCCGAAATCCTTGGCCGCTTCTGAAGGCAGAGTGACCATGATGCGCACCACCCGATCCGCTGGCGCTGCTCCAAGCAGTTCGGCGGTATGTCGCTCAAGCAGCTTTTGGCTGGTCTTGATGCCAACCGGTTCATCGGTGGAATGCGGCTGCCACGGCTGCCCTGTCAAGCGGTGCAGAATGCCCAGCACCTTGTCAAGATTTGCCATCACGTGCGACTCGGCTCGGCCAAGCGACGACAGTCCGACCCTGGAGAGCCATTCCTGCAGATCGCGTCTGTCATGGCGGCGCAAGGCCAGATAATGAACCAGGTTGCGCGCGCTGGTTCTATAAGTCGGATCAACACCCTGCAGCAATGGGGTCAGGCCCGCTTCACTGGCCAACATGCTTTGACGCAGCGTCCATAGCTGCTCGATGATGCCCTTGCATTCGGCCTCATCCCAGGTGTCAACGACTGGGCGTTGTTTGGGGGTTTTCATTTCTTCGCTTCCAGGTTGCACTGACGTCGGTGTCTGCCATTCCAACAGCGCGCATGGCTGCTGCTTGAAAAGGCGTCTTCGTTGGCCAACGTTAACAGCGAAATATGTCAGCCAGATGTCACATTGATTACGCAGCAAGCAATCGATCTGTCACTTGCCTGACATGTTTCACCGGCAGAATGCGGGACTCTCGGCAGCCCCATCGGTTAGCCGTGCCTCGCCATCAAGAAGACCCCAAGAATCCTCACCATTGCACTGCTCTGCCTGTCGCTCAGTTGGCAGACTGCAGCTGCAACGCTGGAAGGTCAGGAATTTGACGATTCGATCCGTCTGTCCAATCGCGAACTGCGCCTGAATGGCCTGGGTGTGCGCAAGATATTCTTCATCAAGGCCTACGTGACAGCTCTCTATCTCGGCGATAGAGTGGGCAGTTCACTCGAAGTGGCGCTGATGCCAGGACCCAAGCGCTTGCAGCTACGGATGCTTCAAAATGCCGGCCCGGACGATTTCACCAGTGCCTTGGTCACCGGCATTCGAAAAAACACCAGCGATGCCGAACTGATCCGACTCGGTGATCGCATCGCTCAGTTGCAACGCACGATCGAACGCATAGGCAGGACAGCCAAAGGCGACAACATCACGCTTGACTACCTGCCTGAGTCCGGAACACGGCTTGCCGTGAACGGGGTCAGCCAGGGTCAAGCGATTGCCGGGGCTGATTTCTTTGACGCCTTGCTTGGCATCTTCGCCGGCGACAGGCCGGTCGATTCGATGCTCAAGAAGGGTCTGTTGGGACAGTGATTGCCGACGATCAGAAGTCCGCCTTCAGCGAAAGCTGGAAGCTGCGCGGCGTCTGATACACATAGGTGTCATAGGCTGTGCTGGCACCGGTGCTGATTGCAGTGACGGCATTGTTGTTCAAGACATTGAACACGTTGAGCTGAAGTTTGAGCTTCTTGCCGAACACGCTGTTGGCGCTCAGCTGGTAGGCCATGGCGAAGTCAAGCGTGCCATAACTTGGCGTCTGGTAATAGTCATAGTAAGCCACGCCGCCGATCGGCGCCTTGCTCGCGCTGAAATCCTTCTGACGAACCGGACCGTTCACTTTGTAGATCAACGAACCGGACCATGCGCCCTCGTTGAAAAGGGCGCCCAGCGCCGCCGTGAACTCTGGTGCATTGGCGAGTTGCAAGCCGGTATCGGTCGCTTTCGCGGTGTTGAGTGATCCATTGAGATAGGCGGAAAGGCCGCCACCCAATACGTAGGCCATCTGAGCTTCCACGCCCTGGTAAGT
>Ga0194060_10000564_pt1 | contig 26924 bp, 21 predicted proteins | sample SepL225m_MetaG_FD_163427 | JGI IMG/M metagenome (GOLD analysis project Ga0194060, IMG submission 163427) | Anoxic zone freshwater microbial communities from boreal shield lake in IISD Experimental Lakes Area, Ontario, Canada - Sep2016-L222-5m | ecosystem: Environmental > Aquatic > Freshwater >... | reverse complement strand
TGCGGCAAGTTCCGCCAGGAAATCAAGTTCATCCTGCAAAGCCTCCCGACTCCATCGGCCCGGCCGGTAAAACTTCACGATCACAAACCCACCCGCGTCCAATCCTACCTCATAAACGCGATTGATATAGCTGTTGAGCGGCCGGCAAAGGTTGCCGCATCGGGTTTTGATCGCGCTTTCCACGGCATTGATGACTGCATCCGGCGTCAAGTAACTAAAATCAGACGTTTCATGATGGTTGTCAGGACACATGAGAGCGACTCTATCCTAACGGCCTTGAACTGGCGAGAAGATGTCATCCGGATTCTCGATAACTTGACAATTCAGGCTCAAGGTGGACAATCCATTTGAATTCTGAAGGGAGTCATTCATGTTTGCCAAACTCACATTTCTCGGGGCGGCTGAAACTGTAACCGGTTCGCGCTATCTGCTGGACATCAATGGAAGCCGGCTGCTGATTGACTGTGGTATGTATCAGGAACATGACCTGCTGGATCGCAACTGGAATCCTTTCCCCGTCCCCCCTTCCAGCATCAACGCTGTTCTCCTGACACACGCCCATATTGACCACTGCGGATACCTTCCCCGGCTGGTTAGGGACGGATTTAGCGGCCCCATCCATGCCACCACGCCCACCGCTGAAATCGCCAAGACTGTCCTTATGGATTCCGCCAAGATTCAGGCGGAAGATGTGGCGTTCAAAGCGAAACGGCACGCCAAAGAAAACCGAAAAAGCAATCGCCCCCTTGAACCGCTTTTTACCGCGGATGACGTGGAGCGGTGCTGCTCGCAGTTTTCACCAGTCAGTTATCGGAAGCCCCTATCCCTGGCCCATGGGATCGAAGTCACCTTCACCGACGCCGGTCACATCCTCGGGTCCGCGTCTATCCACATCCGTGGCAATGGCCGGTCCATCGTATTCTCCGGGGACATCGGTCGCTGGAATCGACCGATCCTGGAAGATCCTGACTTCTGTGTGCCCACCGACTATATCGTCATGGAATCCACTTACGGTGACCGACTCCATGAGCAGACGGACTTGATCGAAGACCGGCTGTGCCAGGTCATCACCGAAACCGTCAAACGGGGCGGCAACCTCATCATCCCCACTTTCGCAATCGAACGCGCTCAGGAAGTGCTCTATTATTTCAGTTCCCTGCTTAAAGCCAAACGCATTCCCAATATCATGGTGTTTGTTGACAGCCCCATGGCCCGGGCCGTGACCCAGATCTTCGAGCGACACATGGATATTCTGGATGCCGACATGAACCGACTGGTCAAGACTCAGCAATCTCCTTTTCATTTCCCGGGCCTGAAAATGGTACAAACCGTTGACGACTCCAAGGCCATCAATACGATCAAAGGTTCGGTGGCGGTCATGGCGGGCGCAGGCATGTGTACAGGGGGCCGCATCAAGCATCACCTGGCCAACAACCTGAGCCGGCCGGAATCTACGGTTTTGTTTGTCGGGTATCAGGCCGTCGGCACCTTGGGCCGCCTGATCCTGAACGGGGTAAACCCTGTCCGACTTTTTGGACAGCCCTACCCCGTCCGCGCCGCAGTCTCCCAGATTTCCGGCTTTTCCGCCCACGGCGACCGGAGCGAGCTTCTCAATTGGATTTCCCGCCTGGGAACCCCTGTTCCACGACATATATTTGTCACCCACGGTGAATCCGAAACCGCCCGTCATTTTGCGGCCACCATTCAGCAGGAGAAAGGGTTTACCGCCACGGCGCCGAAGTACGGCGATGCGGTTGTACTGGAATAGAAGCTCCGGAATCACCCATGCGCCGATTTGCCATCGTTCTATTCATTGCCATAGCCGCGCTTCCCTTTCTGTTCATGGCGGGGAAGCGGAGCCCCTCCACACCCGGTACGGTTCCTCAGGAAACCCTCACCATCATTTCCCCCCACCGGCGGGAAGTTCGACTGGAATATTCGCGCGGCTTCGCCGAATGGATGCAGCGGAATCAGCATCGGACTATAACGATCCAGTGGCTGGACGTCGGAGGCGCCTCCAAAATCATGAAAGAGCTCGAATCCCGATATGCTTCCGCGCCCGATGATCCCGGAGTGGATGTCCTGTTTGGGGGCGGGATCTCCCCCTTCCTAACCGCCATCCAGAACAACTGGCTGGTTCGGGTTGATCTCACCCCTGGCACACTGGATGACATTCCCGCGACCTGTGCCGGTTCCCCGGTAGTTGATCCCGGACAGCGCTGGTTCGGGGTGACATTAAGCGGATTCGGTATCCTCTATAACCGCCCTCTTGTAAAACAGTTGGGCTTGCGTTCGCCGAAATCATGGGAAGATCTGGCGCAGCCCGGGTATTTTTCATGGGTTGGATCCGGGGATCCCCGGTCAAGCGGATCGGTTCATATGTGCTATGAGATTATTCTGCAATCCTACGGGTTTGACAAAGGCTGGCCGGTCATTGCCCGGATCTGCGCCAATGTCCGGGGATTCGGCGAGGCCGGCGGCACCGTTCCCCGCGAGGTGGCATCCGGGGATATTGCCGCCGGCATGGTCATTGACCAGTATGCCCAGACGGTCATCAAGTCGGTGGGTGGCGATGCGCTTGCGCTGGCGCTGCCGGAAAAACAAACGATCATCGGGCCCGATCCCATCGCCATGCTCCGGGGAGCAAGGCACCCTGCGCTGGCCCGGATGTTTATCGAATACACGCTTTCACCGGAAGGTCAGCGGCTGCTCTATCAGCCGGAGGGAATCAGCGGCCAGCATCATACCCTCTACCGGATGCCCGTCCTCAATTCACTCTACAAAGACCCGGCGGCGCCGCAGCCGAACCCCTATGATTTTCCGGCGGGACTGGTCTACGACAACGGGCTCGCCACCCGTCGGTGGAATGTGTTGAATGACCTTATGGGCGTGTGGCTGATTGATGCCCACGCCGATCTCAAGGCGGCCTGGAAGAACATCATAGACCACGGGGCCCACCCCGCTGCCGTAGAGGAACTGTGCCGTCCGCCCCTCACAGAAAAAGAGCTGGAAGCGCTGATCCCGACATGGAATGATCCGCGCCGCAAACAGGAGGTCATGCGACAGTGGTCGCAGGCCGCACAAACACAGTACAACAGAAAGAACTTTGCACCTTGAATCGTCGTCACCTGAGTTTCATTTACGGCGGGCTTTTATGGTCGCTTCTCTCCCTGTCATCATCCGGTCAAGACGCTCTGGCGCCCACCCCCGCTGACACCAACAAAACGCCCGACCTTGTCACACCCGTTGAAGTCACCCCGGTGATCACCAATCAACCCCCGGTGATCAAGCCGAAACCCGTCATCAAAACATCCGGGCCCAATGTACTCAGTTCCTTTGGCGGCCCCATGGGCGGTGCCTGCAGTCTCGCCGGACGTAGCCTAAAACTGCCTGCGCCTGAGGCGACGGCACGCAGCGCAACCGACTGGCGGCGCAATCTGGATTTCGGCATGACCAGGGCCAGCGGGAATAGCGACACCTTGCGCTATTCACTGGGGATTGACGCCGTAAAAGAAAAGGAAGCCAACCTGATCCGGTTCCGGGCCCGTGGCGCCTATGGCGAAAGCGAGGGGGTCAAGGACACCCAGAATGCCGAGACCACGTTACGTTACGAACGTCTGTTGACGAAACAGGTGTATGCCTTGGGTAACCTCGACTGGCTGACCGATCCCATCGCCGAACTTGACTACCGCATAACCGGAATCCTTTCGCCCGGTTTTCGCGTGATCCACTCTGACACCGCCATCCTGAACCTTGAACTCGGAGCCGGCTATATCGAGGAGAAAAAGGACAATGCTGAGGATGGTTACGCGGCAGGGCGCGCCGCCGCAACTGTCGAAAAACGTTTCAACGCCCATGTCCTAAGCTGGGCCACAGTAGAATATCTGCCGAAAATTGCCGATACCAGCGTCTTCTTCGTAAACACGGAGATTGGCCTCGCCGCCTATATCACCCGCGATCTCAACCTCAATGTGTGTTATCAAGAGCGGTACGACAGTACCCCGGTGGAAGGCAAAAAAAACAGCGACACACTCCTCTCCACTTCGCTGAGCTTGAACTTCTGAATCGATTCAGATATACCGTTGCCTATGAAAATCAAGTGGACAGCCGAACGCATCAAAGGGCTTAAGGGCGGCGAAAAAATCACCTGCCTGACCGCCTATGATTTCACCACCGCCCGGTATTTGGATGCGGCAGGCATTCACATGGCGCTCGTGGGCGATTCTCTGGCCAGCGCCATGCTGGGGCACCCCACCACGCTGCCCGTCACCATGGACCAGATGATCCACCATACGGCGGCGGTCGCACGCGGCACGACCAGCGCCATGGTGGTGGCCGATATGCCTTTCATGTCCTACCAGGTATCCACCGAGCAGGCGCTTGGAAACGCCGGACGATTTCTTAAAGAGGCCGGGGCAGACGGTGTCAAGATCGAGGGGGGCTCGTTCCGTGCCGGAACGGTGGCCTCGCTCGTGGCCAATGGCATTCCCGTTCTGGGTCATATCGGCCTGACCCCGCAAAGCATCCGGCAGTTCGGCGGCTACAAAGTGCAGGGCAAAAAAAGTTCCGAGGCCGATCAACTGATCGCCGATGCCCTGGCGCTCGAAGCAGCCGGGGTATTTGGAATCGTCGTTGAATGTGTCCCTGTAGCCCTGGGTGAGGCCATTACCAAAGCCGTCCGCGTGCCAACCATCGGCATCGGCGCCGGGCCGCATTGCGATGGGCAAATCCTGGTCAGCCACGATCTGCTCGGCTTATCGGGCGGCACCGTGCCGCGCTTTGCTAAACAATATACCGACCTTGGCGATCGTATGCTGAAGGCCTTTAAAGAATACAAGCAGGACGTTGAGACCGGCGCATTCCCTTCGGACGACTACTGCTATTGAGGCGTTACATCGGCTCGGCGGGTGTCTTGATGGCCAGAACGCGCGGGACAACGGTCACTTTGAATAGGCAGTTTTCCGGAAACTCTTCCCCATCGATCTGGGCGTGTTCGCAATGGGCGAGCCGCACCTCAATCTCCCGCCCTTGAGTATGCATGGATCGCCGGTGCAACTCATCGGAGAGGTCCCTGATCTTGTCCGGGTTATGGCGGATAGCCAGCAGGTATCGCGTCAGATAGTCGGCATGGTCTGTAAACAGAACGATATCGAGCAGCCCGTCATCCGGATACGCCTCCATGCTGAAATCGAAATCACCGGCATAGATGCGGGTATTATTGATCACCAGATTGATCATCAGCCCCTTATACCAGGACCGACCATCCACAATAATATCCACGTCCACCGGACTCTGCCGGAAAAAACGGGCACCCAGGGAAATCGTATAGAGAAACCGTCCCCTCGCCAGATACTTTAACAGGGGAATCTTCTCAATCAACCGCTTGCTGGAGTTCCGCTCCTTCAAAATTCTGGAGTCCAGCCCCACCGTCAGGGCATCGGCGAAATAAGTCCCATTAATCAGGCCCAAATCGAGACGATAATCGGCCCCGTGCACTATGGTGGAAACGGCACGACGGAGATCACGCGCGGACGTGTCATCACGAAATCGTATCCCCAAGGATTTGGCGATATCGTTCCCAGTGCCCAAAGGAATGAACGCATAGCGGGGAACACACTCTGCCGGACAGGCCGAATGGAACTGCATGAGCCCATTGATCACCCCGGCATGGGTGCCATCCCCGCCAATGCCGGCTACCACATCATAGGCGCCGGAGCCGGAGTCTTTCAGGACGCCCACCACCTGGTCCTTCATCAGGGTTCCGCGCTGCAACGACAAAAGATCGAATTCAACATCCTGTTTCCGCAGCAGTTCGGACACCTCGGGCCACAATCGCATGGCCTCGCCACCCGCCGCACTGGGATTTAAGACACATAAGACTTTCATGGGTCACCCCAAAAAAAAGGCCGACATGACCCTGTGGGGTAATGCCGGCAAAAAGGATCCGCAATGTCCTTACTTCTTCAGCTTTTTCGGCTCTTTTAGCATGGCGCGAACGGCTGACGCATTCAATTTCTTGACCTTGTCCGCAGCCACACCCAACCCGATCAAACGCTTGCGCTGAACCTTTTCGCGGCGCTTCTTATCCGACGCCCCTTTAACCGGGCGCCCCGCACGTGAGTCTCCACCTTTTCCAGCCATGACAACATCCTCTCTAAATACGTTACTTCATCACTCCACTGCATCGGAATTCAATGGCATACAAGGTGGCGTGAAACCCCATACATGTCAATATCATTTAACCCCCAAACATGTAGCGTGCACCAAGTGATGCTATCCGCTATACTTTTAGAAATGAGAAAGAGGAGTGGAATCGGCTTGGGGATCGCCCTTTTATCCGGGTGCATCCTTGTGGGTATCGGGTATGGGGTTCGCCTCGCCGGAAAACCGTCGCCGCCTGTTGCTGTAAACACATCACTTTCGGCTTCCAGCGCGATTACGCCAGGGTTAGCCGTCCCACAGCCCCTGATCACGCCTCCTTCCCGCCCCCCCCTATCCCCACCAACAAACGCTCTTCTTCCTGCCGTGCCCGGCTCAAGCACCCTGGGGACATCAAGTAACCCCACCGATCCAACCGCTGGCATGCCGTTGTTGTCTTCCTCCGAAACACCTGATCCCCTTCGAGCGGATCGGATCAAACGGGTTCGGATTGTCCGGGCGAATTTCAAGTATCCGCTCTGGCGGGTGGAGGAAAGCGTGACGCGGGGCAAAGCAGGGCAACCCGAGACCATTCATTCGCGCAACATCATGATCGCCGATCACGTCATGGTTCGATTAAATGCAGAAACTGACGTTGAAAAACTGGAAGCCCTGGTTCAATCGCAAGGCCTGACCCTCCGGAAAACCATGAAAATGCCCGGCTGTTATCTGGTCAGTATCGACGATCAATCCACCAACGCCATCCCGCGCCTGCTCGCCATCCTGGGACAGGACAAGGCGCTTATCCGTTATGTCGAGCCGGATTATGTCGTTCATTCCCAGGACACCCTCCCTGACGACCCGCTATTCAGTTCGATGTGGGGACTTCACAACATCTGGACTCCCGGCAGTGATATCTCCGCCCCTCAGATCTGGGATTTAAGCACCGGCGACACCCAGGTGGTGATGGGCGATATCGACACCGGCCTTGATTACAACCATCCCGATCTGGCCGCCAACGTCTGGAGCAATACGGCGGAAACCGTCAATGGGCTGGATGATGACGGAAACGGCTATAACGACGATGTGCGGGGTTGGAATTTTGCAAACGATAATAACGACCCCATGGATGGTCACGGTCATGGCACCCATACCGCGGGAACAGCAGGCGCCATCGGTAACAACGGGCTGGGGGTAGTCGGGGTCAACTGGCGCTGTCAAATCATCCCGCTCAAGTTTCTGGACAGCAGCGGCTACGGCGCCGTCTCAGACGCGGCGGATGCCCTTCACTATGCCGCCGACTTGAAACGCCGTGGTGTCAATATCCGGGTCACCAACAACAGTTGGGGCGGCGGAGGCTACAGCAGCGCCTTCCGCGATGCGGTTCGTGAAAACATGGCCCTCGGCATCCTTTTTATTGCGGCGGCAGGCAACGACTACGGAAATAACAATGATGCCTATCCCTTTTATCCCGCCTCCTACACGGAATCCAACATCATCGCCGTCGCCGCCACCGATTCAAGCGACGCGCTCGCCTCGTTTTCAAATTATGGAGCCACCTCCGTTGATCTCGGCGCACCGGGCGTCAGCATTCTTAGCACCTATCCCGGCTCGCGTTATACCGTCATGAGCGGAACCTCCATGGCCACACCCCATGTGTCCGGCGTCGCCCTATGGCTCTGGAATCTCTGGCCATCAGCCCGCGCGGAAGACATCCGGGATGCGATCCTCAAGGGAACGGATGCCATTCCAGCCCTGACCGGGATAACGGTGACCGGGGGCCGCCTCAACGCCAGAAAGGCCCTTGACCGTCTTTTCCGGATTATCCATACACCGCTTGAGAACACCTTCAATACAGGAGCCGATTATTCGGTGGATGCCAATATCGGCCCCTCTATTCTGGTGGACTCCAATAGTTTGCTCCTGTTTTGGAATCAGGATAATTCCACGAACTTCATCCCCGTCGCGTTCAACAACGTAAGCAACAGCCTGTACCGGGCGATCATCCCCCGGCAACCGGATGGTAGCACGATCCAATACTGGATACAGGCCGGCACCACCAACGGTCTCACGGCGCACGTTCCCATCGGGGCGCCCAGTAGTCCCTATCACTTTCTGATTTTGCCGCAGGCGAGCTTGTTGGTGACAGGAACGCCTACCCTCATCGCCACCGTCACTCCGGATTACGGGAATCACAGCTACGTATCGGGTAAAGTAATCCAGGCTGTTGCCCCGGCTAATTCGGCTCCCACCAATGGCGCCCGCTGGGCCTGCACAGGCTGGCGCGGTACCGGAAGTGTCCCTTCCTCGGGCGCCACAAACACCGTTACCTTCACCCTGACCCGTGACTCAAGCCTGACCTGGCAATGGCAACAGGAATTCGCCCTCACACACACCTCAGCCTACGGGCCGCTGAATAACACGGTATGGTGGGCCGAGGGATCCAACGCCACAACGCTCTCGGCTCCCGCCTCCGCCTCCATCGGAAACACCGCCTCCATGTTTATCGGCTGGATGGTGGACGGAATTCGCCAACCTGACCCGAGCAGTCCGGCGGTTAACCCGGTGACGGCCATACTGATGAACGGCCCCCATCAAGCGCAGGCTGCCTACATTCCCGAAGGCCAGGATAGTGACGGCAATGGCTTGAATGACTGGTGGGAGTATTTCTATTTCGGCGAGATCCATGCCGATCCCAACGCCGACCCGGATGGCGACGGATACAGCAACATGAACGAAATGCGCGACCGGACAAACCCCCGTGATCCTGGATCCTTCCCCACTCCGCCGGTCATCCTTCATAGCGCATTGAATACGCAACAGCCCGCCCCGGCGCCCTATCCGGTCTCGGCCATCATTACCGACAATTGCTTGGTTGTATCCGCCACGATGTTCTGGACCCGTAATGGCGGATCTATCACGGCAAACCCGATGAGCGCAGGTTCAGGCAATCTGTACACCGCCTCTCTTCCCGCCCCCGGATCCAACGGCGACAGCTTTGTCTACTGGATTGTCGCCACCGATTTACAAGCCGCCACCACCAATGGCCCCTATACAGTCATCCCGACTTACCCCGTCATCCTCTATTCTCCACCGGAATTCAATCCCCTGCTCCTTCCGGAAACTTCAAGCAATCTGGCGCTATCCGTTACCAATGTCGGCAATGGCGCCTGGCTGGGCAACCTCGCCATTCTTTGGGGCGGGCTCAGTAATGATGTTGAAAATGGCACCGGCGACTGGACGCACTCCGGCGCAGGCGACCAATGGAACATTTCCACGGCCCGGAGCAGTTCCGGCGCCCATGCCTGGTATTGCGGAAATCCAGATACCCTTTTCTATGGCAGCAGTATGCACGCCAAGCTCGAGTCCCCCCCGTTCTACGTAACCAGCGGGGCCCAGCTCACGTTCCGCCATTGGATTCAAAGCGAACACGACGATCAATTCTGGCGCTATGGCTGGCTTCCCAACAAATACTGGGACGGCGGCATCGTCGAAATATCGACGAATTACGGCGCCTCTTTTGAGCAAATCACCCCGGTCGGGGGCTATCCCTGTCTGATTTCCGGCTATTACGCATCCCCCTGGCCGGATATGACCCCCTGTTTCGCCGGAAACGGTAGCGAGTGGAGTCAGGCCACATTTGATCTTTCAGACTTCGCCGGGAGCGCCGCCATCATCCGCTTCCATTTCGGATCGGATGATAACACCGAGGAGGAGGGTTGGTACCTTGACGATATCGTCGTCTCGCCTTTCCATTCAGCAGAATCCTGGCTAACTCAGACGACCACCAATCTGAGCGTGGCGCCCAATAGCACCCTCTCCACAGCCGTCGTCACCGTAAGCAGCGCCGGGATTTCAACAGGTGATCGCCAGGCGGCGCTCTGGATTACCGGCAACGCCCCCACACATCCCATAACGATGATCCCGATTTACTTGAGCGTACGCTCCCCCGCCACGATCACCTGGCTTGCCGCGGCACAAACATCCACAAACGGAACTGGCCTGGTATCCTTGAGCAACCGTGTATTCGATGCGGATGGCGACATGTGCCAGGCCTTTTTCGAATGGAGCGCCTCCCCCGGCAGCCCTTGGAGCAACCTCTGGATCACTGCCGTTCAGTCCGGCATTGGGACGGCCACTGTAACAAGCCTCAGTGCGCCCCAGGTGGACGCCCTGCTAACCAAAACCGACACCGGCCTCATCACCAATGACGTCGTTTCGACGTGGGATTCCCAATCCGCCGGGAACGGAATCGTGTTTTCCTCCAACACGCTGGTGCGCACCCGCGCATGGGACGGGATATTCCTGGGCGGATGGGCAACCAGTCAGCCATTCATGGTAGATAACGAGGCCCCGCCCACCCCTCCGCATTTTATCTCGCTTGTCCACCAAACCAATGCGTGGTCAAAAAACCAGGTCATGAGCCTGCGATGGGATCTGGTGCATGAATCCCGTGGTGTCGGCGTGGCTGATTACGTCTATGGCGCCACGACCAACGCGTCCATCCTGACCGCCTCAGGGTCGACAACGGGACGCACCGCATCCCCGCCCCCGCTTCCGGACGGAACCAATTTCTGGGGTTGGGTTCGCGCGCGTGACAAAGCTGGAAATCTAAGTATTCCCGCCCTGTTCGGCCCCTGCTGGATTGACGCCACCCCGCCGTCGGCAACGCAAGCCATCATCACCCTCGCCTTGAGTCCCTATGGAAACTATGTCATTGGCGACACCTCGATACCGGGAACCTGGACCGGCTTCAGCGACGGCCCAGGCTCCGGCATCTCAGGCTACTACTATGCGCCCACGAATGCGGGGGGAACCACCTCGGGAATCTGGACAACCAATGCCGAAACGCTGATCGGGAACCTGCTCATTGACCAGACCAATACCGTGTATGTATGGGCTAAGGATCGTGTCGGTTGGATTGGGCCGGCCGCCCGAACCTCCTTCCTGGCGCTGTCCCTGAATGGCGATTGGGATCATGATGGCATACCGAATGCCCAGGAAGAAATTACCGGCACCGATGCCTTGCTTGGCTCAAGCGTGCTGAAACTGGGGATCTTGGGAACCGATCCGTCCCAGCCCGGAAGTTTCACGCTCCAATGGCTCGGCGTCACCAACCGCCATTACTCCATTTCCTATCGCGACACCCTGGCGCCAGGAACCTTTTGGCTCAATCTGCCCGGTGGATCCAATCTCACGGGCATCGCGGGAATAATGAATTTTACTGACACCACCCTCACCCATCCCGCTCGCTTCTACCGGATCTCAGTAACCGTCCCTTAGGAGTGTACTGCCCCAGCGCGGCATAAGGTGGTGGGGTTTCACCCAGGCGGGGATCAACGTCCTCAACGGATAGGGTTCAAGATGATTCCGGCCAAGCGCAGTCAGCGGGATCCACTTGAAGGTAATCCAATCTTCGCAGGCTTCCGGCTTTTTGCCGGGCGACAAGGCGGGAATATCCATGGAAAACACCAGGTTAATTTCACAGTGACGCTCGCCTTTTTGAATAAACGTATGTTCCACGGCACCGAGGAATTCCTTCACCACCGCCTTGACGCCAAGTTCCTCGGCCATTTCCCGCTTGAGGCTGTCCGTCGCTTTTTCCTGCCATTCCACATGTCCGCCTGGAAGGTAGGTATTGGCCGCCCCTTTGCCCTGGCAAACCAGCATCTTCCCCTCCTTGACGCACACGCCGCGCACCAAAATTTCAATATGCTTTTTCAGATTCATCCCCTTTTTAGGCTTAACACGGCACCGGCCAGAAATAGCGACCCGGCGATGCATACGGCGCCCTTTTCGTTACGCGCCCATTCCTCCGCCAGTTGCATCGCCTCGGGAAGCGGACTCGTCACAGCCTCCCAGCCCTCCGTCTTTGCAATCCGCAACAATTTTTCGGGATTCACGTTACGCTCGGAGTTGATCGGGACAATCCAGCAACGCTTGACGACACCCCCCAGCGCCTTGGCAAACCCAAGCGCATCCTTGTCGTCGCACATCCCCCAGATCAAGCCGACTTTCTTTTTCTTCAGGAGATCCTTCAGCGCAACCGATAAGGAGCGCGCCCCGTCGGGATTATGGGCGCCATCCAAAAGCATCGGCGGATCTTGCATGAGCACATCTAGTCGCCCCGGCCATTGGGTTTCCGCCAAACCGGCCCGGATCGCGGCGGGCGGGATCGCTATGGGACTGCACCCGGCAAGCGTCTCCACGGTGGCGATTACGGTGGCCACATTTTCAAGTTGATGCTTGCCAAGCAGCGTCAACGGCACCGTGCCATAGTCAACGTCGCCACTGGTAATCGCCACCTTCTGACAGGTCAGATCCTGCGAAACCCGCCTCACGGAAACAGATTCAACGACATCGACAAAGCGCGATTTCAGGGCTGTTGCCGTGGATAGGATCACCGCGCGCGCCTCGTCCGGGGTGGCGCCGCAGATCACCGGTCGGCCCGATTTTATAATTCCGGCCTTCTCCCCGGCAATGGCGTCAAGGGTGGTTCCCAAATAAGCCGTGTGATCATGGCCGATGCGGGTAATGACCGAGACCAGCGGCAGCACCACATTGGTGGAGTCCAGACGCCCCCCCATCCCGGTTTCCACGACCGCCACATGAACGCTCTTCCGCCGAAAATATTCAAACGCCAGCGCCGTGGTGAATTCAAAGAAAGTCACCTCCCGCCCCGAGGCGGCCACGGCGGCAGCATGAGCCTCCATGTCATTGAATAAGACCGCCAATTCGGTATCACTGATCTCAGTGCCATTCACCCGGATCCGCTCATTGAACCGGATCAAATGAGGCGAGGTGTAGAGCCCGACACGCAAGCCTGTCCGCCTCATAACGGCATCAAGCATCGCGCAAACGGATCCCTTGCCATTGGTGCCCGCCACATGGATCGCGGCAAAGGCCTGATGGGGATTCCCCAACCGATCAAGCAAGTCCCGTGTGGCCTCCAGCCCCGGTTTGATGCCAAACGTGCGCAAGCCATACAAACGCTCAAGCGATTCTGCAAGATTCTTCATAAACTCAAGCCATTATTATCGGCCTGCCTCTCTGCTGCAAGCCGAGAAACAGCGATGCGCTGTATCCGTTGCGCCACAGGGTGTTTTGTGGTAGCGTAAAATCGTTTTATTCACAGAAAGAGAAGGATCGGAATGAGCGTTCGAGTACGTTTTGCGCCCAGTCCCACGGGACAGGTTCACATTGGGAATATCCGGGCTGCCATATTCAACTGGCTGTTTGCCCGTCATAACGGTGGCCAGTTTCTCCTCAGGATCGAGGATACCGACCGCGAGCGATCCACCCCCGAGGCCGTACAAACCATCCTAAGGGCCATGGAATGGCTGGGAATCACTTTCGACGAGACTCCCCTTTATCAGTCCACCCAGCATGACCAGCACCGACAGGCGGCTGAAAAGCTCCTGGCCAGCGGCCACGCTTACAAAGAGGACAAGGGCGGAACCGGCCAGGGCGACTGCATCCTTTTCCGTATGCCAGGTACCGATATCGGGTTTCATGATGAAATCAAGGGGGATCTCAATAAGAAAGCGGAGGACATGAAGGATTTCGTCATTGTCCGCTCCAACGGCACCCCCGTTTTCCATCTTGCCAATGTGGTGGATGACATCACCCAGGGCATTACCCACATTATCCGGGGGGATGATCATGTTGAAAACACCTTCCGCCATGTCGCCCTCTACAAAGCGCTGGGCGCGCCGGTTCCCCGCTACGCGCACCTGCCTATGATTGTCAACGCACAGGGAAAGCCCTATTCCAAGCGGGACGGCGCCGCCTATGTCGGCCAGTTCCGGGACATGGGGTATTCGGCTGACGCCCTGTTTAATTACCTAACCTTGCTTGGTTGGTCACCCGGAGAAGACCGCGAGAAAATGACCCGTGAGGAGATCATCGCCGCCTTCACCCTCGACCGCGTCAAAAGCGGTCCCGCTCAGATGGATATCCGCAAACTCACCCACATGAACGGACTGTATCTGGCCGAGTTACCGGTGGCCGTTTTTGCCGAAGAAGTGCGCCGCTACCTTGCCAAACTGGACTGGGGTCAAAATCTGGAAGAGTCCCTGTTTATGTCCGTGTGCCAGTTGATGCAATCCCGCACCCCACTCTATCCCCAATGCGAAACCTGGAAGTATTTCTTTGTGGATCCGATAGAATACGACGAGAAAGCGGTTCAAAAAACACTGGCAAAAGAAGGGATCAAGCCGGCGCTGGAGGCCCTCCGTCACCATCTGGCTGAATGCGACTTTTCCGAGCCGGGAATCCAGCAGGCTATCCGCAAAGCCGAGGCGGCTCTGGGATCCGGCGAAGGCAAACTCAACCAACCCCTCCGCGTTGCCGTCACCGGCGTGGCCATCGGTGCTGGAATCTATGAAATTCTGGCCATCATGGGGCGCACACGCTCTCTGGCGCGACTGGAAACATCGATCAACAGGTTATAATACAGCATGAACACAGCAGACACTCCCGCCACTCCGGTTCCCTCCGATTTCGTACGCGACATTATCAGCGAGGATCTTGCCAACGGCAAGCATCAGCGCATTGTCACCCGGTTCCCGCCGGAACCCAACGGTTACCTCCATATCGGCCATGCCAAGGCCATCTGTATCGACTTCGGAACCGCCCTTGAGTTCGGCGGCGAATGCCATCTGCGAATGGACGACACCAATCCCTCGAAAGAGACGATGGAGTATGTTGAAAGCATCAAAAACGACGTCCACTGGCTGGGATTCGACTGGGGTGAGCACTTCTATTTCTCCGCTGACTACTTTGAGAAAATGTTTGAGTGTACCTGTGAGTTGATTCGCAAGGGAAAAGCCTATGTGTGTGAACTGACGCAGGACCAGTGGAAAGACTACCGCGGCATCCCCACGCTGCCGGGCAAAGAAAGCCCGTTCCGCAACCGGTCTGCCGCGGAAAGCCTTGACCTGTTCGCCCGGATGCGGGCTGGCGAATTCCCTGATGGCTCCCTGTGTGTCCGCGCCAAAATTGACATGGCGTCCCCGAACCTGCACATGCGGGATCCCGTTATCTACCGCATCATGAGGGCTCATCATTACCGGAGTGGCAACAAATGGTGTATCTATCCAACCTACGATTTTGCCCATCCGGTCGAGGACGCCTTGGAGCGCATCACTCACTCACTCTGCACACTTGAATTTGAGGTTCACCGTCCGCTTTACGATTGGGTTGTGCAGCAATTGGGGTTTACCCCTCCCCCGCGCCAAATCGAGTTTGCCAGGCTGAATGTGACCTACACGGTACTCAGTAAACGGCGGCTGCTTGAACTGGTTCGCGAAGGATTCGTCAAGGGCTGGGACGATCCCCGCATGCCCACCATCGCCGGCTTGAGGCGGCGCGGGTTTACACCGGACTCCATCCGCAACTTCTGCAAACGCGTCGGGGTCACCAAGTTCGACGGTTATACCGACATCGCCCTGCTGGAATTCTGCCTGAGGGAGGAACTGAATAAAACCGCGCCCCGAACCATGGCGGTGCTCGACCCGGTCAAGGTCATCATTGATAATTTCCCTGAAGGTCAAGTGGACAGTCTTGAAGGGATCAACAATCCTGAAAATCCGGAGGCCGGAACACGGGTCATCCCTTTCACACGCGAACTTTTCATCGAACGGGATGACTTTCGCGAAGACTCGCCGAAAAAGTACTTCAGATTGGCGCCAGGTTCGGAAGTCCGGCTCCGGTACGGATATTTTATCACCTGTACCGGGTTTACAAAAGATCCCAAAACCGGCCTGGTTTCGGAGATCCGCTGCACGTATGATCCCCTAACCCGCGGCGGCAACGCCCCGGACGGACGAAAAGTCAAAGGCACCATCCACTGGGTATCCGCCTCGCAAGGCGTTCCGGCGGAAGTGCGGATTTATGACCGACTATTCAAAAATGAACATCCCGAAGAGGTTCCGGATGGTGTGGACTACAAGACCAACCTGAATCCGGACTCCTTGAAAATTGTGAAGGCCGTTGTGGAACCCTCACTGGCAAAGGCCGCTAAGGGCACCCGCTTTCAGTTCGAGCGAAAAGGGTACTTCATCACCGATGCCGGAGATCATCAGGAAACGGCGCCCGTGTTCAACCAGATCGTTCCGCTGAAGGATTCCTGGACCAAATAAGGGTAACGTCATTTTCCTGGAAGCCGCGTTCAGGCGCACGAACGATCCAGGATTTTGCCGTCCTTAATTTCAAGAATTCGCGTGGCAAGCGATCCGATCAACCGGTGATCGTGGGACACGAATATAACGGTGCTGCCGGTCTCGGATAGGGCAAAATTCAAGGCTTCAATGGATTCCAGATCCAGGTGGTTTGTGGGCTCATCCAGAAGGGTCACATTCCCGCCCTCCAGCATCATCTTGGCTATAATAAGCCGCGCTTTTTCTCCACCGCTGAGAACCTGGATGGGCTTGAAGACATCATCCTTGCTGAACAACATGCGACCCATAAATGACCGGAGTTCGGTCTCGGTAATATCCTTGTTATCGGCAAATTGCCGGAGCCAGGTTAATGCCTGACTGCTTGAATCAAGTATCTCCCCCGGGTCTTGGGGAAAGATGCTGAACTGAACGGTGTCCCCCATGATCACGGAGCCTGAATCCGGGGGCATAAGCCCGCACAGGATTTTAAGGAGGGTTGTTTTCCCGACGCCGTTCTTTCCGATAATCGCAATCTTTTCCTTCGGCGCGATCTTGCAGGAAAAATCCTCAAAAAGAGGGCGATCATAACCTTTGGAAATGTGTTTGATGTGAATGACTTTATCGCCAAGTCGCCTCTTGGGGATGAACCGGATATAAGGGGATACCCGTGAACTCGGTTTAACTTCCTCCAATTCGATTTTGCCCAATAACTTCTGGCGGGAGGTGGCTTGCTTGGCCTTGGAGGCATTGGCGCTAAACCGGCTAATGAAGGTTTTTAAGTCATGAATCTGCTTCTCCAACTTCTTGTTGGCTTTCTCGCGCAATTCGCGGGATTCCAGGCTCGCGATGGTAAAATCGTCGTAATTCCCGGTGAACATGCGGATTTCATGATAGTCCAGATCGGCAATATGGGTGCATACCTGGTTTAGAAAAAAACGATCGTGCGAGATGACGACAACAGTGCCTTCATACCGTTTTAAAAGTTCTACCAGCCACTCGATGGATTCCAAATCCAGATGGTTGGTGGGTTCATCCAGCAGGAGAATGTCAGGATGGGCAAACAAAACCTGAGCCAGCAGAACCCTGAGCTTGAAGCCACCCTGCAACGTGCGCATTTCCTTGGTAAAGACATCCTCGGCGAACCCGAGGCCGGCCAGCAATTTGGCGGCATCCGCTTCCATGGTGTAGCCACCGGCCTGGCCGAATTCATCCTCAACCAAGCCGCTACGGTCATGCTCGGCATCGGTCAGCTCCGTCTTTGAGTACAGGTCCTCCCGCTCCCGATGGAGATCCCACAGTTTCTTATTACCCATGAAAACCGTGTCCAGAATCGGAACGTCGTCGAATTCGGCGTGATCCTGGCGTAAATACCCCAGCGTACAGTCACGACCGATGGTCACTTCACCCTGACTGGCGGGAATGAGGCCAGCCAGAATTTTGATGAAGGTGGATTTCCCGGAACCGTTGGCCCCGATCAGGCCATAACAGTTACCCGGGGTAAACTGGACGGTGACGTCTTCAAATAAAATATCCTGGCCAAATCTCTTGGTAAGTTTCGATGTCGCAATCACGCATTTATTCCCATCTCATTAAGCTAATTATTGTTGCAGCGGCGGGGGATACTGCCAGACAGCGCGACGCACCGCAAGCTCTTCAGCTTGGGCAACACCAAACAGCGCCGTGATCATCTCTCACATGGCGGGCGGCTATGGGTTACAATTATTCCGTCGAAGTTCGGGCCCCGCACTCCCGTAAGGGTAAATGACGGGCGCAATGCGTTGTTCATCCAACTCATGCAACACCGGCGAAAATATATCCCATGCTGCTTCAAGTTCATCAGCCCTGATAAACTGGCTGCGATCCCCTTCTATCACATCCAGAAGCAGGCACTCATACGCCTCGGGAATCAAAGCGGAAAAGGCATCCTGATAACTCAGATTCAGCTCTGTGGCGGCCAACTCCAACGACAAACCTGGAAGTTTGCAGAGAATTCTGAGAGTAATAGCCTCATCCGGCTGGATTCTCATGACGAGTTCATTGGCCTGCATGGCGGGCATCAATCCATCAAACAGTCCGGCCGGAGTTTTCCGGAAACGCACCCTCACTTCATTAATCCTCTGATCCAGGGCCTTGCCCGCCTGGATCATAAAAGGAACCCCTTCCCAGCGTGGCGTATTGACCTGAAACAAGGCAGCAGCATAGGTGGGCGTCAATGACTGCGGGGAGACAGAGGCCTCGGAAATATAGGCCGGTTGTCGGCCTGATAGAGAGGATCCATACTGTCCTATTACAAGCCGATCGAGCGTCAGCGGAGAGACAGCCCGGAGCAAGGCGACCTTGGCATCCCGCACCGCCCCAGCGGTTAATGCAGCAGGCTGCTCCATGGCCAGCAGCGCGAGGATCTGAAGCATATGATTTTGCATCACATCCCGGATAATCCCGACTCCGTCAAAATATCCGCCACGCTGTCCGACCCCAATCGCCTCAGCCCACTTGATACTCACACTCTCAATATAATCCTTGTTCCAAAGGGGTTCGAAGATCAAGTTTGCAAATCGGAGGATCATAAGATTCTGAACGATGGCCTTGCCCAGATAATGGTCGATTCTATAGGTCATGGCCTCCGCAAAGACTTTCTGCATGTCCTGCACAAGACGATCCGAAGACTCGCGGTCGCGTCCGAACGGTTTCTCCACGACAAGACGTGTCCATCCCTCGTCCCCCTCACACGCCACCAACCCGGCATCCCCAAGCGCGGCGGCCACCTCCTGAAAAAGAGAAGGGGGAATAGCCATGTAGAATATCCGGTTCACCACCCCTTTCCCTTCAACCTCCTGCATAACCTGAAACAGGTCGAGAAAGGAATCTCGGGATGAATACTGACCGGGGCAATAATAACACCGCTTAAGAAACTCATCCGTCCGATCGGCACAGGACTCGCCCGGCACATAGCGGCACGTTAGATTTTCCGCCACTTTTTTCCGGAATGTCTCATGATCCCACAGTGTCCGGGATATCCCATAGACATGAAATTCTTCCGGCAGATAATGCTGGCAATAGAGGGCAAAAAGCGCGGGAATCACCTTGGTCTGAGCCAGATCCCCCGAGGCGCCCACCACAACAATGGCAAGTCTCTTGTTATCGTGCATGCGTCATCACCGCCACAGGCTTGCGCACAAGCCATCCCTGACACTGCGAACAACGGGCATCCGAACACCACTGACACATTTTGCAATCCGGACATGGATGCTTTTTTTTACAGCGGGAAGCCACCCGGCTGGGGCACTTTTTTGCGCTCACGGCGCACCGCCCTCCGCCTTCAAAACCACATAGGTCGGCAACCCCTTGATCTCAAAGGCTTCCGCCACGTCACGGGTCGCCTTTTCGGTCGGATCTTCCGCCTGATATTTGACCACAACATATCCTGACAGTCGTTTTGTCACTTCCGAGTCACGGAATGTTGAGAGCTCCATGGCTTCGCAATTTTTACACCAAGTTGCCCAGAAATCCACAAAAACTGGATTTCCTGTCCGGACGGACTCTGCCTTGACGGCTTTCCAGGAGGCGTCATCAGCGCCTGTAATCCGCCATACGCCGGGAACATCTTGCGTCACAGCTTTCTTCCCGCTCCATCCCTGGTAAGCGAGAGAGAAGTAATACATGGCAAACAGAAAGATAAACGCGCCGAACCCTGTCTTCACCCAAGTCATCCATGCTCCCGGTTTGGGGAGAAACGAGAGACCCGAACCCGCAAAAGGCCACGGTAAAGCCATACCGGCGCCCAAGAGGAAGGGAAGCAGCAACCCGATGGCGGCTCCTTGCGCGTAGAGATGACTTGAAAGCAGAAGAACCGCAATCACGACGGGCGCGACACAGGCTCCGGCCAGAAGCGCGGAAATCCCCCCCATGAACATCGCCGTCACGACTTTCCCCTGCTTACTGCGATTACCGCTTCCCGCCCTCTGAAACCGCGTCATGTCGATTGAAAAAATATCAAACATGGCCATGGCCAAGAGGACAAACACCACCCCGATGGCCGCGTTAAACCAAGGCTTGGAATTCAACGCCCCGAATTGGGATCCACTCAGCACAACGACAACCCCGAGAACCCCATAAACCAGGGCAATACCCAGCCCATAGGCCCCGCCCAGCAGGAACCCCTTCGCCTTCGATCCGTTTTGTGCTCCCACTCCGATAATGGCGAGATTGATGGGAATCATGGGAAGCACACAGGGTGTCAGGTTCAGAAGGAGGCCGCCCACCAGAATGATTAAAACCGTCCACCACACCCCGTGAACCTTGAAAAACTCAAGCGGATTGGCGCTGAACAAAAGCGAGGCAGCCCTGATTCGTTCAGACACATTTTCAGGGCGCGCGACCAGTTCCGCACGCCCTTCCGCCCGATTTAGAAATGAGAGGAACTCTTTGGTGTTTAAATATCCGGAGGCGCGCCCTGCAACTGTCATCCCTGACACCACATCATGCCGATTGGCGTGGCCGGATTCAATCGCTTGAGTGGTCCCAAAAAAAAGTGTTTTCGGGAGAAAACATTGATCTCCGCTGCACCCTTGATAGGAGACCTTCAAAACTTCGGCTGGCGCCATCCGGGCCCCCGCACGATACCTCAGGGTCACATCATTGGTAAAAGCATCCCGCTCCCCCTCTGAAAAGGCATCGTGCAGACGAATCGGCGCCTCGCCGCCAGCCGGAATTAACGCCACCCCCGCGGCCGTTTCAACATGCAGTTGATCTGCGTATATATGGTAGTTGGGCGGAATGGCAACACGAACGGTCACCACCAAATTACTTCCCTCTCCACTCCGGGTTAACTCCACATCAAAAGGATCAGACGCCAAACAAAGCTTGGCTGCAATGGATGAGACAAAGAACCAAGGCACCCATTTATTTACTCTAAACGTCATCCTTATGCGGCTTCATTTTTTGACCATTGCTTCACAACCTGCATGACTTCCCTGACATAGGCACATTCGCAGTTGCTAGGGCATGGGCGCAAGTTTTCGCGATGTACACAATAACCAGGGCATTGCGGAGAACCAGTCTGTCTCTCATGGAATACTTCTCCATGGTAAAGGTCCTTAAACAGTAAGACATCAATCGCCAGAGTCGTTTGGCAGCGGGAATTGAGGTGATTGAACAAGAAGAAACCGCTTTCAAGGTGAATGAAGTTGACCTGATAACCTATCAGATCAATGAGTGGATCGGCCATAAAGGCCTCCCGGTTCGCCCACTCATAGCCGCATGAACAAATCTTAAAACTCATGACGCCCTTTCTGAAGACATACGGGCGACCTCGCGGTCGCCCTTGCCTGTTTATGTTCCCGGCTCCGGACTCCCATTAACCGGGCTTAGCCCCACGCTTCCCCAGTTGCTTATCCACCATAAGCAGGGTCCCGGCAGATGAACCGGCCATCTTCAGCATCGACACAATATCATAGTCGTTGGCTTCTTCCTCCACTTGTTCCGTGATGAACCACTGGAGCAATGCCTGCGTCGCATAATCCTTTTCAGCCACCGCCAGAGTCATCAGATCATTCAATGCCTGGGTAATATACTTCTCATGCTTCAGCGTATCCTCGAACATTGCCAACAACGACGTGAAGCCCACCTTGGGTTTATCGATGGCGGCGAGTTCAACAGCCGCTCCCTGACTCAGGACATAGTCGTAGAACTTCTCAGCATGTTCTAATTCCTCCTGAAACTGAACCCTGAACCATACTCCTGCGCCCTTGAACCCTTTCGACGTCGCCTCAGCCGACATGGCCAGATACAGGTATGATGAAAACAACTCCCGATTGATCTGGTCGTTGATCGCCTTGTTTATTTTCTTCGTTATCATGATTAAACTCTCCACAATCCATGCAGGTTGCAAAATTCGCGGACCACTACATTGGTTGCCGTGACCCCCTCGAACACTGCTACTGGAGGCATCCCAGGGCTGAGATACTTTCTTAACACCTCATCCCCAATTATTAATTCAATCCACTCGATGAAATGTTTCTCCTCCATCGGATGGAGAATGCTGCCCACCGTCACCTTGACGCCATTGGGCACACGCTCGATAACGGGAATATGCTTTTCCTTTGAAGCATCAACCGTGTTTTCAGACATCACTTTCATCGGCTGTCCACAACAGGCCAATGTCCCTTCGGAAGAACGTAGCACCTCAACCAAGGTTCCGCAAAGGTCGCACTTATAGACTTCCAATCGTTTTGTCATATAGATCTCCTATTTTGATTCATCATCACTGGGGTGAAAACTGATCCTTACCCACTCCGCAGTCTGGGCACACCCAATCCCCCGGAATATCCGAAAAAGCTGTTCCCGGTGCTACGCCATGGTCTGGATCACCTCTTTCGGGATCGTACACATAACCACAAACATTACATATGTATGACATTTATTCTTCCTTTATATTTACTTATTTTCCATTTAATTTGAGCAACCCCTCTATCCTCAACTCAAAAAACTCAGACCTCTATACCTGCCGCCCCACAAAGGTGCGACAAAATTTCTTTCATCCGGCAGCCCTCTTTCTGGCGCCAGCCAGGGACGCTTTTCCATACTTAGCATCGTGCTCTACAGACTCACGCTCTGCCGCTGTCCGTATCCGATACCCGCAATCCTTGGCCAAACCATATAAGGAGACACAGTTTTCGTCCATACACTCCGCATGTCCCTTATCGGCCACAGAAATCAACTCCTTCGCAACTTTAATAAGCGACCTCACGTTTTCATTGTAATCCTGCATATCCACATCTCCAATCAAAATATGTTACTAACCTTGCAAGATGTGTGCCGAGATATCAATGCGCGAGAATAAACTTCGTAACGCACTCATTTACAATTTGTTATAAATGACCAAGAGATTGGGCGGGTTTCTCGAAATGTGTCTCAAGAGCCACAATGATTGTATCACAACCCTGGAGTAACCGATTCTTCCAGGAAGCGATACAATGTCGCCCTGGAAACGCCAAGCGCCCTGGCGGCCCCAACTTTGTTTCCACCCGCCTTATTGATGGCATCCTGAACAACCTGCGGAGTCAGGCGCTGCCGGCCCATTGGGGTGGGCCGACCCGTCTTCGCCGCCATCGCCATGACTGCCGGCTCTGATGTGGAGATCGCCTTCAGCGCAATCGGGGGCAAATGCTCAAGCTGAATCGCACCCGACTTGCATTTTATCAGGGCGAACTGAATCCAATTCTGTAATTCGCGCACATTGCCAGGCCAGTTGTAGCTCAACATAAAATCGAGGGCCTCATGCGAAAAAGTCAAGGATCGTGCCCCCGAATATTGCTTTAGGAAATGATTTGCCAGCAAAGGGATATCCGTGCGCCGGTCCCGCAGGGGCGGGATGACCAGGGGAACAACGCTCAAGCGGTAAAAAAGATCTTCCCTGAATCGTCCGGCCGCCATTTCCTTCCCAAGATCACGATGAGTGGCACTGATCACGCGAACATCGACCTTGATGCTCTTCTCGCTCCCCACTTGTTCAAAACGGCCTTCCTGAAGTACGCGCAACAGTTTAACCTGCATCGTAGGACTGATATCACCAATTTCATCCAGGAAAATGGTCCCGCCATCGGCCAGTTCAAAGCGCCCCTTCTTGTCACGGATCGCGCCGGTAAACGCGCCTTTTACATGCCCGAAAAGTTCGCTCTCCAGCAACCCTTCCGGCAAGGCGCCGCAATTTACCGCGACAAACATTTTATCCGCCCGGGGCCCCTCATTGTGAAGCGCCACGGCAACCAACTCCTTGCCCGTCCCGCTTTCGCCCTGGATCAGTACCGGCGCTGTGGACTCGGCCAGTTCGGGAATGAGATCATAGAGCGCCAGCATTTGAGGATCTTTACCAACGATCCCGCTGAACTGCTCGATCTCACCCAGACGGCGCGCCAACTGGCGCTCCCGTGTCAAATCACGGAAACAGGCCAGCACCCCCACCTGCTTCCCCGCTTCATCGGCCATCAAATTGACATTCATGGAAAGTCGGCGGCGTTCGCCCCCGACAGTCACAATCTCGACTTCTTTATTGGGAATGAATTCGGGCAGTTCGCTGCCGTCGCAAAACGAACACTTCGAACCACACAACCCACCGGGCAATACCTCGTGACAATCTCGATTCAACAGATCTTCCCGTTTATGTCCGGTAATCCGCTCTGCCGCCGTATTGAAATAGAAAATCCGGCGTTTGAGATCATGAGCAATCACACCCTCGGAAATATGATCCAAGATCAGATCTGATACATGTTTAGAATGCAGGAAAGCGGCCAGGTAGCCATGGTCATAAAAATCATCCACCAGCCGCTTGATGAGGTCCCGCGTTTCCCGGAACGCCGTGAGTTGCCATTCCGTATCCCCCTTCAAAGCGGAAGGATCAGAGACATTCCACTGCAATTTTTGAGGATTTCCCGGCAACATCCGGCAGGCCTCCTCCGCTTCACCGCACAACGTTACCGCCACATCCAAAGAAAGATTTCCAAGACCGGATATGAGAAGGCCATCCCGGGGCTCCGCACCGACATGAATCTCAGACAAAACTCGCCATACCAACGGATGAACGTTCCCAGACTGCACGCCGGCATGGCGGGCAAGGATATTTTGCCGACCTTTGGCATTCGCAAACGCGGCGGCCATGGCACTGCAACTGGCGTCACGCCCTCCAATAAACAAAAGTTGATCACTCTTATCTGGCATACTGTTTCTCCACCCACTGAACAATCCGCCCCCCCACCTCCGCCTTGGACATAAGCGGCAACGCATCTGAGGGGCTTTCCTTCGTGATAAATACAACGCGATTCGTATCCACATCAAACCCGGCATCCGGTTGGCTCACATCATTGGCCACGATCATATCGAGCCCCTTGGACTCCAATTTTCTCCGAGCTTCCGCCTCGACCGCACTGGTTTCAGCGGCAAAGCCAACTATAATCCTCTTCCCTTTTCGCGGCGTGATCGCCTGTAGGATATCGGCCGTTAGCTCCAGTCGTAACTCCGGCGGAGTCTTGAGTTTCTTCATCTTCTGGGGCTGAAATGTGGCCGGACGCCAGTCGGACACCGCCGCCGCCATGATCAAGGCCTCACACCAATCCAGATGGCTTTCCACGGCCGCCAGCATATCGGCCGCCGACACAACCTTCACCAGGTCAACATGCGCCGGCGCCAGAAGGGACACGGGCCCGGATATCAACACAACCTCATGCCCCCGGGCGCGGGCCGCCGCAGCAATGGCATACCCCATCTTTCCCGAGGATCGGTTGCTGATATACCGCACTGGATCCATGAACTCGCGGGTCGGCCCTGCTGTGACAAGGAGTCTCATAGTCCTTTACCGCGCATCAAACTCCCTGATTTTCTCTCGTACGGTGGCTTCCGCTTCGTTGTAAATCTCCTGGATCATGGGATCATTGAAACAATAAACCCTGTCCTCAAAGGCGGTTGTCTTGATGCGATCAAACAAACGTTGCCGGGCAACCTCAATATCCTTCCCGTAAATATGGAAGGAATCCGCCTGCCAGTTCATGCGTCCCAGCTTAACCGGTTTCCCCGCCCGTCGCGAGATTTCGGAGGCCATGACATCGCGATTGAAGAGCGTAAATCCGAACATATTCATAAAATTGGCGCCCCAGGCGTCATTACTCCGGAACCGGATATTACAGTTTAACCACCAGACGCCTTCCTTGTCCTCCAATATCCGATACCAGAGTGACTGCAGGCAGGGCGGATCGTAGCACTCCAAATCCATGTTCGGCATCCAGGTGATCATCTGGGCCTGCCGGGTAAACGGTTGCTTCACAAGTTTTCCAATGACGGCGTCAATCTGGTTGATTTTAAAGCATCCGGCTTCAACCGACTCATAGTTGCGCAATTCCTTCGACGCTCCGTAATTTGCCAGCCGGCCATGGTACGTGTATTCCCACCGTGTATCCGCCGGATCATTCATGTTCTTTACCCAGTGATCCTTGGCGCCCTGGAGTTCCATAACGTATTCGCGGAGGTCCTCAATGCCGCCCGGAAACGCCTTGTGGATCATGGGATCCGACAGTGGATCAATAACCGTGATATTCATCGTCGAGTCAAGGCTGGCGGGATCACCGGCTTTGTCATATTGCGTCCGGAACCGGATCCCGTTTTCATGCAGCGCACACACCGCCTTTTCATAGGTTTCCGCCAAGGACTGCCCCATCACATGAAGAACCGGTATATTTTCCATTTCAATGACTCCTTCCGTCCCTATTCCCATGCCAACAAAAGTCAGTCGGATTATGACGGGTCTTTTTTAAATGAAAAGCTCTTTTCACTTAGCCTCCACGGGCGTGGAAGACGCCACGAGGGCCGTTGATTGGGTGGTCACGGGTGAGCAGCGCCTGAATCATTACTCGCTTCAGGGCACGGTCAAAGTCCTGTCCGCTCTTCCTTAAACCGCCGATATGCGCCTCAAGGGTTTCTACCGCCAGACTCTTCAATCGGATCTCTGGACGGCCACCTTGATTACTCCGGGGAGTAGAATCTTGCGCCGTAATAATACAACCCCGTTTCTCCGGCGGTTCCACTGAAACAAGCCGCCAGGAGGCCTCCGACCGCATCCGCCCCTTGAGTCGTTTCCGT
>Ga0194060_10000562_pt1 | contig 26988 bp, 34 predicted proteins | sample SepL225m_MetaG_FD_163427 | JGI IMG/M metagenome (GOLD analysis project Ga0194060, IMG submission 163427) | Anoxic zone freshwater microbial communities from boreal shield lake in IISD Experimental Lakes Area, Ontario, Canada - Sep2016-L222-5m | ecosystem: Environmental > Aquatic > Freshwater >... | reverse complement strand
ACCTTCCGGTCCGGCCCGCCCGGCGTCCCGACCCAAACGAACTCAACCGCAGGATCGACGACGCGCCAAGCCTCCGCGACGGCCAGAAGCGGCGTCACGGGCCCGAGCGTTCCTCCGCCGGCGAATAATATCTTCATAGTCGCTGAGTCATTGAGTCGCTGAGTCGCTGAGTTGAAAATTCCCAAGCAATTTTCCTTCACTCAATCACTCAACGACTCAACGACTTAATCACTTTTTCCTTTTCCATACCTCGAAATATTCAGAACCACCCCGATCGCGCACATGACGATTGCCATGGACGATCCTCCGTAGGAAATAAGCGGGAGGGTGATGCCCGTCATGGGCATGATGGCTACCATGGACCCGATGTTGACGAACGCCTGCAGCACGAGCCAGACGCCGATGCCCGTTGCGACGTATTTGCCGAACTTGTCCGGGGACTCGTCGGCGATCTTGAGCGTGCGCCACAAAAACACCAGGAACATCACAAGTACGAGGACGGCCACGACCATTCCCATCTCCTCGCCGATGACCGCATAGATGGAGTCGCCCTCCACCTCCGGAAGGTACTGGAACTTCTGGCGCGAATGGCCGTATCCGAGGCCGAAGATTCCTCCCGATCCGATGGCGAGCAACGCCTGGTTGATATGGTAGCCGATCCCCTGCGGATCGAGCTCCGGATTCAGAAAGGTCGTGAAGCGAGCCGCGCGGTACGGGGCGATGCCGATCAGAATCGCGAGCGTCGAAGCGCCCGCGGCGATCAGTCCTCCGACGTATACGAGCGGCGCGCCGGCGACGAAGTAGACGACGAGCGACATCGCCGCGATAATCGTCATCGTGCCGACGTCCGGCTGGAGAAAGAGGAGCATGAGAATGATACCGAGCGTTCCGATGAACGGAAGGAACCCGCCTTGCACGTCGCGAACGCCCATTTCCCCGCGCTTCTCGAGCCAGGCGGAAAGATAGAACAGGAAGGTCAGCTTCACGATTTCCGACGGCTGGAGCGAGAATAGCCCGGCGATGGAGATCCAGCTGTGCGCCGTTCCAATTCTGGCAGAGATGCCCGGGATGAATACGATGACGAGAAGCCCGATCGAGATCAGCAGCAGGTTCCAGGCGTTCTTTTTCCAAAACGTGTACGGAATGAGGCTGAAGCCGATCATTCCCGCGAGGCCCGGCAGGAATCCGAACACCAGCTGGTGGACGACGAAGTAATAGCTGTCCGAAAACCGCGCGTACCCTACCGGCGCCGAGGCCGAGGCGAGCATCATCATGCCGAACAGCGCGATCGCGGACACGATCGCAAGGTAGGTGTAATCGAAGGGGCGGAGTTCTTTTGCCATGTCGTTATCGCATCAATGCGTCGAGAAGGGCGAGGGCGATTCCGATCGCGGCGGAGACCATCGAGATGACCCAGAGCCGCATGACGATCTGCGGCTCAAGCCAGCCGGAGGCTTCCAGGTGATGGTGGAATGGCGCCGACAGAAACAGCTTTTTCTTGAACAGCTTGCGCCAGGAGATTTGGAAGATAACGGACAATGACTCGAGCACGAACACGATTCCAATCACCGGCAGGAGCAGCGCCGAGTTCGTGAGCATCGCCACGATGCCGAGCGTGACGCCGAGCGACATGGCGCCCGTGTCGCCCATGAAGAACTTGGCGGGATAGATGTTTTCCCACAGGAACGCCAGCAGTGCGCCGATGATCACGCCGCAGAACGCCGACAGGTCGTAGTGGCCCTGCGCGAACGCGACGATGGCGTACGCGGCGAACGCGGTGAACAGCGTGCCTCCCGCGAGGCCGTCGAGGCCGTCCGTCTCGTTGACCGAGAACGCGGTGGCGACGATGACGAAGATGAAGAACGGAACGTACCAGATGCCCACGTGGAAATCGCCCATGAACGGGACGTGCAGCAGGTCCCAATCCAGCTTGGCGCGGAACCACCAGGCGCCGATGACCGCGATCAGCGTGTAGATCGCCAGCCGGTGGCGGGCACGGAGACCTCCGCCGTGCGCTCCGAGGCCGCGGATGTTGAAGTAGTCGTCGACGAATCCGACGATGGCCGAGGCGACGAGCGCGCCGAGCGGAAGAAGCGTCTCGGAACGCGACAGGAAGCTCAGGCGCTCGAGGAACGTTCCCGGCACGGCCTGAGAGAGGACGGAGAGGCCGACGGCAAGCAGGAGGACCGTTCCCCAGATCAGGATACCGCCCATGGTCGGCGTCCCAGATTTCTTCGCGTGCAATTTCGCGAACACCGGCGTCTCGGCTCCCGGACGAATCGACTTTCCCGCGCGCCAGTGCACGAGCGCCCAAAGCAGCATCGGCATCCACGCGAATGCGACGCCGAACGAAAGCGCGGTAAGCACGAGAACTCGGACGATCTCTGATGTTTCTAGGGTCATAGGTTCAGGAGGACGATCAGGACCATCGACACGAGCAGAATTGCCTCGGTCGCCACGGTCGCGACGGCGAAGAATGTCGACAGAACCTTTTCGCGCTTAGACAGGAAAATCTGAAAGATCGTGTTAATGACCAGAAGCGCCAGCCCGATCGCCGGAAGCACGAACACCTGCTGCCATGGGCCGGACTCGTCGATGCCCATGTAGACGTTGTAATGCAGCGGGATGAACGGGGTCGTGCTGGCGATTGGAAGGATCCTCCATGCCGGGAGCGCGAACGTCATTAACAGCAAGACGCCGGAGACAATCGTCGTCCGGCGGTACAATTTGGATGTCTTGAGCAGGTCCCTGAGGTCTTTTCGAAGCATGAGCACATTATACCGCATCTTCGTCGTCGACGGATACGACCTCCTTGACCACGTCCGGAAACGCGTCGGTCAGCGCCATCTCGATCCCCATCTTCAGTGTGATCTTGGACATCGGACAGCCGCGGCAGGCTCCCTCGAGGCGAACGCGGACGACTCCCGTTGCCTCGTCAAAACTCACCAACTGAATATCCCCGCCATCCATGCGGAGGGCGGGGCGTACTTGATTCAGGACCTGTTCGATTCGGTCGCGCATAGGGGAAGGGGTCAAGGGTTTCGATGGGTTCAAAGGTTTCGAGGGGTAATTTTCCCTAGATCCCTTTGACCCCTTCGACCCCCTCTTATGCCTTCACCTCGATCACGTTCGCGTACGTTGCGCGCTTCAGGGCGCCCGTAAAGTTCGTGCGCATCTTCTTGGAAAACTTCACCATGCCGTCGATTCCGGCGTAGATGGTGTCGTCCTTCCCCTTTTTCACGCCGGCTCCCGGGTGAATCTTGGTGCCGCGCTGGCGAACGATGATCTGACCGGCCAACGCGCGGTCGCCATCCGAAATTTTCACGCCGAGGCGCTGACCCTGAGAATCGCGACCAAGGGATGTAGAACCTGCTGCTTTTTTATGTGCCATAATTGGGTGAAAACTCGAAGCAAGAAGCTCGAAGTTCGAAGAGTAATAACGCCGGAAATGTACAGGAAAGGCAGGATTGTGTCAAACCATTCTGTGAATCTTGGGTAAAAGGACAAAAAAAGAACCGCGATGCGGTTCAGTCAGCTCTGTTCGAGACGAGCGATTTCCGCGTCAATCGGGCGAAGTTCCCGATTCGTGTGGACGAAGTTCCACAGGTTCAGGACGAGGACGAGTCCGAACGGGGCCGACAAGGCGAGCCTTGTCTCTCCCTCAGACTCGAACATGCGACCCATGACAAGCATCATAACGCCCGTCTCGACCCCGATCGCGAGCGGAACCGTGAAGATCGTCACGTAGAATGCCCTGGCCCGCGCCATCCACACGATCGCATCCCGCTGTTCCCGCAGCTCCCCGTGCTTCACCGGATCCAAAATCGGCTTTCGAATCGGCGAACGTCCGCCCGGATATATCCTGAATCTTCCTCGATCCATTTGTGCCTCCCTTCGATCAAAGCTATCGCGTTTGGTCGAAACGGTCAAAATTCAAACAAAAAAATACCTCCGCCTCAGTAGGCGAAGGTGAACGTGGAGCCAGAGGACTCGATGGCGACGCTGACGTCGGTGAGCGTCTCGTCGACGTACCAGTGGTCCATGTTGGCCAGGCTGATGATGCCGTCCGCGTCGGTGGCGTACGGGCTGAAGCCGGTACGGCCTATTGAGATGGTCGTAGAGAAGCCGTCGCCGCCGTACGTTCCGTCCATGTCCGAGTAGCTTTTGTCAGTTGCCACGAGCATGATTCGGGCCGGCGAGAATCCGGTGGTTTCCCAGGCATCCTCGTATCCGACGGGGACCGTGATCGTCACCTGGAAGCCGATCCCGTCGTTGTGGATCGCGACGGCCACCTCGCAGTCGGCGGTCGGCTCGTCGATGCCGGCCGTGCCGTCGCAGTCGAGATCTTCCGACGAGCAGCCCTCGTCAACGCCGGGGTGGACGCTCGCGTCGCGGTCGTCGCAGTCGTCCTCGCAGCCGAGGTACCCGTCGCCGTCCGCGTCGGAACCGGGAAAGGTCGAGGTGTCCGAGTCGTCGCAGTCGTCGCCGACCGTCGTCGCGTTCCAGAACGCGGTCGGATTGCAGGTGACATCGGTCACGCCCGGGTCGCCGTAGCCGTCCCGGTCGCCGTCGTTGTACCAGGTCATCGCATCCACCGCGTCATTGTCGACCTGCCCGTCGCAGTCGTTGTCGCTCCAGTCGCAGATCTCGGGAGCGCCGGGATAGCTGACCGGGTTCCAGTCCTCGCAGTCGGTGGCATCCGCGACGTAGCCTTCAGGCTGATCGCAGGCGAACTCGACCTTTCCGGAATCGCCGAACCCGTCGGCGTCGCTGTCGAGGTAGAACGGCGTTCCGTCCTCGGGATCGTCGTCGACTTCCCCGCTGCAGTCGTTGTCCACGCCGTCGCAGAGCTCTGTCGCCGCGGTCCGGATCGCCGGGTCCGCGTCGTCGCAGTCGTACCCTTTCGTCGCGTAGCCGTCGACGGGACGCTCGCAGGCGATGACCATGACGTCGGGGTTGCCCTCGAAGTCGCCGTCCGCGTCCGCATAGAACGTCTTTCCGTCCACGGGCTCCTCGTCGACCGCGCCGTCGCAGTCGTCGTCGAGCCCGTCGCACGTTTCGATCCCGGCCGGGCTGACGGCGGCGTTTCCGTCGTCGCAGTCCGTGCCGTCCGCGACGTATGCGGAAATCGTCTCGCAGGAGACGAACGGGGCGTTCGGATCGCCGAACCCGTCGGCGTCCGCATCGGCGAACCATGAGGTCGCGTCGAGCGAATCCGTCGGATCGACCGCGCCGTCGCAGTCGTCGTCGATCCCGTTGCAGAGCTCATCCGCGCCGGGGTGAACCTTCGGCCTCGCGTCATCGCAGTCGTCCGCGTTGTCCGCGTAGTACCGGAGCTTGACGCACGACGAGATCGTCTCGCCGTTCGCGTCACCGTACCCGTCGTCGTCCGCATCCGTGTAAAACGTCGCGGGTTCCTGGCCGTCGACGCAGGGTGACGAGTTCGACGGAGAAACGGAATCGTTGGTCGTAGCGATCGTGGGGTTCTGGCAGGCAATCGTCAGCAAAAGAGCGAGCATCGTGTGTATTCCTCTGGTTTGGTTGGGTATCGGTCCGGCCACGCCGGCCGCCGACGGTATCAAGAACGAGGCTGTTTGTCAATCGTTACATGGGGAGAACCGTTGCGTTTGCGTTGACATACGGTCATTTTTCTGCTATTCTCTCCCCTTCTCACACAAACAGGAGGTGCGAGATGATTCTGGAACCTTCGGCCGCGAGCGCGGTCAAGAGAGCAATCGATGCCGTCTACCTCATGTGGCGGCAGGTGGGAATCGCGGTTCCCGGGATAATCGCCCCCGAGTCCCCGCCGATCATCTTCGCGGAGACCGACGGAACGCGCCACGCGATCGCCGCAGGATCGTCAAACGACGTGTTCGGCGCAGCCCATCTGTCCGCCGGCCACATGTGGCCGGTATATGGAAGCGGATGCGCTGTCAAAGGATCCGTGCAAATCCTGGACGATTCCGGGCAAACGGAGATTCCCGGATTTGTTCACCTGCACCGACGGGGGATCTTCGTCGGAGGCGGAAGTTCCGACAGTCCGGAGTCGGAAACAATCCGATACTTCTTTCGCCACCGGTCCGAGTACTCCGCCTTCTACCCCGTCACGTTCCGCCGCGTCCTCGACGCCGAAACGTACCCCTGGCGCGCCTTCCGTCGCGACCCGCCGGCCTCATCCTGAGGCCGGCACTTTTTGTCTAAACCAAAAGACCGGACCAACCGGCCCGGTCTCAATCGTTTACGCGACCTCCTCGACGACCACCTTCTCCGGCATCTTCACGCGCGTCACGCGGCAGACGAAGCTCTTCAAGTAAATCGACTCCGGGAAATACACGCTCTGCGGATGGTCGGCGGCCTGGCGGATTACCGCGAGGATCTCGAGGCGAAGTCCAGCCTGGACGGATGCGCGGCGAAGGATGAACGCGAGGTCTTCCTCGGGAAGGAAGTGCGAACAGCTGGAGGTGATGAACAGGCCGCCGTCGGCGACGAGGCGCATCGCGGCGCGGTTCAGGAAATGGTAGGCCTTCTTTCCTTCCTCGGCATCGCGGCCGGCCTTGATGAGCGCCGGGGGGTCGATGATGACCGCGTCGTAGCGGGAGTCCTTGTTCACGTTCAGGAAATCAAACGCGTCGGTGTCCTGGACGGTGAACTTGTCGGCGTCGATGCCGTTCATCTCGGCGTGGCGGGCGCATCCGGCGAGGGCGGCCTCGGAGCCGTCGACGTTGTGCACGCGCTCGGCGCCACTCTTCATGGCCGCGATTCCGGCGGCTCCGGTGTACGAGAACATGTTCAGCACGCTTCCCTTCACGCCGTGGTCGAGGATCCACTTGCGCAGGTCCTTCTGGTCGAGAAAGAATCCAGTCTTCTGCCCGAACGCGACGTCGGCCGTGAACTTCAGGCCGTTCTCCGTGAACGGAACCGGCTCCGGGTCCGTGCCGTAGCGAAGCGCGCTCACCGGGCCGAGGTTGTCCTCCTTGCGCACCGGCAGGTCGCTGCGCTCGACGATCGCGGTCGGCTCGTAGACTTCGACGAGAGCCGCGACAACGTCGTCGCGCAGGTTCTCAAGTCCCGCGGTCGCGATCTGCATCACGAGCACGTTCTCGTACTTGTCGACGACCAGACCCGGAACTCCGTCGGCCTCGCCGAACAGCACGCGATACGCGGTCGTGTTCGCCGGGACGGTGATCGCGCGCGACGCCTGCGCCGCGCGAATCTTTTCGACGAACCAGGCCTTGTCGATCACGGCCTCCTTGAACTCAAAGAGGCGCACGCGGATCGAGCTCGACTTCGAGTACGTCCCGGTTCCGATGATCGTTCCCTTCCGATCGGAAACATGCACGAGCCCGCCGTGCTCCACGTCGTCCGGAACCACCGCCACCGCGCCCGAAAACACCCACGGGTGCCAGAATCCGATTGCCGCCTCCTTGCCTGGAACAAGCTGAACGATTGGGTAGGACATATGCGTAAGAAAGACAAATGCGTGAGTAATGCGGGGATGTTCCCAGATTTGAGGCAGTTTGTCAATGGTTGCTCGGATGCGTTTCGTCGAATCGAATGGCTAGGTTTCGCGCCAGCTCAGCCAGCTCCGCCTTGCTCATGTTCGGAAAGCGAAGCCGATCGGCGCTCGTCATCTCGGACTTGGCCTGATCGATTTTCACGAGTTCCGTTTCGGAAAGGCCCAGCAATGGCTTTCCGAGCAAAATCCCCGCGATCTGATTGTCCAGCGCCATGATGCGAAGCGCCGTCTGCTGCGTCGGATTCTCACCCTTGGTATAGGAATCCAGTCCGGAGCGTCCAAGATTTTCCATACGATTGTCGGTTACTTCTTAGCCGCCGCCTTCGCGAAGGCAAGAAACAGCGGGTGCGGCTTCAGCGGCGAGGACTGGAACTCCGGATGAAACTGGACGCCGACGAAGAACGGGTGATCCTTCAGCTCGACGATCTCGACAAGCTTGCCGTCGGGCGTGGTGCCCGCGACGACGAGGCCGGCGGCCACGAGCTGGTCGCGGTAGGCGTTGTTGAACTCGTAGCGGTGGCGGTGGCGCTCGGAGACGATCTCGGCGCCGTACGCCTTGCGGCTGTGCGTCCCGGTCGCGACCTTGCAGTCCCAGGAACCGAGGCGCATCGACGCGCCGTAGTTCTTCTCGAGCATGAGCTTCTCCTGGTCGGGCATCACGTGGATGACCGGATGCTTCGTCTTCGTGTCGATCTCGGTCGTGTTCGCGCCCTTCAGCCCGACGACGTTCCTTGCGAACTCCACGCACGCCAGCTGCATGCCGTAGCACAGGCCGTAGTACGGCACCTTGTTCTCGCGCGCGAACCCGATGGCCGAGATGATCCCCTCGATCCCGCGGCTCCCGAACCCGCCCGGGACCACGATCCCGTCGAATCCCTTCAGGCGGTCCGTCCCGTTCTTCTCAATTTCCATCGCGTCGATCCAGGTCAGCACCGGCTTGCGGCCCACGGCCCAGCACGCGTGCTTGATCGATTCGATCACCGAGATGTACACGTCGGAAAGGACGAACCCGCCGGTCGTGAAGTACTTCCCAACGACCGCGATCTTCAAATCATCCGTCGGCTTCTTGATCTTCGCCACGAGATCCTTCCACGGCTTCATGTTCGACGCGTGCTCCTTCAGTCCCAACTTCTTGACGACCATGTCACCGAGCTTCTGCGTCTCGAGGATAAGCGGAATCTCGTAGATCGACGAGACGTTCGGGTTCGAGATGACCGCCTCCTTCTCGACGTTGCAGAACAGCGCGATGCGCTCCTTGCGGCGGTCGTCCATCGGCTCCTCGCTGCGGCCGACCACGAAGTCGGGCTGGATCCCCATGGAGTTCAGCATCCGGACGCTCTGCTGCACCGGCTTGGTCTTCATCTCGCCCAGGTTGCCCGGGACCGGGAGGTACGCCACATGGATCTGCACGACGTTCTTCGGCTCGCGCATCTTGAGGATGCGGGTCGCCTCGAAGAAGATTCCGTTCTGGTACTCGCCGACCGTTCCGCCAAGCTCGACGATCACCACGTCGCTTCCCTTCACCGCGGCCTTGAACCTGCGGATGATCTCGTCGGTCAGGTGCGGAATCGCCTCCACGTCCTCGCCCTCGTACTCGAACGCGCGCTCCTTGCGGATGACCTCGGCGTACACCTGGCCGGTGGTCATGTAGTTTACGCGGTGGAGCGGCCGGCCAAGGAAGCGCTCGTAGTTGCCAAGGTCCTGGTCGCTCTCCAGCCCGTCCTCGGTCACGAACACCTCGCCGTGCTCCGAGGGACGGATCGTTCCCGCGTCGATGTTCAGGTACATGTCCACCTTCATGGCGGAAACGGAAAAGCCCTTCGCCTGCAGGATGGCGCCGAGCGACGCCGTGGTAATTCCCTTCCCGAGACCCGAGATGACGCCGCCGGAGACAAAGATGTATTTTGGCATATTTGTGAGTTGTTTGTAGTGAGTAGTGAGTTGTGGTAGCCGACTACTCACCACTCACTACAAACCAAAGAGGGACGTTAGTCCCTTGATTCAACGATGACTCGGATGGTGGCCTCAAAGCCGTGCGGAAGATTGACCACCGCCTCCCGCTCTCCCGGCTCCTTCATCGGCGGCATTTCCACCGCGTCCTCGGGAACCGCGAATCCGTTTTTCTTCAGCAGCGCCGCGACCGTCTTGGCCGTGACCGCCGCGTAGAGCACCCCGCTCTCGTTCGCCTTCTCCTTGACGACGAGCTCGAACCCGTCCAGCGCCGAGGCAAGCTTCTTGGCCTCGTTCTCGCCCTTCTTCGCGACTTTCACGAGTTTCGCCTCCGCCTCGCGCATCCGCTGGATGGACTGCTCGGTGGCCTGAACTCCCAGATTCTGTGGGAACAGAAAATTGATCGCATAGCCGTCGGAAACGTTCGCCACGTCCCCGCGCCGGCCGAGGGCCTTCACGTCCTTGAGGAGAATCACTTTCATATCCGCCAGGATTATAGCACGCGGCTACCGGTTGACCAAGATGACCGTCGCGACCGTGATGGCAGCCGTCAAGAATCCGAAGCCGAACACGATGCGCCAGAACTTCTTCTGCGGCATCCCGTAGCAGTCGTTCGGCCCGTGCTTCGGGATTTTCTTCGGCTTTGCGGGAGCGTGATGGTCGTCATGCCCGTGGGCGGCGGGAGGATGGGACATAGTGGGATGAGGTTTGAGGATCGAGGCTCGAACTTCGAAGACTACGGTACGAGCTTACCTTTTTCCCACTGAACGATCAATCCCGCCTTTACTTCGACCGCGTCCGCCGGTCGGAGCGTCGCGATCTGGCCTCGCGACAGGATCGGCGTGTGTACCACGTCGCAAAGGTACTCTGGGACGAACCAGACAGGATCCTCGCTGGTCATCCAGCCGCGCGCGTCAAATCGGGACAGATCGACGGGTCGCGAGAACGATCTCAGCGTCTTCTTGCCGTTTGACTGCAGAAAATACTCATGGAAGTACGACATCGCCAGCTCGCGGATCGTGCGATAGACCGGCTCGCGGTAGCGGAGGACGGCGTGATTGGTCTTCGATATCGCACCCCAGTGGCCATGGCGACGAAAGAGGGCGACGACGTGGTCCTGGTCGTCGTCGGTCGAAGTAAGGTCGAGAATCAGCGGCCTTTCGCCGGCGAGGCGCAATGCGACGGCGGCGAGCATCGCGCCCTCGATGCAGTGCGCGCGCCCTTGGCGAAGGACGAGGCGCGGCGAGAAGCACGAGTCTCCGTCGGGCTCGTGGTTCTGCGGAAGCGCGTCAAGAAAGTCCTGGATTTTTGCCGGAGCGTTGAGTCGTTTGAGAACGCGGAGTTCCGTTGGGTCGAGCCCGTACATAAAAATTAACTCCTTCTCTTTGGCCTATTCTCCAGCCGCAGCGACCAGCAGATCGCGAAGAACATCGGGCCCATCGCGAAGTACAGCGCCTGCATCCAGCGCGGGGCGTGGAGGCAGTCGCAGATCGGGAGGCCAGCGTATGCGGAGGAAGCGAGGTTGTGGATGTCGAAAACGTGGTACGCGATCGTCTCGGCCACGATCAGGAGCGGCCAGTAGAGAGTGAGGAACAGGCCGAGCTGCCGCGCGAATCCCTTCAGGCGAAAGACGTGTTCCTCATGGGAGAACAGCAGATACGACGCGAACAGTCCCGCGGCCCATCCGAACAGCGAAAACAGGTTCACTCCGTCGACGACGAGGAACGGATGGTTATACCCGTATTCCGAGCGACCGAGAAACGCCCAGATCGCGGCCATGGCGGACGCGACGGCAAAATGAAGGAACAGATTCGTCCGGCGCGTGACGACCAGGTACAGGATCGTCGCCAGATAGGCGACGATCACCACCTGGTCGGCGGGAAAAATGCCAAAGAGCGCGATGACAAGCGCGATGAGCAACGCGTCGACGGTTAGAAGGAACGGACGGGACATGGGATTAGATCAGAGATTTCTTTTTTCCAAATCGCAGCAAACAGCTTGAGACGAATACCGTCAGGATCGAAATCTGCGACGTGACGCAGACGATACACCAGGCGTGCAGGACGAATGCCTCGACGCCGGTCAGGTAGAAGCTGAACGCGACCGCGCCGCCCGAGGCAAGAAACAGAAAGGTCAGAAGCGACGCGTCCGTCGGTCGCCTCGTCCTTAGGACCGCCGCCGAAAGCATGAACGCGTAGCCGAAAAGTCCAAGCAGCGCGACGGGAACCCCGCCGATTTCCGAGTACGGGCCACGGTTCACGATGTCGCAGTTGAAGGTGGCGTTGAACGTGCAGAGCGCCCCGGAAACGAACGCCTCGTGATGCAGGAGCGAGTACGTCGACAGCGCGAGGCCGACGACGGAGAATGCCATGATGACGCGCAGGAGCTTGCGTTCCATACGCTACTTGGTCGACGCATCCGTCACGGGAGCGACGGCCGAATCAACGCCAGGCAGCGCGCAGCCGGACTTCGCGGCCAGCGTGTCGAACGTCTGCTCCCCGGAAAGCTGCGAACTGTCGGCGAGAACCCAGGTCGGGTATCCCTTGATTCCGGCGTCCTTGCACTCCTGGCTCATGTCCTTGGACTGGTTCGGGGAGCACTCGACGTAATCGATCTTCTTGAACGCCGTGCCAAACAGCTCCTTCTGTGCCTTGCAGTGCGGACACCACCAGGCGCCGTACATCTTCACCCCCTTGTCGGCCAGGCACTGCGCGAACCCGTCGTAATCCGACGGGGCCGAGGACGTGACCCTGTTCGTTGCGATAAGGGCGATAAGGGCCACGACCGCGAGGCCGGCGGCGCCGTAAAGGAAGTAGGAGGATGGGATCTTTTTCATAGGGATTAGTGGGAAATAGCTGAGATTGTCGTAATGCCGGTGCAGGATCCGCCGATTGAGTCGGGAATGGATACGTTGAAGTACAGTGTTTTTGACGGAGCCGGAGCCACGTCCGTACCATACGCCACGTCAAGATTCGTGTCGACAGGAGAGCCTGTCAGCGCATTCGCGGAACCGCTCCCAAAGCCAACGTCGCTCAACGACCACTTGAAATTGCTCCGTGGAATCGACCCCGACGCGCAGGTCAATCCGGACGGCATGGAAATTTCCACGTCCGCGTTCACGTTCCCCGACTGCGAAATGCTTACCTCCACGTTATTGCCCGCCGTCGTCACGTCACCGATGCTATGGTTTCCGAAGTTGATGTTTCCGGGAACCACGAGGCTGAGGATCGAACTCATCTCCTTCGTCAGGGAGCTGTCCTGAGCCGTGTCCGTCCCGTCCGTCACTTCCACGTGCGCGACCCAGTTTTCCGATGGGTATCGACCGGACGCGTCGGTTGAGTCCGCGTAATAACTGATGTCAATCTCGCAGGAATAAACCTTCTGATAGGCGGTTGCGCCGGCGTAAAGACCGCAGGTGGGACGAACGAAACAATCGATACCGGTCGCCGCGCACGCGCTTCCGCTCCCGACCCCGCTGCGATAAAAGACGCCGCGCACATTCGTAATCATGCTGGCGCCATCGAGATCCTCGACGATTCCGTTCAGGTAGATCGTCTTCGTTCCGCCCGCTATCGGAGTGACGCTCCCGCCCGGATAGTTATCCGTGGTTCCGTTGAGCGTGTTGCTCGTGACGACCGAGACGACCGTCGGCGGTGTGTTGGCCTGGGCCTCGGCGACGGGACCGTTCAGGGAGAATGCCGCGGCGATTCCAATCAAAAGTGCTCCGAACGCGGTGATGGCAACGGGGTATTTCATATGCGGCCAGTTTACCACGATCGATACCCCTCGTACGATCCGAGCTGCGTCGCCCACGTCGCCGACCCCTTGTCGACGTAAACCTTGATTCCCGCGAGCAGCTGGCGGAGAACCGTCTCGTTCTTCTTGTCGAGCAGCTCCATCGGGACGTGCACGTTCACGCGTGCCACGCGGCTCCGATCGCGAATCGAGTCCGCCTGCTTGATCACGTCGAGCATCACCGTGACGTCGGCGGAATCCAGGACGCAGTTCGGGGAACAGTTGATCCGGCCCTCGGAAAGGCTCGCCAGCTCGCCGATGTCGCCACTCATGTTCACGACGACGCCGTCCGCGTCCGGAACGAGGTCCTTGGCGTCCTTCATCGGAATCGGGTACAGGCGGTCGGCAAACTCCGGCGGGATAGAATCGTGAAATCCCGTCTTCAGAATGTACGCGTTCGTCCAGGTGTCCGGTCGCGCCGAGGCGGGCATCGACAGATACCCGAACCCGGTGACGGCATCCGTATATTCGAACCCGGCCGCGTGCTCGGCCAGGATCCAGTCGGTCGGCCCCGTTCCGCCGGAAACGCCACGATTGTTCTCGGCGCCGACGAGACCGTCCACGAGCGCCTTGTTTTCCTTAAACTTGGCGGTCAGCTCCGCGACAGTCAGTGCCGTGCCCTTCGTAGCACCGAATCCCGCGTGCGTCCCAACGCCATGGCCGCGGTCGATGACCTCTTTTAGAATATTCGTTCCCCACACAGTGTTCGCCTTCGCAAACGGCTGCTCGCTCTCGAACGTAAGCTTCGCGCCGTACTCATCGAACAGGTCCATGGCCCAGCGCATGTTTGCCACGTGACGCTCAAAAAGATTTTTGTCCGTGTCGTCCTTGAAGTCCTCCTCCATGTGGGTCATCGTCGTGACGTACAGCGGCGCGTCGCCCGAATGCTTTGGCGTAGCCGGAGAGGTCGGCGTCTCGGTCGTCGTTTCCGTCACGGGAGAGCCCGAGGTCGAAGGCGTCGGCGACGTCGGATTTGGCCGCGATGACGAGATCGGCGGACGAGGGACCGATGGGCGCGACCCGGACATCTTTTCGAGATACAGAACGCGCATAACGAGAAGTCCGCCCGCGATGCCGACGACGACTGCTGCGGCGACGAGCGCCGATTGTTGCTTTGTGATCATACAAAGAGAGTCTACCATCATCCACGCCTGGGCGAACAGGCCGTTAGCCGTGTAAGATGAGCCCGTATGAACATTCCCGCGACGACGATCTACCGCTATTCCCCTCTCGGCTGGGCCCGGCTCCTCTACGGCCCGATGTTTCTTCTGTTCGGACTCGGATTTCTATCCGTCTTTGTTTCGGAACTCCAACATCGACGGGCCAACGGCGGGTTATCCACCGAACCGTTTGACTTGATCCTGTGGGGAGGCTTCCTCCTCGTTCCGATCGTTTTCCTTGCCTGCGGCGTCGCGATGATCCAATCCGACCGGCGCTCCTGGATCGAGGACGGCGCATGGCGCACGGCGCGCGGGGAGTTTCCGATGTTTCACCGTCGGATGACGAAGGACGACGTCCGCGGGTATTTTGTCGCGAACGTTCCGGCAATCGCCGTCTTCGGCAACCGAGCTTCCGTCGTCGGAAACCGCTTTCACGTCCAGGCGCTCCTTTCAAACGGCCTGCGCGTCGCCATCGCGTGGTTCGCGGACAGACCGTCCGCGAAATCCGTCGCCGACCGCTTCGAGCGCGAGGTCGGTTCGAAACCGAAGGAGACAGCGATCGGATTCGACGCGACGCCCTGGTACCTGTCGGGATCGCAATCGCAGGAGTACAAGACGATGCGTGGGAACAAGTCCGCCGCGGCCCTGTATGACGCGCTTTGCGACGTCTGGGAAACGTCGTACGCCGACCTGCGACCGTCCGGCGGTCCGTCGTACACCGAATCGAACGAGGCGTTTCCCTATCGCGGATCCCTCTCGGTCGATCTCGATCTGCTCCGATATTCGTACGACCTCCAGCAATTCGACCGTGCCTTGCGGACGCTCGTGACCGCCGGGCTTGTGAATCTTCCAAAAAACAGCTAACCTCCCGCCATGAAATCCATTCTCGAGCAAAATCTCCGTGACGTCGTCTTCACCGCCATCGGCCACGCGCCGCCCGCGCGGGCGCTTATCGTGTACGACCGCGAGTCGCCGCTGTCGAATCTGCTGACGGACGCGTACGCCGCCGTCCTTCCGGACGCGACGCTCCTCGACTTTCTATCAACCACGCCCGACGCGGTGCGCGCCGCGATGGACGCGATGTCGCCAGGCGACCTCGTCGTCATGGTCCAGTCGACCAGCTTCCGGCTCAACGAGTTCCGGTTCCGCATCGAGCTGTTCAAGCGCGGCCTCGCGGTGATCGAGCACCCGCACGTAGCCCGCATCGTGGGCGACGAGGTGCGAACGTACGTCGACGCGCTCGCCTACGACGCCGAGTACTACCGGACGGTCGGCCCGAAGATCAAGGCGCTCATCGACGCGGCGAAGCGCATCGTCGTGTCGTGCGACGGCGCCGAGCTCGTCTACGAGACCGCGTTCGAGACCGCGAAGCTGAACATCGGCGACTACTCTGGCATGACGAACCGCGGCGGGCAGTTCCCCATCGGCGAGGTGTTCACCGAGCCGGCCGACCTCTCGGGCGTAAACGGGACGGTCAAATTATTCGCGTTCGGCGGCGCGGACTTCCGCGTCACGATCCCGGAAGAGCCCGTGCTCGTCGTCATCAAGGAAGGCAAGATCGTCGAGACGCCGAACGCGCCCGAGTCGTTCCTGTCCATCCTCGAACAGATCAAGACCGAGGAAGAGCTCTGGGTCCGCGAGCTCGGCTTCGGCATGAACCGTGCCCTCACCCGCCACCGCTTCCTCTGCGACGTCGGCAGCTACGAGCGCATGTGCGGCATCCATCTGTCCCTGGGCGCCAAGCATACCATCTACGCAAAGCCCGGCTTCCCGAAGCGCACCAGCCGCTTCCATGTGGACGTCTTCGCGGACGTAAAAACCGTCACGATCGACGGCGTGACGGTTTTCAAGGACGGTTCCTACCGCGTGTAGCGACACAACAAGGCCGAAAAAATTCGGCATTTTTCCACGCGCAAGATATTCACAGCAACGCTTGCCTGCGCGCGAAAATGAGCATACGATATGCCCACTTGTTTTTTACCAGAAATCCTGTGACCGTTCCCTCCACCGAAAAACTCCAGAGACTGCTGTCGAGCGAGGCCGTAAAATCGGGCCACACCATGATCCGCGTCATCGGAGGACTTACCCGCTATCGAGTCATCGTTCTTCTCAAAAACGCCCCTTCCGGCCTTACCGTCACGGGACTTGCGAGAATTCTCGGGGCTTCCCCATCGCAAATCTCCCACCAGATTCGTATCTTGAAAAAATACCAGCTCGTCTTCGGCAATCCGGACGGACGCACGGTCACGTACCGCCTGAATGCCAAAAAAGTGGATCCGTTCCTGGTCTAGGGATAAGAAAAACATCTCCTCGCGAGATGTTTTTTCATTGCGAAAAACCTGCCGCTGGCTAGTCGCGCGTTTCCCGGATGCTGTCCATCACGTACTGGCGAAACCTCCGCAGGCGCTGTCTCAGGCGCTTCCCCGCCCCCGCGACGTTTTCCATGTCCCGGATCGTCATCTTCCCCGGCTTCCCGCAGACGGAAAGGTCGCTGGCATCCGCCTGGATCTCGTCGAATGCCGTTGCCACGTCGCGGCGGGCAATGTCCGCGTACCAGCCGGCCGCGGCCCTCTGGCGGCAGCGAACCTCCCATCCCGCAAGGAACCCAAGGAGGACGAGGATGCCGACGGCGACGTCAAACTGCCACTTGGAAATTTGCGTTCCGCGGAAGACGAACAACGGGCGGCTGGCAACGGGCAGTTCCATCCGCACGGGAAGGCTTACGGCCCCGCGGTCATCGCCCGCCGCGACGGAAACAATGTAGTCGCCCGCCTTCAGCGGCTCGTCAAACCGCGCGCTCCATGAGCCGTCGGCCCCAGGAGCGACCGTGGCGGTTCCGATCGGCTCTCCGGAACGAGACGCCAGCGAGACGGACAGGCGCGTCCCCTGCCCCGCGGTTCCGCCAACCTCCAGGCCGCCCTCTCCCGCGTACAGGTCCGTGGTGACGGGGTTGAGCGTCGGCGACGGGATGGGAACGATCCTGAGCGCGGAGGACGCGGACGTGCGGTTTCCCGCGAGATCGATCGCGTCCACGTGGACGACATGATCGCCAACGGCAAGACCCGCGACCGAATAGGTCTCCTCCTTCGTCCGAACGGGCAGCTCCCCGTCGACGAAAATCTCGTAGGTCGCGAGACCGGAAAGATCGTCCTCGGTCCGATAGGAAACGGAAACGGTCGGGTTGTCCGTCACGGGAGCCGGGGCGATCGTCAGAGCGAACGGCGCGGGAGAAACCGTGTCGACCGCCAGCCGAACGTGCGTGGTTGCCCCCCACCCTGCCGCGTTCCCGCCTCGGACGTGCAGGTACCAGATCCCGTCCGACGGAACCTGGAACGTCTTTCCCGCGATCGCGCCCTCCCCCACCGTCGGATCGAACAGGATCGCCTGGTTCAGGGCCGTGGCAACGTCGGTCACGCCGGCCTCCAGGCTCCATTCCGCGCGAACGGGTTCCCGCGAGCCATGCCACGCGGAAGAATCCGGATAGGCCGAAACGCGGACCGAAACGGCTTCCGGCGGGAACGCCAACGGAAGCGGCGCGGCCATGGCCGCACGGCCCGCAAGCAGAGCGCAGAAGGAAATTGCAATTCGGAATGTGCGAAGGCCCATAGGAGGGAACGGTGCGAATGGTTAATCCGCGCCAAAGGTGAACGTATACAAGGAAACGCCCGCCGCCGGGATCGTCAGCTCCAGCAGATGATCCCCGACGCCCGTCTCGGCACCCAGGAGCGTATAGAGCCGATCGCCGGAAATAACGACGGAGTCACGAGCGATTCCGTCGACAGATACTCCGATCGCGGTCGGGGTCGTTGCGCTCGCGACAAGATAAACCTGTTTTGCCTGGAATCGATACCTCACGAGATCATCCGACGACGTGCTTACCGCGGCATCCGAGCGTATGTTCCACGTTCCGCCAAGAACGAGCGCGCCCGACGGCACGGACGGGTTCGGGACAAACGTCTGAAGACCGGAGACCCCCTTCTTTCCGTTCGCGAGAAACGCATTGCGGCCGGATCCAAAGTACGTCTCGGGGCTGGTCGGCCCGGACGCGAAGGACGGCTCTGGCATCGACAGAACATCCGTATCAAGACCGAGCAGCTCGCGAATCTTTGCCTCTGTCTCAGCGTCGCCCCCTTCCCCGACGTGGTCATACGCGATGTTGCCCTGGAGATCGATCAGGTATTTGCGCGGCCAGTACTTGTTGCCATACGCGTTCCATGTTCCGTAATCGTTGTCGAGGACGACGGGAAACGTGATGCCAAACCGTCGCATCGCGTCCCGGACGTTGTCGATGTCCTTTTCGAACGAGAACTCCGGCGTGTGAATCCCGATGATCTCAAGCCCTTGGTCGCGATACTTCTTGTCCCACCCGACCAGGTACGGGAAGGTGCGGATGCAGTTGATGCAGCTGTACGTCATGAAGTCGATCAGCACGACCTTTTTGCCGATAAGCGGCCCGATCGTGATCGGATCGGAATTGACGAAGCCCGAGGGACTGGCGATCTCGTGGTAGCGCCCCAAGGAAACCGACGACGCGGGCGGCGATCGCTCAAGCAGCGATCGCTCGAGTCCCGTCACGGTCGGATATCCGTGATTCGCGAGCCACACCTCGACGGGAACGACGCTTCCCGTCGCGACAACGAGCCCGACGACGACGAACAGCGCTCCGATTGCCTTCTTGAACCATCCGTTCGGATCCGCAAGGAATCGGACGCGTCGAATCAACCGCTGTCCCGCGAGACTGATCGCCAGCAGCGCGGCGGACAATCCGGCGGAGTAAACGACGAGGTAGACCGTCCCGACGAGAACGCTCTGCGGCAAGACGGTCGCGAGGATGAGAAAGTACGTCGGCGAGCAGCTGGAGAAGACCGGGCCAAGCGAGATGCCGATGAGGACGTCGCCTGCGAACCCGGACCTCTTCGCCGAACCGTCAAGCAGGGCGTCGGCATTCTTTTGCAAGGAAAATCGCCCGCTGATCTTTTCCCATACGCTCGGAAACAGCGAGACAAGCCCGAAAGCGATCAGCATCCCGCCGGAAACGGACATCCACACCGCCTGCGGGACGGACACGAACGCGGCACTGAACTTCAGCAGCAGCGTGAACGCGACGATCGACGCGGCAAGCGAGACCGCGATGACGAACGGGTTCCTCCGTCGCGCGTCCTGCGCCGCCCCGCCGACGATGATCGGAAGAAGCGGGAGAACGCACGGGGCGAGGACGGTGAGGACGCCCGAGAGGAATGAGACGAGGAGCAGGCCCATAGGGACATGTGGGTGTGTGAGTAGTTTGTAGGTTGGGGCGGCTAAAGAGCCGCGATCGCGTCCCAGACGTCTTTGCGGTTCTTGGCCGAGTCGACGGAGTGCGAGACGACGGGGATACCCGGGTACGTGACGGCGAGTCCGCCGACAAGCGTTGCCAGCTGCTGCGAAGAGAGCTTGTCGACCTTGTTGGCGACGATGGTAAACGGAACCTTGTGCGTTCGCAAAAACAGGAGCATGTCGCGGTCGAGGTCGGTCGGGCCGAGGCGGGCGTCGATCATGAGGAGGACGCGTCGGAGCTGGGACGTCTTTCGAACGTATGTCCGAACCATCTCGGCGAAATCGACGCGAATCTTCTGCGACTTGCGCGCGTAGCCGTATCCCGGTAGGTCGACGAGGTAGTACGCCCGGTCGATCTCGAACAGGTTCACGGTCTGCGTCCGGCCCGGCGACGAGCTGACGTGGGCAAGCGACTTCTGCTGCGTTAGGTGGTTGATAAGCGAGCTCTTTCCCACGTTCGAACGGCCAACGATCGCCACGTGCGGCTTCTCGTCGAACGGCAGGTCGTCGACCCTCGTGACGCTTTTGACGAACTTTGCTACCATACGGCTGGAATGCATCGGTTAAATCTCAGCTATTTATAGCATTTTTATCAGGATATGCAAAACATCATCGATGCGCTCAACTGGCGCTACGCCGTCAAAACGTTCGACCCGGCCAAGTCCGTCTCCGATGAGAGCTTCCGAATGATCCTCGAGGCCGGCCGCCTGGCGCCGAGCTCGTTCGGAATCGAGTCGTGGAAATTCATCGTCGTCGAGAACCCCGAGCTCCGCGCGAAGCTCCGCGCCGTGAGCTACGGACAGACGAAGGTGACCGACGCGACCCATATCGTGGTCATGGCCGCCCGAACGGACGTGTCGGCTCTCGCCGGAGAGCTGGTGGAGCGCACGGCGCGGATCCAGGGCGTCGACGCCGCTTCGCTCGACGGATTGAAAAACATGGTGGACGGCTACGTCGCGGGAATGAGCGCCGAGAAGGCCCTTGCCTACGCGCGCGAGCAAACGTTCATCGCGCTCGGCATGATGGTGGAGACCGCCGCTCTGCTCGGCGTCGACTCCTGCCCGATGGGCGGGTTCGACCAGGCCGGAGTGGACGCGCTGCTCGGACTGTCCGCGCAGAACCTGACGGCATGCTCGATGCTCGCCGTCGGCTACCGCGGCGACGACGAAACCGCCAGCCGGCCGAAGGTGCGCCGCGCGTTCGACGAGGTCGTCGAGTTCGTCCGCTAGCCGACAGAGAAAAGATCCCACGCGATGAATCGCGTGGGATCTTTTATTGGCTTATTCCTCGCTGGAATCGTCGGTGTCCTGCGGCGACCACCAGATGACATAGTTCTTGTCGTTGCTCGAACACTGGTATTCGTGCACATTATATGCCCCGCCGTCCTTCCCCTTGCTCGGATATCCCGTTACGTGCGTCATCGATCCTCCGCAGGTTGGGCAGTTCATAGCGTTTTCACTTACGAATTATTGTTCTCAAACTCCGTATTCAGCTCCTTGTACTTCCCGAGCCGGTACGACGCCCTCGCGCGCTCGGCGTCGGTCCTGAGGCGCTCGTCTGGATGCAGGCCATCGACGATTTTCTGCTGGAGTCGAATTTCCATCGCAACTCCCGCGCGCGCATTGTCCCCGTTCGACGCGAATGCCTCGCGGAGAAATGTCGCTTGCTCATCCATGTCGGCGACCGTTTCTGCGTCGACGGTCTGCGGGCGGAAGGATTCTCGTTCGATCATAGCGGTAACAGTGTAGCCAAACGACCGCGGAAAGACAAACCAATGCGCGGCCAAGACGCCGGCATCTTGCGTCATGAGACGAGAAGAACGTGCCCCGTTATAATGGACTTCCACTCTCCGGCGGTAACCGGCTGAACGGACAGCCTTGAGTTGTTCAGCAGGACCATCTCCGCGAGCGCCGGAATTTTCTTCATGTCCCCAAGCGTCAGGTCTCGTTCGAACGGACGCACCGGCTCGATGTCGACCGCCACCCAGTCGGTCCCGGAGGACCGTCCTGAGGCTCCTCGAAGGGCCCCTTCCGTCGCCGTCTCGTCCGGATATGCCGCCCGGACGATCTTTGCGATCCCCTTGATCGCCTTCTCTCCTCCCGAATGATACACGAACGCAAGGTCGCCGACCCTCATGGCACGCAGCGTATTCCGCGCCAGATAATTACGCACGCCTGTCCAGGACGTCCTCTTGTCCTGGACGAGGTCGTCCCAGGAATAGGTCGACGGCTCGGTCTTGAGAAGCCAGTGGTTCATACCGGCGCATTATAGCAAAAGAACCCCGGGTTGGCGTTCCATTCGTTTTCAATCTATTCCGGTGTCGTTCTGTCGGCAAAGACCACGAGCCGATCGGGATACTGCCCGGCCAGCTTGTCCCATTTCCCGCCGCAGGTAATCAGGTTCAGATGGGCGTTTCCGTCGTCCGAGACGAAGACGGCCGTCGCGTCCGCGGCGGCATCGTACGTTCGAATTTCACGAACGACGAACGTGACGACAGCCCCCGCGTCGTCCTCGATCACGATCTCATCCCCTGGCCGCGCGTCCTTCAGATTCTTGAACGCGCCGGTCTGCCCGGCGTACCAGTCCACGTGCCCGTCGATGACCGCGCTCCCGGTTTCTCCAGGACGCTGGCCGTAAGAATACCAACCCGCGTCAAGCGGAAGCGCGGGAACGTCCATGGCCCCGTCCTTCGTGAGACCGACGGACTCGACGACCGCGTCAATGCCGATCCTCTGGATCCGAATGCGCGCCGGAATTCCAACCCCTATCACCGCGTCGATCGGCGGGACGATCGCCGCGCGTGCGATTTCTAAGGGACCCGTCCCGACCGTCGCGACGGTCGCGGACGTCGGGAACGCAAACGCGACGACGCCTCCCCAAAGCAGAACGTCCGTGATCGCAAAGAGTGCGATCACGGACGTCTCCAGGATGAATCCGTCACGGAGCTGTTTCATAACGGTTCGCATCGCATTTCTATTTTTCATTTCGCACCTTTCTCACGACGGAGAGCAGGCTCGACAGGGCAACGAATCCGGCCGCGAGAAGAACCCACGTCGGAACCGCCCGCGTCGACTCAATCCCCGTGTTTGGAAGCGACGGAACAATGCGGGCGGCCACGACGACGGTCGCGATCGCGAAGTCCCTCACGGTGAATCCGTTCGCCAACCCGCTCGCGACGGCGGTATTCGTCGTGGTCGCGGTGAGATTCGAGCTGCAGGTGTATTTCCAGGATTCCGTCACGTCGAGGAGCGAATTGCCGTTCGTATCGCCGGACACGATAGTTCACCGGGCTGCACTTGTCATCCGAGAGTACAACGGCACCAAGCGGGACCGTTCCCGGGTTCGTGATCGTTTCGGTATAGGTCACCGTTCCGCCGCCGGCAGAAAGAGTCAGTGGGTTCGGAACCTTCGTGACGTGGATCAACGGCGGGACAAGCGGGACGCCGACCACGACGGTGGCGCTCGCGACGTCCACCGCGCTCAAGCCGTTGGCCCATCCGGTGGCCACGACCGTGTTCGTGTGCGTCTTCAACAGCGTCGTGGAACAGGCGTACTTCCAGGTCTCCGTGACGTCCAGCTTTGAGTCGCCGTTGGTATCGCCCGAGACGAGCACGACGGGAGAGCAGCTGTCGTCGACCATCGTCACGTTCGTCATCGGAACCGTACCGATATTTCGGGCCGTGTACGTGTACTGGACCAGTCCGGGACCGTCCGGCAACGCCAGCGGACTCGGCACCTTTACGACATCGATAAGCGGCGGCACGGGCGGCACGGGCACGGGAGCGCCGATGTCATTGTTCGTAATGATGCAGATGGCGTTTTGTGCCGGGTTCAGGTAAACGAGGCCGTTCGCATCGCAGTCGCCGGAAAACGACGCGGCATACTTCTCGTTCGAAGTCTCGGATACCGTGTATGGGACGGCATTGTTGCTGAAGGAAAAATTGGTCGTCGATCCAGACGTGACCGCCACTCCGTTGATGAACAGCGGAAAACTGGAGACGATCGCGGTTCCGCCGTTGTCGTTGACGACGGTCTTCACGACGGTGATCGTTCCCGTGTATCCGCTTGCGCTGCTGGACGACGGAACCGAGCAAGTCGGCCCGGAAACGGCGTTGCCGGACATCGTCACCTCGGCCGTCCGCGCGAAAGCCCTTCTATCCAGGCTGGCTCCCGCCGCCATGGTGATGCTGGTATCCGCGAGGATATTTCCAACGAACGCGCTGCCCGCGCCGAACGTGGCGGTACTCACGACTCCCCACCACGCGTTGCACGCAAGCCCTCCTCCCGCGAACACCACTTGCGAGGCGGCGCCCGTGACGATCAGGTCGCTGGCCGACCTGAGGATCCAGACGTCGGCTGAATTTCCGGAAAGGGTGAGCGTTCCGTTCGTCAGGTGAAAGGAATCCGCACAGTAGACGCCGGGAGGAAGGACCTCTCCGGCCAGCTCGTGGATGCCCAATCCCGTATAGTCCGTGCCGCCGTCGGATCCGCATCCCGGGACCGCGAGGTCCGCGTACGCGTCATTCCGATCCGCCATGGCCCCCGCCGCGATTCCGCCGCCGTCCGCGTCATACAGGATGCCCCCCATCGACGTCGACCCGGATTCGACGTAATGAGGTCCCGGGCCGATGCCCGGGCTGATGCCGATGTCGCCGCTCACCGTTGACGCTCCGGTGTTCGTCACTTCGGATCCGGCCAGTATCGAGAACGTGGATGCCGTGCCAAGGTGTGAAATTATAACGACTTCTGCCACGCAGGAATCATATCATGTTTTTTCAAATTTTGATATTTTTTTCAAATTTCACCCGAACAGGGAAAAAACCGTGTGTACCGCCTCTTCGTTCGAACTTATTCCTCTGTCATTCTCAGATAACTGTCGTACCGTGCCTTCGCGACCATTCCGGACGCGACGGCCTCCTGAACGGCGCACTTCGGCTCGCGAAGATGAAGACAGTCCCGGAACTTGCATCCGTCTGAAAGCGCGTCGAACTCGCGGAAGGCGAATCGCAGCTCGTCCTTCGGGACGTGGTCGATGCTGAGCGTGCGGACCCCCGGCGTGTCGATGATCGCGGAGCCCGGCTCCCATTCGTACAGTCCGCTCGTCGTGGTCGTATGCCTCCCCGTTCCGGTCTTCGCGCTGATCTCCTGGGTCCGAATATCGACGTCGGGGATGAGCGCACCGACCAGCGACGACTTCCCCACCCCGCTTTGGCCGACGAACACGGCGGTCTTTCCCCTTAGAATCTTTTTAAGATCCTCCAAGCCGGCGCCGGTCACCGTCGAGACTTCGACGATCGGGATGTCGAGCGAGCCGTAAAGCGCGACGGCATCGGCGAGTCGCGACCGAAGATCGGCCTTCGTGATGAAGAGCGCCGGCTGGATGTTTTCCATCTCAAGCAGAAGGAGGTACCGGTCGATGAACCGCGGATGAAACGCCGGCCGATCCGCCGACGCGACGATCACGCCGAGATCGACGTTCGCCGCAACGACCGACGGCTTCGTCGCCCCGCCCCGCCGCATCGCGTCGCCGCTCATGCGCGTCAGGACGCTCGTCCGCGCCACGCGCTCGACGATCGTCGGGACCCCGTCCTCCGAATCCTCGACGACGACCTGGTCGCCGGGAACGAGATCGCGAATCTGGTCCTCCGCGACGCGAAACGTTTCCGTTCCGCGGCGGAGCGTGACGAACGGGTGCGAGATTGCGATGACGGTGGCAGTGGAGATATTTGACATGGCGACATGATACCACCAAACGAAAAAACCACAGGCCTTGCGGCTGTGATTTTCTCGTGGCAGAGCACACCGCTACTGAATTCAATTTCACAAGGCTTTCGAAGGGTTTCGTGAATGTAGTGCTGGCACGCAGGTACGATGATTTTAAGGGGCTTTAGAGATTGACGGTTTTAAATGATTTCAAGAAAGTTACAGCTTCGGCCATGTGTTCTGGAGTATCAAAGCCATAGTCGTAGCGAGGCGGTAGAGCAAAAACATAGGCAGTGTTCCGTCCGAGTTCGTTTGGTGAAAATGGTGCAGCACTCGTGCTAACGATACCGGTGTCAATATCAGCCCATTGATTAAGGGGGATGACCATAACCGGAATTCGTTGGCCGGTCGTGTCGGCCTTGGGGTTGTTGATGGTTATTGTAGTGCCTGTTTCGACGGTGGATTCACTAGCTGCTGACCCAGGAGGATTCGCTTTATTGCCTTGCCAAATATCAGTCGTGATGGTGTAGCCTTGCCAGCTCTCCGGTAGTGTCAAACTAAAACCGTATTGTGCGTTGACGTAGTTCAAACTGTCAGTGACCGCGGCCTTGTCTTGATTGGTTTGCGTGGTGGTCGTGACCGTCGAGCTGCAGCCAGCGCCGAGCAGGGCTAGGGTTGCAACAAGAACAAATAATGATTTCATATAACGAAATCATAACGCTAAACAAAAAATCCTGCAAAATTGCAGGATTTTTCGTGGCAGGGGCGCAGGGATTCGAACCCTGAATGAGAGTTTTGGAGACTCTAGTGATAGCCATTTCACTACGCCCCTGTTTGGCTTTCCGTCCGGGAATAATAGCCCCGTTGACGATTTGCGTCAATCCGCGTACACTTCCGCTCATGTTTGAGGGATGGCCACCCTCCTGCATGCCACCGTCCACGCCAACCGCAACCAACTGGAGCTCCCTTGAGCAACGATTCTCCCCTCGCATCCGCCGGTCCCGACGGATCAACGCCCCGCAAGCCTCACGTCCCCAAGACGCCCGAGGTTCCCGCGCTCAACCGCCTTGCCTGGACGCCCAGCGGAATCCGCGTCGAGGACCCGACGAGCCTCTCCGTGATCCTCGCCGAGGCATACCCCGTCTGCGTCATCTCGTTCGCGGAGTTCTACCACTCCGCCATGGACATCCACTACGTGACGGACGCGCACGAGATGATCGTCCGCCGGCTCACGAGCAAGATCGTCCTTCTCGCCAAGCCCGGAAGCCATCGCTTCGGCAACAACCCGCGGAACATGCGCGACGCGCTCGGCCGGCTCGACAAGCTCGGCATCCGTTGCGCCTACGAGCCGTCCGACGAGCTGGTCGCCTTCCTCGGGATCGGCGACAACCGCGGCGGCATCCGCAACGCGATGCACCGGTTCCAGGACGGCCTCCTCGTCCGGTCCTGGATCGCCGCGATCTCCACCCCGACCGCGGAGCACCGCTCCGGCGCCGCGGACATCCTCTCCCTCCCCGCCCCGAAGGTCTCCGGGCGGAAGTAGCCGCC
>Ga0194060_10000561_pt1 | contig 27020 bp, 11 predicted proteins | sample SepL225m_MetaG_FD_163427 | JGI IMG/M metagenome (GOLD analysis project Ga0194060, IMG submission 163427) | Anoxic zone freshwater microbial communities from boreal shield lake in IISD Experimental Lakes Area, Ontario, Canada - Sep2016-L222-5m | ecosystem: Environmental > Aquatic > Freshwater >... | reverse complement strand
AGTGTATTCAACTCAACTGTTTACAGCGCATCCGCATATATTGTCACCGACATAGTTAATGGATACAATATTACAGTCGATGGACAATCACAAGGGGTAACTAATCCTACTATTACGTTATTGCGAGGCGGCACCTATACGTTTGCGGTGAATCAGAGTAGCCAGTTTTGGATTCAAGGTGAACCGGGTGTTACTGGATTTAGTCTATCGCAACCAAACTTACAGACCCGTGAAATTCTCGGCGTAGATAATAACGGGGCATCGACAGGATTTGTAACATTCGATGTGCCACTGAAGAACGCACAAGAGGAATATAACTTCCCTGGTAACAATCTTGTTGATGTGGTCAGTACACTCCCGTATGATCAAATTAATGGGGCGCTGGTCAGTACCTTAGGCGGAATCGACAGCATCACTGCGTTGAACGGCCTGACGCTGATGTTTTATGATACCGGGGTCTCCAGTGAACAAGGGTTTATCTCCACGTTCTACGACACCACAACATTCGACCAAATTGACCCGGCATTAGTAGATGGATTTGGCAATTATGACGGCGGCTATTATACTGATGCAAGCGCCACGTTCTACACAATAACCTATATAGGTGCCCCGGGTAGTCAAACAATAAGATTAGTAGAGGCAGGCTCAATTCCTACTAACCAAAAGATAACAGCATCATTCGGAACACAATGGATCAGCCGCACATTTTATCGAAGCACTTCCGGCACTGTGACATTGATTCCGTATCCAAGTGCTATTCTAAACACTTTGTACTACCAAGACGGAACAACGGCGAACAAAGTCGGTCAGATTAGGATCATTGACAGTAATGTTACTAACACGCTTAATATTCTTACTGAGGTGTTAGGTAAGAAAACATTTACTTCATCAGACGGTGTTGTCTTTACCAATGGTCTTGAAGTCGTATTCTCCGGTGATGTTTACCCGGAACGTTACAAGAATGTTGCCTATTATGTTGAAGGTGTGGGAACTGCGATTGAATTAATACTAGTAGATGATCTTATCGCACCGGAGTTGTTTAGCGCCAGCGGCGCCGATATTCCTTTTGATACACTGGCATATGATATAGGTAACTATGACAGTAGCTTGTATGTTCCAGTAACACCTGATTATATCACTATTGCCAGAAATGCTCTTAACAGAAACGCCTGGTCAAGAAGTAATCGTTGGTTCCATATCGATGTTATCAACGCCATGGCAAAATACAACAGTAATCCTAACTTGGTAAGTTTATATGCTACTGCTGCGAACAAAGCGAAGCGTCCTATTATTGAGTTCTATCCTAATCTACGCATGTTCGATTCCGGAGTCGTCGGGAAATCTCCAGTAGACTTTATTGACCTTAGAACGGCAGATGCCTTCACATTAGTTGCGGGGCAACAACAATACTATCCTGATATCGAGGTGTATACTACTTATACCGGAACAATTGCAACTTCTGTCAGTGCCACTTCTACAACAATAAGTATTCTGGCGTCTGCTGTTGCCGGCGTATTCCAAATTGGTCAGTATATAACTGACTCAACTAACATCCTGCCGAGAAATTCGTATATCACTGATGTAACAGGAACCGCTACACTAACTGTTACGGTAGCATGGAGTAATCCTGCATCATTCAGTTCTACTTCAGTTGCTTCTATTGTAGCATCGAACACTACCAATGATAATTACTCTTTATTTGAAGGGGCACGTGTTGTGTTTGCCGCCGATGACCGTGTTGAAGTCAGAAATAAAATATACGTGGCCAGATTCTCTGCAATAACACCTACGTCAGCGCCGGTTATCACATTGTCTGAAGCAGATGACGGAAATATTCTTCTTGATAATCAAACAGTTGCCTTCAGAGGCTATTTAAACACTGGCAAGAGTTTCTACTTTGATGGAACAGTTTGGGTGCCGGCCCAACTAAAGATAACAGTCAATCAGCCTCCGCTGTTTGATATATTTGACGACAATGGTATTAGTTTCGGTAACGCTGACTACTACTCCGGTACTTCATTCATCGGCACACCTCTTTTGGCATACGGAATAGGATCAGGTATAGATGATGTTGTTTTAGGATTCCCGCTACGATATAGCTCAGTAAATAACGTAGGTGATATTAGTTTTGATGTATCACTTAACCTGGATACCTTTAATTATGTTCAGAGTTCTTCCCCTATTACGCAACATATTAACACCGGGTATGTTTATAACTATCACTCATTAACTGAAAGTGTTCGTCAATTAGGTTGGCAAACAGCTATTGCACCTAGTGTTCAGTATCAGGTGTTTGAGTTTCAGTACCTTGTCTCTGTGCCGACAAGCACGTTCGTATGTGATGTTGCGATGAGCGGCGACACGACTTGGCCTGCTATACACCTGTATGTTAATAATGTGTTGCAACCAACAAGTAGTTATTCTACGTCTACAACTAATAATACTACGATTGTATCATTTATACCAACTTCGCTTGTTGACACTGTTATACAAATAACTCTGTTAAGCGGCCAAGTAAGTAAAACTGCATATTACGGTATCCCTACTAACCTGAATAACAATCCGCTGAACGCTGATGTCACAACAGTCAACGTAGGTGATATTAGACGACAGTATCAAAGCATTTTCCAGAACAACGTAAACATCACCGGAACAATGTTTGGGTCGAACAACTACAGAGATTCTGGCAACGTGGTTCCTTACGGCAGCAGCATCATTCAAAACAGCGCATCACTTGTGCTGCCAGGTGCATTCCTGCGTAATCAGAACCATAATCTGTTTAATGCACTGATGTTCAACAGCAGAGAATACATCACGTTCAAGACATTACTTGTCAATACGGTTAACAGCACAGAGTATTCAGTGTATCAGTCAGCAGCATCAATGCTTGATGATGCGCTAGATCAAATCACTGCGGCGAAAACTGACAGCAACTCATTCTTCTGGAGTGATATGTTGCCATCTAAAGCAGCATACATCATCAATTCCTATTCGTTTGCTAACTCACTTAGCACCAGTATTTTCCCGTTGAGCAGGATCTACGATTACACTAAAGCTAATTACTACGGCGTGTTAGTCTATCTTACCAGAACAACTGATAACCTAACGCAAACTACTCAACTAATATCAGGGGTTGATTACTCTATCAGCCCTACGAGTCCTGCTGTAACGGTACATCTGGCCCTGTTGCCCGGCGACCTGATTAACATCAAAGAATACAATCAGACATACGGTAGTTATGCACCCAATACCCCGACTAAGTTGGGACTATATCCAGCGACTATTCCAGCAGTTACTTTAGATATCAACTACTCACAACCTACATACTTCATTGTCGGGCATGATGGTTCTTACAACCGATTGTATGGCGACTACGACCCGTCGACGGGTCGATTGATAGACTTCAGAGACCAGGTTTTACTTGAGTATGAGAAGCGTGTCTATAATAACCTGAAGATAAGCGCCGAAATTCCTATCAAAGAATATGAAGTTCTGCCTGGTTTCTTCAGAGATACAGGTTACAGTTACGATGAAATTTTAGAAATATACGCAACGGGATTTCTTAACTGGGTAGGACAGAATAGAATTGACTACAAGAAGCAATCGTATAGTTCTGCTGACCAGTTTACTTACAATTACTTCCAGTCTGGTAATAAGATCAATAATGCTATTATTCAGCCGGGGTTCTGGAGAGGGGTGTACGAATACTTCTATGACACCAGCAATCCCGATACTGCGCCGTGGGAGATGTTAGGCTTCACTAATATGCCAACGTGGTGGGAAACACGATACGGCCCGGCTCCGTACACCAGTGATAACATGGTGCTATGGAATGATTTGGCGCAGGGCATTGACTGGAACAATGGCACTCCTATTGTCATCACTCAGGCTATTCGTCCCGAGTTGTTACAGATTCTGCCGGTCGACACCGCAGGTAATCTTGTGTCACCGTTCGTTTCAATCGTGGGCAACTACGCAGACTACACATTCAAGAACGACTGGAAAGTCGGAGATGCAGGCCCGGCTGAGTTTAGCTATCGTCGCTCCAGTTCTTACCCGTTCGACTTGATGCGTATACTGGCTCTGACTAAACCAGCAGAGTTCTTTAACCTCGGCGTTGACCTTGACAACTACAAATACAATGAAGAATTTGGACAGTACCTAGTCAACAATCGCAGTCACCTTAAGTTGAGTGATATAGAAATTTACGGCTCAGGAACAGCCAAGACAAGTTACATTAATTGGGTTGTTGACTTTGAGAAACAAGTCGGCGTTGATGCCACACAGAACATCAAGGATCTGTTCAGCAACATAGATGTGCGTCTGGTGTATAGATTGGCCGGCTTCAGCGACAAGAACATGTTGAAGTTCTATGTTGAAAAGGGATCACCTAACAGCAACAACAGTTCTCTGCTGATACCTGATGAAAGCTACGCCGTTCTCCTATACGACAACCAACCGTTTAAACAGATAGTGTATAGCAGCGTCATCATTCAGATTACTACACATGGCTATAAAGTATATGGCAACTCTCAAACCAAGGCGTACTTTACTGCGCTGAAGCCGAAGATTAATGGTAACTATACCGCAGTAAATATTGAGAAGGTTAGTGTTCAGCTGGCAAATGATTACTATGACACGGAGTTTGTGGTTCCATATGGTGCTGAGTTCCTCTCCATCCAAGAAGTCAGTCAGTTTCTGGAAAGTTATGGCAGATACCTTGTGTCTCAGGGCGCAGTGTTTGCACAGATTGAAAACGGACTTGAAGTCAACTGGCGCCAAATGGTAGCTGAGTTTGTATACTGGGCACAAACAGGTTGGGAAGTTGGCAGCATTGTCAACATCAACCCCGCTGCCTCACAACTAACAATCAATAAAGACAGTGACGTTGTGCAGCCACTGACGTTACATCAACAAAACTTTATACTGAATCAAAATCTGTACCCGATTGCCTCAACAGACCTATCTGTGGTTAGAGACGGCACGCTGTTTACTGCTACTCCACTCGCCCCGAATGACACTGTTGCTTACGGGCAGTTCAACATCAGCACTTTTGAGCATGGTATAGTGTTTGATAACGTGACACTATTTGATGATGTCATCTATAATCTTACTACCGGTCTGCGCCAAAGCAGAATCGTAGTAAAGGGGTCCAAGACCGCAGGATGGAATGGCACCATTGATGCTCAAGGGTTCATACTGAATCAAGACAACATACAAGAGTGGGTCAAGGAAACAAAATATACTACCGGCACTGTTATCAAATACAAGAACAAGTACTGGGTTGCGATAAAGATTGTTCAGGCGTCAGAGACATTTGACGAACAGTATTGGAAGCAAACTAATTATGATGAGATTCAGAAGGGCCTGTTACCTAATCCAAGCACCAGATCATATGAAAGCACTCTATACTATGATGTGAACCGCGCTAATCTTGAGAGCGATGCTGATCTGTTGGGGTTCTCTCTAATAGGATATCGCCCAAGAGATTACATGGCTATTGCTGATCTGACTGACGTTACTCAGATCAATGTCTACAAGAATCTTATAAAGAATAAGGGAACGTTGAACGCAGCAAGTGTATTCAAAGGAGCACAACTATCGCAAGGTGGCATCGACTATGACATATATGAAAACTGGGCAATCAAGTCCGGCGAGTTCGGCGGCGTTCTTAACAGTAATTTCGTTGAGTTTAGATTAAGTGAGAGTCAATTAACTGGTAATCCGAGTATAGTAGGATTAACTACAAGCAACGATGCACCCGGTGTTCAACAAGAAGTGCCGATGTACTCTCTTTACAACTACGGCAGAGCGGTAACTGATCCGAACGTGCTACCATTGAGTAACGGAGCACCATCATCAGTGTTCCCTGACGCAGGATATGTGAACTTTAACGATGTAAAAATGTCATCGTATTTCTACTCCGGGTTGTCTGTAGCAACTGATAGCAGCGGCACCGTAGTTCCTCTGTCAGAACTCTATGTCAGAGATTATGTCTGGATTGCTAACCAACAGGGGACCTGGCAGACATATACCCCTTACTCTCTAGGGCAAGTTGTATACGCAAAGAACAATCTGAATGGCACGGTAACTATTACCTTCAAGCAGTTACATAATCTGATCAAGTATCAGTCGTTCGCTGTGGTAAACTTTAACCAAAACATCGATGGCTATTACATTGCAGCAGTAGTGGTCGATCCATATAGCGTAACGATAGGACTAAATCTTAACTCCGGCATCACTTCATTAACTGGTCTAGGCTCCGGCTTCAAGTTCCAATCGCAACGTGTTTCGACCCCTAGTGAGATTAGCACATTACCGCTTCTTGACAGTGAATTTACTAAGAATAAGGTTTGGGTTGACACCAATACTGACGGCAACTGGGCCGTGTATCGCAAGGGTATTAACTACTCATTCGACACCGCGCTAACTAAAGCAGCAACAGGAACGTTCGGCAGTGCAGTTGCGTACACTCCACCTCTTGGCTACCTGATAAGTGATGCTGATGTGGGACAGGCATATCGCTATACATACAACGCATTGACTCTTGGATATGATCTGGTCGGAACATTGCCGGTGACACCGCGCCCATCGTTCGGCACAACAATCTCGTATGCTGATGATATATTTGTGATATCAGAACCAACTGGCGGCACTGCTGCGGTCCTTATCTACAAGTTGTTTTCGACAACAACGAATGACGATCTTAATATTCAACAGACAATACTGGCCCCCGGTGGAGTGACTAACTGGGGCAGTGCAACTGCTATCTCAGGTGACAAGAACTGGTTGTATGTCTCTGATATCGACAACAACAGTGTTTACGTCTATCGCCGGTCAGTATTACTTGCCACATACGGTCAATACGAATTCTCTTATAAAATTGATGCTGATGTTATCAGTCTGACCACAGCGTCTGGTGAGAACTTCGGTTACTCGTTGTCAACTGATTACTACGGTGATACTCTGGTAGTAGGAACCCCTGATCAAAACTCTGGTAGTTTAGATAACTGGGGCTACACCTATGTGTTTAATCGCACTGTGCAGAATGTGGAAGCACAATTCAACACTCAACCGTTCGGTCCTCAAATATTTACGTTAGCGTGGAACCCTGCCCTACTGAGCAACCCTATTATTATCACGACAACTGCTACTGCGACCACCGTAACATCTAATTTGATTACTTGCACCAGCACCTCAGGGTTCGCTGCGAATATGCCGGTAATATTCTCCGGAACAATTATTGTAGATTGTGGAATCTCTGCTAACAAGGTTTATTATATACTGCCCGGATTCAGTCCAACTCAGTTTAGTGTTTCTGAAACACGGGGCGGGGCAGCCACGGTTCTGGCGTCGAAGTCGGGGTCAATGACGGTTAATGTTCAATCAGTGCCGTTGTATGTAAGTGTTAACGGAACACCACTGACAGATGAAGGATATGCAGTAATTGGATCAACGTTGAATGTAATATCTTATCTGACTGCAGGTGATATTGTGAACATCAGCGGTAATAACTTTGTTCTGGAACAAACATTGACAACTCAAACAACACCGCGAACAGGTGTTCAGTTCGGGCTGTCAGTTGACACAACATTACATGCCAGTGAAATCTTAGTCGGTGCACCGTTTGAGTTGAACAGTCAACAGACGAATAATCAGAACATAGAAGGTGCAGTATACAGATTTACAAACGGCGGTGGTAAGTATGGCATGATTATCGGCACCGGAGAGTGTATAATCGCGTCACCGATCAACATTCTACTTAATGGTTACTTGGTCGCGTTACCTGCAGGCAACGCTACTCTAACAGCAACCGTTATTAACAACGCGCACGTTACTAACGTGATAGCAGCAGCGTCAGATAACAAACTGATTATACAAATTCTGGATAACGACCTTGCTACTCCGAATGAGAAACTTATCCTCACTGTCCTTGATCAAGTATCGCTTACTCAACTGGGCATGACATTATATACTCAAACGCAGGTGATCAATGATCCTCATGAGGGCGGAAGAACACAGTTCGGCACAGTAGTCAAGTTCAACGAGTTTGGTTCATTCGTCACCAGTGCCCCGGTATCACCGCGCTTCGCAGCAACCACGTTCGACTTCACTGACGACGAGACAGATAACGATACTGTGTTTGACAATAACACCACGCAATGGATTGATACATTCAACAATGCCGGCGCAGTTTACATGTTCGATTACGTATCGGAATACAATGAGAGTTTAGACAACGTTGGTAAGTTCGTATACGCACAGAGCGTTAATGACATCAGCCTTGACTATGGTGCTCAGCCAATGTACGGTCAATCACTTGATTTTAATGCAGGTCGTGTAGTAATCGGTACTCCCAACTTCAGACCTGATCAAGATAATGGTCAAGTCGTGTCGTACTCTAATTCTATTGGTGAACAAGATTGGTCAGTCTACAGAAGTTCGGCTCCGATCGTGGACATCAATCGCGTACAAGATATTCAAATGTACAGCGCATTGACGAACACAACGCTTGACAATCTTGATTACATCGACCCGCTTCAAGGCAAGATTTTAGGAGCAGCACAAGAGAACATTGACATAATCTCTAACCAAGATCCTGCAGGATATAACTCAACTGTAGGTAATGGATCAGTAATATGGGGCGCAGGCAAGGTTGGTCAACTATGGTTCAATACAACTAACACCCGATTTGTTAACTATCATCAGAATGATATTGTTTACAACAGCAAGTACTGGGGCCGTGTGTTCCCGGGAAGTGATGTGTCTGTCTACAGTTGGATCTCAAGCAATGTCGTCCCATCGCAGTACACCGGCGCGGGCACTGTGTTTGACATAACTTCGTTCACCACAGAATATGTGCTGTCCTCAACAGGCGCACTGCAACCGGTATATTTCTTCTGGGTCAGAAACACAAACATTATTTTCACTACCGTAGGCAAGACACTTTCAGATACCATTGTTGAGTCGTACATTGCTAATCCAGTTGGATCTGGCATAAGCTACTTTGCACCATTGCTGTCCAGCGCGTTTGCACTGTATAACTCGTATGACAATATCAATGCGAACGATACCGTTCTTCATGTGGGCTTCTCAACGGGCAAGAATGATGATGTATCTCACGGCTTGTTCAGCATGATCAGAGCAGGATACGCTGATGACTTTCTACCGGGATTCCCGGGAACAGGTCCAATCACGATCCCAGAATCTCTTTACAGCAGAATGTTATGCAGCCTGTGCGGCGTAGATGATTCCGGAGCAATTGTTCCTAACCCATATCTACCTAAACCAGTTCAATACGGTGTGTTGGCACGCCCGAATCAAAGTTTCTTCATCAACCGCTTTGGCGCACTGAAGAACTATTTGACTTATGCTAATGAAGTGCTGGCACAATATCCGATTGTAGAAACAAGACAGCCTACATTCTTGTTTGAAGGAGACACACACCAATATTGGGATTATGTTAACTGGTGGTCAGCTGGTTACAACGATAACACTAAGTCGATTGCTCAAGTAGGAATCTACGCAGACTTGTCAACGATAGTCGCCACTGCAGACATGATTATTACTGTTGCTGCTAACGGTGATGGTAAATCAGAAACGTATGTATTCACTTCAACAGGTACCTGGAGCAGAATAGGTCTACAAGACGGCACCATTGCATTTAGCTCCACACTATGGGACTATGAAACTGCACGGATTGGATTCGGAGATAACTTCTTCGACACTACCCCGTATGACTACTATCCTTCTGAGGAGACTAAGAATATCGTCCGTTCATTGAACGAAGAAATTTACATACAGGACTTATTGATTCATCGTAATAAGAGTTTGGTTCTGTTGTTCGAATATGCACAGAGCGAAACCATACAGTCGCAAAACTATCTCCCATGGTTGAATAAAACATCGTTCATCGATGTGGCACATACTATTCGTGAGTTGCTACCTATTCCGGTATTTCAGTCTGATAATCAAGAATTCCTCTCTGGCTACATGAACGAAATTAAACCGTATCATGTCGTTATCAAGGAGTTTCTGTTCAAGTACACCGGCACAGATGTGTTCGAAGGTGATGTAACCGACTTCGATGTGCCTGCGGCGTACAACACCGCAGTTGAAAGATTTATCACACCGGAACTTGTGTATCAGAACCCAGGTGATAACCAATACTTGTATACTGACCCTATCTGGCAAACAGCACCGTATAAATCTTGGTTTGATAACTACGGATTGAGTATCACTGGCGTTAACTCTTTTCAGATAACAACGACTGCCTCTTATATTGCGTTAAACTCTAATGCATTTGCAGTAGATAATGCTAATGGATTCCCTATCAACGGCGTAGTTAAGATCGGAGACGAGTTAATAGGTTACTCGTCAGTGGATCGTGCGACAAGTATTATAAGTGGGTTGACTCGCGGCGTCAGCGCCACGGTAGTAGCAACTCATCTGCCCAACTCACTAATTTATATTGATCTTCCGGCAGTATTATTATTAGACGGTGGCAGGGGATATTCTGAACCACCGCATGTCACTGCATACATTGACCCGACAATATATCCTGCTCCCAGTCGACCTGCTAGTCTCGTTGCAGTCATGAGTTTGGATTCAGTGTTAAGAATAGATGTTATTGACCCTGGTCAAGGATACGCTGTTCTTCCTGATATAATTATTGCCCCGTCAATTCTACTGACGTTTACCAGTGGCGAAGTTAGTATAACGTCAGACACTATTTCACTGTCATCACCGTTATTACAAACAGGTGATCTTGTCAAGTATGTTGTCGGTCCTAATACTACGGCAGTGGGCGGGCTGTCTGACGGGCAGTATTACTATGTGAATGTGTTAGAATCAGCACCGTCGTTTGTTATTGCTCTTTATAGCAAGGTTGCTGATGCAGTGCATGATCAAAATAGGGTACCACTGTTTAACAGTGGCACCGGATCGAATAATTATCTGCATGTCAGTGCCCGGGCATCATGCGTATCTACTGCAATTCCTATTCGTGAAAGTCAGTTATCGATTCGCTTCGACCGCACCACATATAACTCTCCGGTAACCGATTGGGTTACTGGCGCGTTTTACGGTTCATTCTTTGCAGGATTCCTGAATGATTCCAACAAGATTGCAAGCTCCGCTATATCACTGTATAGCACTCAGCCTCCTATTGCAAGTGTTCTGGCCAGCGCGGCCGGCGCGACTTTTGAGATAAGCGCAGTGACTTCTTTGGATACTCTCACCTGGTCTTCTCGTACCAGAATGGTAACCAATACATATACCGGAACGAATGTAATACGCATTATGCCATCAGCCGGCGGATCACCTGTATCTGAGGATCAGCCAATTGGATCCACTCTCGGGTTCTATATCGGCATGCCTGTCAAATTCGAGGGTGCAGTATACGGCACCGGACTGTTGAACGACACTGTGTATTATGTTAAAACTCTAGTGGAACTCTTTGATGGTTTCAGCATGGTGCCAATTGGATTTACTGTATCTGGTACTATCGTAGGAAAAGTTCCAGGAGCAGTAGTTCCGTTGTCTACTGCTACTATTAGTGCAGCAGGACTAACCTGTCTCGTTGGTCAAACTACAAGCACTGCGATAGTCTCTATTGATTATCCGGGCATACTGCAGGTGACCAATACGACTGCTGTAACTAACTATGTAACTACCCCTCTTAATACTAACGGACACGGTGGTACATCAGGATTCTATGTGGGCATACCGCTATTCTTTGTCGGAGATGTGTTCGGTGGTATCATTGCAAACGAAACATACTATGTGACAACTATAGTAAATGACCACATCTTTACGATGTCCAAGACACCTAACCCATCGATGACTGAAGTAACCGCAACAACTGCGGGTTCCGATCTTATCACTTGTGGTAGTACGTTGTTTATGTCTATTAATGATCCGGTCATCTTCACTGGCACAACATTCGGCAACATAGTAGCAGGCACTGTGTATTATGTAAGTTACATATCCGGTGTAACATTCTCTGTATCAGCAGTTATTAACGGAGGTAATTTTGCACTAAGCACATACTCCGGACCGTTGACAATGACAGTGACTAGTCAAAAGGACACCTTCGATTTAATCACGGCCCCGGCGCACCCGGGTTCAATGACTCTCAATGTTGGTCTTCCTGTGAGTCCAGGTCAGATAACCGGACAGTTGTTTACTTTCTACCCAACAGGGGGAACAGTCGCCACCGGAGTATCAGGAACGAACAGTAACTTACTCACCAGAGATATCGTCAACGCCCGGGCAACCGGAAATTATCTGGCTATATCCGGAGGAAGTAGTGGACTGACCAATATCTATAAAGGTATACCTGTTAAATTTGCTGCTGCATATGCCGGGTATAATGCATCAACAACATATCATGTAACAGATTCCGGGGTAGTATCTGCTACTGTTACTAATACATCATCTACTTTTGATGATCTTACCTGCGATAGCGTCGATGGTTTCTATGTGGGGATGCCTATTCTACTAAGTGGCATGGAACTAGGTGGGTTAAACTTAGATGCTCAGTATTTTATTTACGCGATTACCAGTGTAGTAGTACCGTATAAGTTTCAAGTAACTGATGTCGCCGGCGGCCCTTTACTTCCGCTGCAAACTACATCAGGTTCAATGGTAGTGACAGGAACATTCTTCATCAGATTAGATACTGTTGTAGGTTCAGATGCATCTACTTCAGTTACTATTACACAGGCACCAACTGCAACCCCGACGTTCGATGTGGGATTCATATTAGGCGGATACTATGTTGATATAGTAAGTCCGGGTGCAGGATACACCTTTAACAACACGATAACTATTCCTGGCACTGCGTTTACTCCGATCGGGTTGTCGCCTGCCAATGATCTTGTAATAACTGTCTCTGGCATTGACGCTATCGTCCCTAATCCGGATACTGAAAATCCATGGAAGCTTCCAGTGAGTTCATTCGGACAGATAACATCAGTGATATGCTCTGGCACTCCGAACGAGGTTACTGCTCAATACTACTTGAAGGTTATCTCTGCTAACGAGTGTGAAGTGTATTACAACTCACTGATGACTATTCCAGTCGCCGGCGTTGATTTCATATATCACGCAGCAGACTATGCTTTTCTGCCAGAACCGTTCTACTTCGATCAGAGCATTGTCAGATTCAACCATAAGCTGTACAAGTGTATTATTAGCAACAACGATAGTGAGTTTATATTCGGCAAGTGGGAGTTACTGTCCAGCGGTGCCCGAGAAATAAATGCTCTTGACAGAATAGTCGGCTACTATCAACCGACTATTAATATGCCAGGTTTGGATATGACACAACTGGTATCAGGAGTGACATACCCTAACAGCACATATTTAGGTAACGCATTTGCTCCTGACGATGAATTTAATATTGACGTTCTGTTGCAAGACAAGCCGTTCTACCCTACAGAAATTAGCATGTCCGCAGTCGTTTGGGACGGGACAAACTACCTTACTGTATCTGACACCCCGAGTTATTCTGCTGTACTTACAAGTCACACCGGAGTTGACTGGGCCATTAATAAGATTTCAGATCAACCGCTGATGACAACTGATATAGTATATTCCGGTTCTCGTTATGTTATCACAACAAATAACCGAGCAACCCCGATACTAGTAAGTTCAGACGGAATCGTATGGACAACTAATGGTCAATACACGCCATTCGGATCAACCCCGTATGATGAGTTGGAGTATGATACTACCGCATTGAGTGTGGCAGCAATCTCATTGAACAGTGTGGCGTACCTGAATGGAGTTTATGTAGCAGTTGGGGACAACATAGTAACCAGCACTGATACATATGATTGGAGAGAGGCGTTTGCTTTTGGCTCGACCTTCTTAACTAACGTATTTACCGGTGTAGGCTCAGTCAGTATTCCGCACTTTACTGGGTTTGTTGCTGTGGGTACCGGACAACAGTTTACTTACCCGGTAGGCGGAATTACTACCGTAGTTGATATTAGCTTGTTACTATGGAGCACGAACGGATTAAATTGGAATAATCTTGTATCACCGCTGACAACCAATGGCTTTAATGCAGTATGTCAAAGCAATGACAGAATAATCGTAGTAGGTTATAACGGTGCTAAGTTCACCAGCACAAACGGGGTGTCTTGGGTTAATGTAAGTTCCGGTACGAATACTCTGCGTGATGTTACCTACTCTCCCTCACTGGCGTTGTTAGTTGCGGTTGGCGACGCCGGCGCAATTGAAACATCTGCGAACGACGGGGTAACTTGGACAGTGCGTGTATCCAATACAACTGAAAATCTGCATGGGGTTGTGTGGAACGCTACTGATTCTGAATTTGTAATCGTCGGAGACAATAATACGATACTGATGAGTAGCAACGGCACGACTTGGACAAGTACATCTGTATTCACCACTGATCCGACTGTATATGATGTTCAAGGTGATGCGTTCATGACCGGTTACGGCCCGGAAGAACTTGTTCCCGGTGTCATCAATGACAATTTGACGATACTGGTGACAACACGCCCGGGCACTAACTGGTCTGCGGCTGAATACGGTCACGTAGGGTATTCAACCGTGTCGTTAGAACTATCACCAACGACGGGCACTCAGGTAGCATATAGTTTCGCCAACACAGAAACTATTCCGGCACAAATATCAGTGTTTGTGATAGACAGAATAACCGGATTAAGCACCACGATCTACCCGCCGGCATACTCAGTTGATTGGGTGACTAAAACAGTTATTCTGGCAACGCATCTACCTTTTATTAGTGTCGGCAACAGTGACCGGTTACGCATCGATGTATATGACGTTGGCAACGGTGATCAGTTAATAAAATCTAATACACAATCAGATCCTATTATTAACGATCCGATAACCGGCTTTGACGAAATCGCCCTGAACTGTAATTATTCTGCTACAAGATACTTGGGTTCAGGTGTTATCAGACCAGGAACACCGCCTATCGACGTTGAGGCCACAGCGACAGATGCAGCAACCGACACTATTCTGTGTGCAAGCGTCACTGACTTTAGCATCAATGATGGCATAACATTCCAAGGAATTGTATTCGGTAACATAGTCGAAGGGCCGGTGTACTTCGTTAAGACAATTAGTTATGTCTCTAACAGAATAACTATTTCAGCAACGCTTACTTCTGGTATCGCAGGCCCCGCGGTTGAACTGATTGATGATACTGGGTCAATGCAAGTTCTTACTCAAATCGGCACTGGTGCAGTCTGGACAGACCCGATCATTTATCATAACGGCACTAAACTAATCATCGGATCAACTAATATTGCTGCTGATACTGACGGGGTCACGAACATCATTCAGTGTAACTCTACTGCAGGGGTGTATGCTAATGATCCGATTGTGTTTGACGCCAGAATGTTCGGTGGAATAGTTCCTCTGCAACCGTATTACGTTAAGGATATCATAAGTGTAAACCAATTCACCATATCTGAAACGTTAGGTGGCCCTATATTCGCACTGAGTACGGATGCCGGATTTGCAACGTTTATCACGTATGATTATGCGTTTAGTCTTGCTGCGAACGGCATATCTGCTAATCTTGTGTTCTCTGAGATGCACGATATAGCAACCATGTATATTGCGTTTGCTGTATTTGGTGAAACTTCACCGCAGCAATACGGATACACTATCCCAGAGGTATCAGTATTTACGATTCAGAATACAGAAACCTCATTCTACGTTGATAACTTTGTCAGCGGAGATAATCCGGCTAATGCAGTGGTAGAATATAACGGCCGTCGTCTGGTGAATATTGCTGACTATGTGTTGAATCCGTTAACGAACACTGTGACTCTAACGTTTACTACAACACCTGGATCAACTGTTGCTGTCACAAGTTACAATCTGACTGACAGACAATATCTGCATACGACATACGGTGGCCCGTTCACGGGTTCAACTGAATCTATATTCACTGTTGGTAATACTACTCATACAGAGGGATTGTTTGATGAAAATAGTCCAACAATTCAACTGTTTGACCAGGGTCCTACTATTATCCCTCCCCTCGTAGTGCCTGTTATATCATTTGATGAATATCTAGATTGGTTAACGCTGTCAACGGGTTCTACTTCATCGCTACATATCAATGAAGCGATTACATTTAACAGTCCTACGATCGGTGGTATCATTCCGGGCTTAACATATTATGTTGTGGGAATACTAAGTTCTACTGAATTTACTGTCTCAACTACAATAGGAGGCATACCGGTCACATTGACAACTGCGTCGGGTTCCATGACAACCTCTGTGAATCCACCAACGGTGGCCAATATTGTCAGTGTAAATAATGCCATCTCCCCGCCTCTGGCAACAACAAACGTAGTTCAAACTACGTCCGGCAGCAATATCATCAACTGTGCCAATACAGCAGGGTTCGTGTCCGGACAGCAGATTATATTCAAAGCAGGTATTTTCAATGCCACTGCTCTGGTCACCGGTCATACTTATCGAATAGTAGAGTTGGGTACAACTGATTGGAGCGTAGTCACTGGCACCGGCCTGCCCGGGGACTACCAAGTTGGTGACATTATTGTCCGTGCTGCGACTGGCAGCCCCTCAGGCACCGGCAATGCTCTGTTAGCATCTTTTGGTGGCATAAGCACATTAGGAATAGTTTACTTCGTTTACCAGGTTCTGACCCCGTTCACTTTCACTATTAAAGATGCAGATGGAAATGTTGTTACTCTGACAAATGACATAGGGCTTGTAATAGGATTCGTGGGCGGCACCCCTGCAATAACAGTTACAACTGGCATTCCTCATAACCTAGTTGAGAATAATCTAGTGCGGATAGATGGCACGCTCGGGTCTACACAACTTAATAATAAGGCATTCTATGCAAAGATATTAAGTAACACGCAACTTTCATTGTACCTCACACCATACGATCCCGCGCTGACTGCGATCAATACACCTGTATTGTCGGTGTCAAGTTACGTACCTGGAAGCGGTGGATATGTCTGGCTAGATCGGACGTTTACTCTGATTACAACAACTGTTACTGCAACCACAGACACTATTAATCAAGTCACCTCTCAATCAACGGCTGAACTAATCGTTGACACCCCGATTATATTCACCGGGACCACTTTTGGTGGAATAGCGGCTGATACAACTTATTATATCAGAGAGTTGAAATCTGGCACAAACTTTACTATTTCTGAGTCCTTCGAAGGACCGGAATTTGTGTTATCAACTGATATCGGGGTAATGCGAGTAACGCAGTGGGAGCAAACAAACGTAGACCGTGTATGGGTAACCGTTAATGGTTATCGCGTACCGTCAAGTTCGTTGAAACTGAACCCGTACAACAATTTGAGTATTCTTACGACGATTGTTTCGGGTGACGTTGTTATCATAACAAGCATGATGCCAACTGCAACGCCAAATCAAGTTGTATATATGGAGCACGTGAATAAGAGTAATCAAGGATCAGTTTTCCGAGCGAATAATCAGACAAGGACCTGGATCACCGCGCCCCTGACGGTTACTGATTCGGTGATCTACGTCAACGATGTAGTCAGACTCACTAACACTGTCATTCAGGATGTTATTGCTCCGGCTGCCGCGCCCGACGGTGTGATAAGTATCGGTCTCACTGCTGACAAGCGCCTGATATCTAATATCACTGTTTACAATAACACCACGAACATGCTAGTAGCACCGATTAACTACAGCGAAGTCAATGAGAATTTGTCTCCGATATTGAAGATCACCGGGGAAGTTACCGAAGGTGATAGTCTGACAATAACAACCCTCGAGGGTAATTTGTTGTATCTTAACGGTGAACAGATCAGATTCTCCGCGGTCGATTTAGTTGCTAATACTATCTCTGGGCTGCAACGAGGTGCAAATGGCACCGGAATTCGCACACTGACTCCGACATTCAGTGAAGTATACGGCTTGTTGTCTAAGAATAGAATGAGTGACTTGCTTTACACGACTACGTGGAACGACGACGACTATCCAGACTTTGACGGTGATGTTGATGGAGGACCGCTCCAAATCAGCACATCTGAGGGCGCGTTATTCTTACTTACGGGCGTTAACCAATGATAAATAAAGATATGAATACATCAGAAAATAAACCAGAACCTGTAAAAGCGGATTCTGAAGTGAAACCCAACGAACACGGTGGGTTTTACTTTTCCTCGCATGTAAAGATCACAGATCCAAATACTAAAGAAGTATTGGTCCAAACACGGGGCGATAACTAATGTCAACTATCACATTTAAAATCGAAGGCTTCATTAAGATATCGGATCCGGTGACGGGAGAAGTCCTTCTGGAAAAGAACAACGCCATCAACTACGAAAATATGTCAGAGGCTATGGCAGATACTCTTAGCAGTCGCGGTTTCGGAGAAATTTATCAAATGGCATTCGGTAACGGGGGCGCATCAGTTGATGAAACTGGCATTATTACATATCTGCCACCGAACACAACCGGTCAGAACGCTGCTCTGTACAATCAAACGTATGAGAAGATCGTTGACGATACAAGCGTGTTCAACTTGGATCCTACAAGAAACAAAATGACGGTATCACATCAAACGGGTAAGGTCTACACAGATATTCTAGTTCAATGTCTGCTTGACTACGGCGAGCCTGCAGGACAGGCAGCGTTTGATAACAGCACACAAACAGATTCGACATACATTTTTGATGAGTTGGGACTTCTGGCAAATTACGGCACAGACTCCAATGGCAACGTCATCACCAGACTTCTAACTCATGTGATCTTTCACCCGGTCCAGAAGAGTTTGAACAGACAGATACAGATCGACTATACGATCAGAATACAGTCATTAACCAACTTAGTGACAATTTAAGATAAATAACATATCGGAGAGAATAAATGGCATATACAATTGTAAAAAGCGACGGTAACGTACTTACTTCCATCGCAGACGGTACTATCAATACTACAAGCACCTCAGTTGGCCTACCGGGTAGAAACTTTGCTGGTTACGGTCAGACTCTTGACACGAACTTTGTTCATCAGATCGAAAGTTATGCGGCTACTACCCCACCGGCGAACCCACTTCGCGGGCAGTTATGGTATAATACTAATTTAAGCACGTTAAATGTATGTCCAGCAGACGGTGCAGCGGCATCATCCTGGTTATCGCTTACGTCTACTTCTAGTGGAGGCACAACAACGTTTGGCGCTGTAACTGTCACCGGTAATGTTCAGGCAAATAACTTAAACGCAGTTAATTTTGTCACTGGCCATGACGGATCATTTACTAACATATCGGTGTCAGCTAATGCAAATATCTCTGTCGCTAACGTCACTTCAGGTATCATCGGAACAGTTAACACCACAACAATCACTACAGGCGGCACTGCTATCCCGGGATCAATGACAGGTGCGTGGACAGTTAACGGGTCACTTGCGGGCAATGCTCTTATAGTGACAAGTGGTATCGTGTTTGCTAATGTTGGTATCAGAGTTAACCCTGCTAATCTGTGCGACTTGGCCGGCGCTCCGATATCTTTTGCAGGAACATACGGTAATAGCAATGTGGCAGCATTCTTGCCTACATATACTGGTACTCTGCAACCAAGTAGTCTGACCACCAGTTCAATTCTAGGTGGCGGCACAATAGGTGGTATTTGGACACTGTCAGGCGGCGCACGACTGAATGCGACTTACGCTGACTTGGCTGAAAGATTTGAAGCAGATGCAGAGTATGATGCAGGTACTGTTGTGGAATTAGGTGGAGAGAAAGAAGTTACTTCGGTTGTTAATGATCTAAGTGAAAACATATTCGGAGTAGTAAGCAAAACTGCTGCGTATCTTATGAATTCAGAAGCCGGATCAGACAAAACACACCCTGCGATTGCTATGAGCGGTCGAGTTCAGGTTAAGGTATCCGGAAGTGTTAAAAAGGGAGATAGATTGGTAAGTGCAGGAAGAGGTAAAGCCCGAGCAGCACAATTAGGTGAAGCTACGGCATTCAATACTATCGGTCGTTCATTAGTTAATAAAAACGATGAAGGATCTGGCACAGTAGAAGCAATCGTAACTATAAAATAACAACAAGGATAACAAATGACATATGCACAATACGGTACTGTAGCAGCCACTGATTTCAACTTAATGGTGACAGGTGACTCATCTGGATCGGCAAACACGGCAAATGCAGCACTTAATACTTTCTGGGCAATCGGTAATCAGAACAAAGGATATGGACAGCCTGCTACAGCAGCGGCAGCAGCCGGCGATACCATTACAGTCACAAAATGGGCTAACCTAGTGGCTAACACTGCTTCAGCAGCTACGCATCAAGCATCAAGCATCACGGCTGTTGCGGTACCTGTTGTAGGCGGCGTAGTGACATATCTTTCAGCTATCCCAACCAATCTGGCCACTGTTACCACAAACAGATTAAATGCAGCATCACAGGGAACAACATCGGCTAACACTGCAACATATGGTTCAGCATGGCTCAATGTTCTTACATTTACTCATACTATTACATTCGCCTCAGGCGATGCAGCCCGGTATTTCTTCAATGCAGGTGGACAGTTGGCAATTACTTGTTCACACCCGTCTGGTACTGGTATTGATTTGCTGTTGAATAATCTGGCCAGCAATGTAGGCACGATTGTTATGAGTTCACCTACTACAGGAAGTGTTACTATTATCTCTCCGGCAACGTACAACGGCATCACTAAAGTCGGCGGTGGTGGCAACACACCCACTCTCGGCACTAACGTTGGTTACTTTGCGTTGACTACCTCGAACGCCGCAATATTCAATCAAATTGCATCGACCGGCCCAGCTGGGTACCTTAGCACATTCATTAACATGCAGGCTAAGTCAAACGGCACACAGGGTTCGAACGGTGATGCGGGTAGTGTGATCACTATATCTACAGTATGGGATGAAATTCCAAACGGTCTGTCAGTATCAGCAGGATCTGCTACATCAGTTACACTTCGCCCACCAGAAACGACCAACATCGCAAACACTTGGGGTGCAATAACTATTTCGGGCACAGTCGCAGGCTCCTAAATTTATCAACCAGGCAGTATTCGTCTAAATACACGTAGGAGTGTATTACATGAATACTGCATCTTTAATAACAGACGCCAAAGCGCGTTTCAGTCACAATTCGGCCAAAGCCTATCTCAAGGACAAGTTCTCCAGCAAACTTATTGTTGCTGAACAAGGTGGCCTTTGGACGGCCTCACCTGCTCTTATTTCTTTTCTGTCAGCAATCGACACTGAATATCTTGTTATCATCGACAACTTCGATAATCCAGTCAGTGTGAATGTCTCCGAGTTGCATACGAAAATGGTCTACACTTACATGACCGTTATGGCAGAGTGGAACGCTGAATGGGAATCGCTAGAAAGCAAAAGATGAGTCGAGGCGTTCTACTTTTTGCGTTCAACAACCCAAAATTTAATTACTACGAAATGGCAGTGCATACTGCGAAACGTGCTAATCATTTTTTGGGATTACCTGTTACCATAGTCACTGATGAAAGTTCAGTGCCGAACGAGAGTGACTATACTTTTGACAATACAATCATCGTGGACCCTGACAAGAATAACGTCAGAGATTACAACGTTTGGATCAACAAAGGCCGATATCAGGCGTATGATCTTAGCCCTTACTATGAAACTATTCTGCTTGACACAGACTACATGATCAATTCGGATACATTGTTGAAAACGTTTGGTATCTATGAGGATTTCTGTTGCCATGATACAACATCATTTCTGATGCACCCCGGAGTACCTCAGGAAGTTCTCAGCACGTATAGTTTTAAGACACTGTGGGCAACTGTGGTCACTTTCAGAAAGACTGACAGGGCAAAACAGATTTTCGACTGTCTGGAAATGATACAGAAGAACTATGATCATTACGCAAACATTCATAGTTTCGTCGGCGGGGTGTTTCGTAACGACTATGCGTTGACTCTGGCTTTGCGAATTGTAAATGGGCATACTGATGACAAGCAAGATATCATCCCCTGGAACCTGGTTCATGTTGGTAAAAACACATCTGTACATCGCAACTCGGATGCAGAATTCAACACAGAATTCACTGTAGTATATGATAGCTGGAAGCGCGGCAAGATCAAGAAAGAGTATATAACACTGACGGACACTGACTTCCACTGCATGAACAAAGTAAACTTTATGGAGTTGATCAAATGACCAGAGGATTTGTAATCGTCGCAGAGAATAATGCGACAACTGACTATGTGAAATGTGCTGAAGTACTGGCACGATCTATGAAAAAAGTGATGCCGCAGTGTTCGATTACTCTGTTGACTAAAGATAAACCTTATATAATGAACCGTGACTTCGACTGTATAGTGCACCTTGCCCCACAGGAAGATTCGGGTGAATACAAGATTCTAAATGATGTGCAAGTATATGCCATGTCTCCGTATGATGAGACAATCAAAATAGAAGCAGACATGTTTATCCCTCGTTCGATTGAACACTGGTGGGACGTTCTTGGTCAACAAGATGTTGTCATTTCAACTACTATCCGTAACTTTAAGGGCGAGATATCCGATTGCAGATTTTATCGTCGCTTCATTGATGATAACGGTCTGCCTGATGTTTACAATGCTATAACTTACTTCAAAAAGTCTGGTACGGCTGAACTGTTTTTTAATGTTGTCAAAGATGTCGCCAGTAACTGGTCTGAGTATAAAGCAACGTTGAAGTGTAATCCACAAGAAGAGGTATCAACAGACTGGGCATATGCTATCGCCAGTCATATCGTGGGCACAGAAAAAACAACAATGCCGACGTTCACTGAAATGAGCATGACCCATATGAAGCAATATGTGAATGGCATCCCGTCAGATGATTGGACTCATACTCTGGTGTATGAGTTATTACCCGACGTTCTGAGAGTGAATACTTATACACAGACCTATCCGTTTCACTATCATTCTAAAGCCTTTTCTGCTAAAATAGAAAGTATATATGTCTGAAGCTGAAACTGAAACGATTGTAGTATGGGAAGCGCCCGTTCTAGTCGCCCCTGAACTCAGGCTATACTACAACGAAGCTGGCCGGGTTATCTGCTACACCTGCGAAAAACTTGAAGGCAAGTATATAATAGTTGACGCATCGACCTTTGCTCAAAGCAGACCTGATTTGCGAGTGGTTGATGGCAGATTGTCAACCGTGACTACTGGTTCAGTCGTGTCTAAGTTGATCAAGAGTGACGCGGGTATACTATGTGCCGCAGAAGATATCAGCATCCTAGTTGGTGAAGATTATACAGGTGATGTAACAAAATGGGAACTATTGACGTATGAACTCTGAAGATATTGTAGATGTGGCTGATCTGGATGTTATCTATCTCAGTTACGATGAGCCGCAGAAGGAAGAATTCTGGCTTAAAGTAAAGAACATGGTGCCTTGGGCAAAGCGAGTCGACGGAGTTAAAGGATCTGATGCAGCACACAAAGCAGCAGGCGAGGCATCCGACACAGAACGCTTCATTCTGATCGACGGTGATAACATGCCTGAAGAGAAATTCTTCAACATCCAACTTGACTTTACTGACAAGGCTCCTAACTTCAAACTGGCACAGTATCGTTGGAAAGCAATCAACAACATCAATGGGCTTCGGTACGGCAACGGCGGAATGTCATCATGGACAAAAACATATGTGGCTAACATGCAGACGCATGAAGCACAGACTGAAGGTGATGTGACGCGCATCGCTGATTTCTGTATGGACAGCAAAGATAATCTGTATTGGGCAATGTATGATTGTTACTCGACCACTTATCCGAACGTAACCCCGTTTCAAGCGTGGCGCGCTGGATTCCGTGAAGGAGTGAAGATGTGCCTTAGCCGCGGCACCGTGCCTTCAGTAGATGAGTTTAAAATAGCAGTAGCAAGCCGCAATCTGAACAATCTTACTATCTGGCACAACGTAGGCATGGATGTAGATAATGGCGCATGGGCAATCTACGGCGCCCGGATGGGCACCTTTTATACATTGTTACTTGACGAATGGAATGCACAAGACGTTCAATGGTTCGATAACTATCCTAAGATGTGGGAAAAGATTAAAGACCTTAACCCTATGATGGAGGGTGAGGTGATAGGGACACACCTCTCTGACAAACTTGGTCTGCCAATCTGCACTCTGACCCCGGAGCAAAGCCGATTCTTCAAGCGACATTACAACGCTGATAAATACAATATGGGTCCGCTGGTACGAGAGATGGATGTGATTAGGCGCCAAGAGGGCTGGTAGGACCTCAATGATCACTACTCAACCTAATTAACAAAATGACCGATAGTTCAGAACAAAAAAGAATCAAAGAGATTCGTATTCGGGTAGACACGGAAAGTTCTCCTACTTTCTGTCTGGCTAAGTGGCACCATGTCACCATGTATCTACAATCAGGCGAGACGCATAGTTGCTATCATCCGCGACCGCATAAGATTCCGCTAGCGGAGTTGAAGGACAATCCGAGCGCACTGCACAACACCATGGAGAAGAAGCAAGAGCGAAAGTTGATGCTTGAAGGCGGGAAGCCGGTTGGGTGTACCTACTGCTGGAACATTGAATCGATGGGCCCGGAGTATGTAAGTGACAGACATATTCGAAATTCCTCTATCTTCACAGAAGAACGATTCAATGAAACTGCAAAAGCCCCCTGGGATACAAACATAAACCCCGAGTATCTTGAAATCAACTTCGGCAACGAATGTAACATGAAGTGCGGTTACTGTCATCCGAAGTATTCAACAAGATTCTATAATGAGATTAAAGAGTACGGTCCTGTCACCGCGGTGGTCAATCATCGCTGCGACATTGACTGGATGACTCTGTATCAGCGCGAAGAAGAAAACCCGTACGTTGATGCATTCTGGAAATGGTGGCCAGAGTTAAGAAAGACGTTGAACATCATGCGTATCACCGGTGGCGAACCGTTGATGCACCGTAGCACCTGGCAGGTTCTTGATGCGCTAAATGAAGATCCGTTGCCTGATCTTGAACTGAACATCAACAGCAACCTCGGCATTAAACATGCGTTAGTTGAAAAACTTACTGAAAAGGTATCCCGTCTGCTTGAAGGAAAGAAGATAGGCAAGTTCAAACTATTTACAAGCATGGACACCTGGGGCCCAAGAGCAGAGTATATCAGAACCGGACTGGACCTTACAGTATGGGAAAAGAACTTCCACACTTATCTGACACAGACAAATAGCCCGATCACGTTTATGATGACGTTCAACCTGTTGTCAGTAACTACATTCAAGTCATTACTTGAAAAGATTTTAGAGTGGCGCAGAATATATGGTTGGTATGATGATCCTGTCAACCCACAGCATCGTGTCCGATTCGACACCCCGTATCTACGTGACCCTATTCAATACGATATGAATATTCTGCCTAAAGCAGAGTTCATGCCCTATATGTATGAGTCGCTGAAGTTCATGGCAGATAACGTCGATGATAAAGCAAGTGATAAGTTCTCCGGCGTTGAATACGACAAGTTCAAACGAGTAGTTGATTACATGGAGACCTCTGTGTATACTGAAAAGAAGTTAATAGAAGGTCGCAGAGACTTCTACAATTGGTTCAATGAACTAGATGAGCGCCGGGACACTGACCTGCTCTCTGTGTTTCCGGAGTTGATGTCATTCTATCGTCTCTGCCAAGAAACTAACCTGATCCATCCGAAATGAACACTGACAAAGATTATCTGGTAACCCAAAATAAATCCTTTTGTGTTCTACCCTGGATCCATATTTATGTTGACCCTAGTGGCAAGCCTTCACCATGTTGCATCTCAACGTATGCGTATGATGATACTCTGACAGTGAATTCTAAGACTAATTCCTTAATAGAACTGGTTAACGCCCCTCATATGAAGCAGCTACGAGTCGATATGATGAACGGAGTCCTACACCCTAGTTGTAAACTATGCCATCAGTCAGAAGTGCGCGGCGCGAATTCACCGCGTTATTCAGCAAATTCACAGCATGCCGACAGAATTGATATATCAACCACTAAGCCAGACGGTGAATTGGTTGATTTCAAGATGCGATACTTAGATGTTCGTTTCAGCAATATCTGTAATTTTAAATGCAGGACCTGCGGTCCAGGCTTCAGCAGCATGTGGGAACAAGAAGAACACCGATACAATCCTACTATTCCGATTAAACCGAAGAACAATCGGGATGAGTTCGTGCAAGAAGTAGTTGATCAGGTTGCAAACTTAGACGTTGCTTATTTCGCCGGCGGAGAGCCACTGATCACAGAAGAACATTACATCCTCTTAGAGGAAATGATCAGGCAGAATCGCACTGATATCTTTCTGAGATACAACACTAACCTAAGCAATCTGAACTTCAAAGATAAAGATTTATTGGGATTATGGAAGCACTTCAAGAACGATGTATATGTTTATGCCAGTATAGATCACTACGGGGACAGGGCTGAGTATATCCGTCATGGGACAGACTGGGGTAAAATTGAGAGTAATTTTCTGGCGGTGCGAGATTCTCCTGGAGTACAACTTCAGACAAACACCGTCCTTAGTATCTTCAACTGCATGACGATTTACGAGTTCTATCAGTATATGTATGATAGGAACCTGTTTCGGCGCGATGACCGATCTAATTCAATTTATACTCTGTCCGGCCCTGATTGTTTTGATGCTAATATTTTGCCGATTATATACAAAGGCCGTGCCATCGAAAATTTACAGAAACTTATCACCCTCACGGAGTCAATAGGGGCAGATTGTCCATTCCCCGGGCGTGTCGCCGATAAGGTTAAAGTGCTTACTGATGCATTGTCTTGGTATATACCTGATTCTAGCACCTGGGAACAACATAAAGAATTATTCAAAAGTGAAACGTTCCGCATTGATAAAATACGCGGAGAGAGTTTTGTGAAGACCTTTCCCGAACTTGCAGGGCTACTAGATGAATAAAGAGTTTCTACTCAAAGAGAG
>Ga0194060_10000559_pt1 | contig 27099 bp, 1 predicted proteins | sample SepL225m_MetaG_FD_163427 | JGI IMG/M metagenome (GOLD analysis project Ga0194060, IMG submission 163427) | Anoxic zone freshwater microbial communities from boreal shield lake in IISD Experimental Lakes Area, Ontario, Canada - Sep2016-L222-5m | ecosystem: Environmental > Aquatic > Freshwater >... | reverse complement strand
CAGCTACGGCATTTAATAATATCACCGTAGACAAAACCGGCCAGACCTTAAGCGTCGGCGGCAGCACAACAGCCTTGGCAGTGGCCGGCAACGTGACTCTCACCGCAGGCACGTTCAGCGCGGGAACAGCAAATATCTCCGTTGCGGGCAACTGGGCAAACAATACCGGTTCCGGCACTGCATTCACCCACAACAGCAAAACTGTCACCTTTAACGGCACAACACAGTCCATCACCGGCGACAACACCTGGTACGGGCTGGCTATAACCGGAACAGCCGCCAGAACCGTCACTTTTGAAGCAGCCAAAACGCAGAGCGTTGGCGCAAGCGGAGCCGGGTCGCTCACAATGACCGGCGCGGCATCGAATCTCTTGACGCTGCAGTCTTCCATCAGTAGTACATCCTGGAATCTCACACTCAACACCGGCGCAACTCGTACCGTCCAGTATGTTAAAGTTTCAGATTCTTACGCTGATGGCGGGCAGTGGATAACGGCATACGACTCTACTGATAACAACCGCAACAGTCACTGGCATTTCGCACCGCCAGTGCCGACAGGTGGAACCCAGAAAAGATCGAACACTACTGTAATTGCGCAGGGTAGTGGTACTACCAAAGAAGCAGATGTAGTTTTTGGGGCGAATATAACTGATCCTGATAATGACAACATTCAACTCGATGTGGAGATTGTTGCCAGTTCCGGTACATTTGCCAATACAGCCACCTGCTCAAGCACTCCTCTTATCGCCGGAAATCCTGGCGGCACAGTAAGCGTAAGCTGCGGTTCCACTCTCCCCTTTGTGAACGGTGCCAGCTACAAATGGCAGTACAGAACCACAGACCAATATGGTTTGTCATCAAACTGGGTCAGCCCCGGCGCAAGTCCGAACTTTACTTATGATACAACCCCGCCGACACTGAACCCGGTAACAATCGCTTCTAACAATGCTACCACCACCCTTGCCAAAGTTGGTGACCGGGTGACGGTAACTTTCACATCATCCGAAAACATCGCTACCCCGACGGTGACTATTGCAGGCAACACCGCCACTGTCAGTGGCAGCAACTTAAGCTGGAGCGCCTATTACGATATGGTGTCCGGCGATACAGAAGGTGTAGTTGCGTTCAATATCGCCTTCACCGACCTGGCAGGCAATGCGGGCACACCAGTAACCGCTATCACCAGTGGCGCAAACGTCACTTTTGACAAAACCGCCCCCAATGCGCCGACAATCGGCACATTCAGCGCAACCGGCGGAACAGTTACCGCCGATTACATCAACAACACCAACACCGGCTTTACCCTCACCTTCACCAGCCCGGCGACCGAATATGCCGGTACCGCTCATCTGTATCTCGGCGGCAGTTTATTGGGAACAGACGTTACGATTACGGTAAGCGCCGCGAACACCCTTTACACACTCACTGGTAATGCTACATCAATTACTAATCTGGGAGCCGATGGTGCCAAGTCACTGACCGTCAAGATTATTGACGCTGCTGGCAACGTAGGAACTGAATCCAGCGCAGCAAGTATAACAGTTGACAAAATCGCGCCGAGCGCCCCGTCCATCGGGACATTCACCGCGACCGGCGGTACTGTTACCGCCGCCACTATAAACAACACCAACACCGGCTTTACCCTGACATTCACCAGCCCGGCGAGTGAGTTCGCCGGTACCGCGCATCTCTACGTCGGCGGCGCTCTTCTGACGACCGATGTCACCATCCCGGTGAGCGCGGGAAGCACACTGTACACCCTTACCGGGAATGCCCAGTCGATTACTGACCTTGGAGCCGACGGAGCCAAGTCACTGACCGTCAAGATAATTGATGTAGCGGGCAATGTGGGAACCGCATCCGGCGCATCGAGCATAACCGTGGATAAAACCGCGCCATCAAATCAGGACACAGTTTTTGCTGCTAGCGTCAGCAAAAAGGGTGGAGTGACGGTGACAATTGTCAGTTCCGGCACAGCCTCAAACAACGTCTGGTTTGCACCTTCCGGCACGACGACATTTGCCGCTGGCGCAACCATGACAACCGCAGGCGGAACTGCAACATCCATAACGTCACCTGCTACGGAAGGCGCATACAAGCTCTTTGTAATTGACGCTGCGGGCAATGTATCTACAGCGTCCACATCTACACTGACTGTGGACAATACCGCGCCGACCAATCAGGACACTGTATTTGCTACTAGCGTCATCAAAAAGGGTAGTGTGTCAGTAACAATCGTCAGTTCCGGTGACGCCAACAATGCCGTCTGGTTTGCGCCGTCAGGCACAACAACATTTGCCGCTGGCGCTACCATGACAACCGCAGGCGGAACAGCCACATCCATAACGTCACCTGCTACGGAAGGCGCATACAAGCTCTTTGTTATTGATGCAGCCGGTAACTATTCATCCCCTTCGACGGCGACCCTGACCGTTGACAACACAGCGCCAACCAATCAGAACACGGTGTTCGCAACGAGCGTGACCAAAAAAGGTGGTGCTGCAGTAGCGATAGTAAGTTCCGCTGATGCCACCAATGCCGTCTGGTTTGCACCGGCAGCCACAACGACCTTTGTCGCTGGCGCAACCATGACAACCGCAGGTGGAACAGCTACATCGATCAATGCACCTGCGACTGAAGGCGCATACAAAATGTTTGTTATCGACGCAGCCGGAAACTATTCGACCGCTTCGACTGCAACCCTGACCGTTGACAACACCGCACCAATCAATCAGAACACGGTATTCGCAACAAGTGCAACTACAACAGGCGGAGCAACAGTAGCAATCGTCAGTTCTGCTGATGCCGCCAACGCCGTCTGGTTTGCACCATCAGGAACAACCGTCTTTGCCGCCAGTGCCACCATGACGACAGCAGGCGGAACAGCAACATCTATCCTGGCGCCTGCAACCGCAGGCACTTACTACATGTATGTTATTGATGTCGCTGGTAACATTTCAAACGCCTCCACCGCCACCTTGACAGTTGATAACACCCCACCAAACAGTGCCACAGCCACCAGCGGCACTGCCGGTGGCGGGTCAGCTACCCTTAACTGGACCACCTCCAACAGCAGTGATTTTAATACCGCCAGTGGTTCGGTTGTGCTGAGATGGGCTGCTGATACTGCTGGCGCTGATGTGCCGGCAACAGGTACTACCTATACGGCAGGAACTACGATTGGTTCAGCAACTGTCGCTTGCGTCATCTCTAGCGCAGCCTCAACTGCCCAGAGTGGCAAAAAAGACGGCAGCGGCGGCAGCGCTGGCTGCAATACCACCCCGCTCACCGGCGACCAGTACTACACTTACAAGGTGTTCCAGAAGGACGTCGCGGGCAATTACGATGCCGGTGTGACCATAGGGCCGCTGATGCCGACTGCTGTGATTACTAACGTGAGCGGTACGGTGACTCCTGTTTTCCTTACAGCTAATGGCACGATTAGTCTGCCGGTGCCTTCCGGTAACATTGGCGATCTTTTGCTTATGCATGTTAACTTTAGATATGGATCTAGTGCAACCATAACTGATCCTGCTGGCGGAACCTGGACTGAACTTGTGCGCACGGATTCCACTACAGTAGATGGCCAGGTAATATACTACAAGTGGGCTACTGCAGCTTCCGAGAGCGACGCTGCGTGGGGGGATTATACAGGTGGTACTGGTACCCGTCGTGTCGCCGGCGCAATCTTGCGCTATAGGGGTGTGGATTCAGCATCTGTTATCAATAATACGGCAAATGCCGGCACAACCACTGCCTCTGCCGTTACTGCGACTGGGTTGACCACAACGGTGGCGAACTCCTGGATCACTACTTTTATGGGTCATTATGCTAGTGCTGCGATTGCCATCCCAACTGGAATGACTCAGCTTTACTCAGCTGCAGGAACTAACACTTCAGTTACTGCTGCAGATCAAGTGATCGCCGCCGCTGGCGCAACTGGTAATAAGGCCTCGGCAACAAGCGTTGCATCCTGGGTTGCTCATTTGGTGGAGTTGAAACCGATAGTTCCCACCACCTCAATCGCCGATGGCACAAACCCCTCCTCAGTTTCTATCGCCCCCGGCGGTTCGGTAACTCCTCTTGACACCTTCAGACTCAAGACAAACACCGGCCTTGATACTGTCACTGCAGCGACCGTCACTCTTGCAACCGGCATGTACAGCTATATCTCTCGCGTCGGAATCTGGTCTGGAGCATCCTGTGCCGGTACGGAATACGGCTATGTAACTGACCCTGCCGCCAACGCGGTGGCAATTACGCTGGACACGAACATCCCGGTTACAACAACAGAAACACCTTACTATGTCTGCGTGACCCCGAAAAGTCACAGCGCCATGCCTGCGGTCCCAGGCGGTTCCTACGCAGTAACCGGCACAGTAACAAGCTATACCTGTTCAAATACCACCAAATCCGGCACAGATTCCGCCAGTGCGACTGTAACGATCGACAACGCATCGCCTGCCAGCGCAACATCTACAAGCGGCAGTGACAGTGATGCGGCCAACGTCCTCAACTGGACTACATCCAGCAGCTCTGACTTCAATACCAGCAGCGGTTCCGTGGTTTTGAGATGGGCTGCATCAAGCGCAGGTAGCGACGTGCCTAATGAAGGGAGTACATACACAACGGGGGATTCAATTGGTTCAGCAACCGTTGCGTGTGTCATCTCCAGCGCAGCCTCAACCGCTCAAACCGGCAAAATTGACGGCACCAGCGGCAGCGTCGGCTGCAACACAACCCCGCTTACCAATGGCCAGGCATATACATATAAAGTGTACCAACGCGATGCCAGCGGCAACTATGATGCAGGTGTTACTATAGGCCCATTAACGCCGCTTGCACGGAATGCCTGCGATGGCAGCAACGGAACCGTCACCGCGTGGCAGACTTCTTCTGTAACCACCGGCAACTGGAGCGCAGCAGCCACATGGCAATGCCGAATCGGTGGAGCATGGAACCAGTCAACTTCAGCCTACCCGAACAGCAGCAGCCAGCCGGTTACCATTCTGAATGGTGAAACTATAACTATCAACGTAACGCCGATCAGTGTATCAGATTTGACGATTGGCGGCGGAACAAGCGGCGTTCTGACATTTGACACTACGGCAAGGGCACTTACAGTCGCCGGAAACCTGGCTGTAGCCAGCGGGGCGCAGTTCAACGGCGCTGCTGCGGCTCACACCATCAGCATTGCGGGAACAGTCAGCAATAGCGGTACAATCAACATGGCTCAAACTGGGCCGACCGTTACATTGAACGGCGTAACGCCTCTGGGCGGAACAAGCGCGCAATTCTATAAGCTGAATGTCGGCAACGATGTAACGCTTGGTGTTAATACTTCCGTATCCAACGCATTGACTGTCAGCGCTGGAAAAACACTTGCACTTGGCACATACACACTTGGTACGCCTACCAGCGTGACACTTGGTGGCGACGCTTTGATTACAGGCACCAGCGGCACATTGACGCTTGGCGGCGACCTTACCGTAAGCGCCGGCGGGAGCAGCGCAGCTTCCATTACCGCTCCAGTTGCGTTGGTAGCCGCTAGAATCTTTACTGCTAACTCGGATCTTTCAGTCAGCGGTGTTATTAGTGGCACCGGTTTTTCCTTAACGAAGGCGGGAAGCGGCACACTCACCCTTTCCGGCACAAATACTTTCACCGGCGGTACCACATTAAGTGCCGGAACACTGGTCGCCGGGAATACCCTGGCATTCGGTACCACTGCCGGTACGCTTACTCTCAACGGTGGGACGCTGAAACTGATGACTGACACAAGTATCAGCGCTTACACAACATCGGTTGGCGGCTCTGTAACTATCACTTCTGACAGAGCGACATCGGGTGCAGGTGTAACTCATACCCTCGGCACATTGTCGATAGGCAACTTCACGTTAAGCACGACGGTTGGCTCTAACGTGACAAGCGGCACAGCGGGTTTGACGTTTGGTACTACAACATTATCCGCAGCTACTCCAATATTTGATGTTGCAACTGGCGCAAATCTTACCCTTGGTGCTCTGGGTGGTAATTTTGCGTTTACGAAACAGAATTCCGGGCAGTTAACGTTAAACAGTGCTGCAAACGCAAATCGTACAAGTGCTGCGGTAACGCTATCAGGTGGTACGATGGCTCTTGGTAACGCTAGCGCGCTTGGCACAGCAGGTGTAACTCTTGCGCTTAACGGCGGCACGCTGGATCTGAAGACAGATACCACTGTGAATGCTCATCCCACGACGGTTGGCGGAACAGCAATTATTGCATCAAACAAGGCAACTTCATCCAGTGTTGGCGTTACCCATACACTCGGCACATTGTCGATTGGCAACTTCACGTTAAGCGCCACGGTTGGTTCGAATGTGACAAGCGGCACAGCGGGGGTAGCCTTCGGCACTACAACATTATCCGCAGCTACTCCAATATTTGATGTTGCAACTGGCGCAAATATTACCCTTGGTGCTCTGGGTGGTAATTTTGCGTTTACGAAACAGAATTCCGGGCAGTTAACGTTAAACAGTGCTGCAAACGCAAATCGTACAAGTGCTGCGGTAACGCTATCAGGTGGTACGATGGCTCTTGGAAGCGCTAGCGCACTTGGCACAGCAGGTGTAACTCTTGCCCTTAACGGCGGCACACTCGACCTAGCGATAAGCGGCACCGTAAATGCCTATCCAACCACGGTTGGCGGTAATGTAACCATCAACTCAAACACAGCGACAGCGGTTGCCGGTATCACCCATACTCTTGGTACTCTGAGCATCGGCAACTACACACTTACTGTCAATAAAGGCGCTTTAGCCACCGGCACCACGGCGGCAGTTCAATTCGGGAATGTTACCCTCACGGACAATGCGACCTTCAGCCCCGATACCGCAACCCTATTGCTTCCGGGTACTACAACCGGTAATTTCAACCTGACCAAGAGCGGTGCCGGAGCGCTTACATTCGGCAGTAGTGCGGTATCAGTCAAAAACTTGAGCATCTCCGCAGGTACATTGACTTCTACCTCCGGTACGTTGACACTTACCGGCGACTTCAGCAACAGCGGCACATTCACTCATAACAGCGGCACGGTAGTTTTCAGCGGTTCAGGCGCACAAACCATAGCCGGTGCGAACACCTGGAACAACCTGAGCATCACCGGCGGTGGCAGAACGGTCACCTTCCCGGCTGGTGCGGAACAGGCCGTACCTGGCACACTTACCTTGACCGGCGCATCCGGCAACAACCTTACACTCACCTCTTCTGCTACCTGGAACCTGAACTACAGCGGCGCCTCCACTTCCCAGACGGTTCAGTATGTAACTGTATCTAAATCAAACGCCAACGGTTCGCCCATAGTAGCTCTTGACTCAACAGACGGCCTTCTCAACACCAACTGGACCTTCCTGGCCAGTAACGCCTGTACAAGCGGCGTCACAGACTGGAAGAGTGTGACGACAGGGAACTGGTCGGCGTACCAGACCTGGCAGTGCAACGTTGGCGGTTGGAAAGCCTCAACATCAGGAGTTCCGACCAGCGGTCTGCCGGTGACGATCCAGGCCGGGCACACAGTAACGATGAACGCGTCGCCAAGTGTGACCGACCTGACGGTTGCTGCCAGTGGGCGACTTACCGGCACAGCAAGTAAGACTCTGACAATTTCCGGCGCAGTCAACAACAGCGGCACGATAGACATGAACTTCACTGGCACCACGGTAACCCTTAACGGCGCGACTACACTTGGCGGCACCAGCGCACAATTCTACAACCTGACAGTAGGCAACGATGTAACACTTGGTGTAAACAGCACAGTATCTGCCGCCCTGTCGGTAGCTGCCAACAAAACACTTGCTCTTGGAACCTACACTCTTGGCACTCCGACCGGTGTGACTCTGGCAGACAGTGCTTCTATAACCGGTTCCGCCGCTTTGACACTTGGCGATTCTGTAACTTTAAGTGCTGGCACGGCCACAATCTCTGCCCCGGTTGCTTTGGGGACGGCTGTAAGAACCATAACGACAACCGGCACCGCTCTGACGATGTCAGGTGTAATCAGCAGCGGCGCTGGTGGTGGCATCAGCAAAGCTGGCACAGGTGCCTTAACCTTATCCGGAGCGAATACCTATACGACAGGCGGTACAGCGCTGACTGCCGGCACCTTGAACATCAATCACGCCACAGCGCTGGGGACAGGTACGTTCACCATAAGCGGCGGCACCATTAACAATACATCTGGTGGTTCAATAACCTTAAGTAACAACAACGTACAAAGCTGGAATGGTGACTTTACCTTTACCGGTACGAGCGACCTGAATCTTGGCACCGGCGCGGTTACCATGAGTACCAATCGCATAGTAACAGTAAGCGGCAGTACGTTAACTGTTGGTGGTGCAATAGGCACTGGTACGCTGACACTTACCAAGGCTGGCGCGGGTACACTTCTGCTGACAGGTACAAGCGGCTATACAGGACTTACAACCATCAGTGCTGGCACTTTGAAGTACGGTGTTACTAACGCATTGAGCAGCGGTGGTGTAACAGTTAGTGATGGCGGCATATATGATCTGAACGGATTCTCTGATTCAATTGGCGCTCTTACGGTTAATGGTGGTACCACTGGTGGCGTAGTAACTACTGGTGGCGGCAGCTTGACGCTGACAAGCACTCTTAATATCAACAGTGGCGCGACTGCCGGAGGTTCGATTGCTACCGGCGCCGGCACACTGACACTTGGCGGCAACGTCACCTCAACTGGCGGGTACGCAAATGCATCGATCAGCGGCAATATCGCTTTAGGCGCCAGCCGTAGCTTTACGCTCACCAACGCTGCCGACGGACTAACAGTATCGGCCGTGATCAGCGGATCAACATTTGTATTAACCAAAGCTGGAAACGGTTCACTGACGCTTTCCGGTACGAACACCTTCACCGGCGGCACAACATTAAGCGCCGGTACACTGAACGTCAACAACTCCCAGGCTCTGGGTGCTGTTGGCGGAACATTCATCATCAACGGTGGTACGATTGACAACACCAGCGCAGCCGACATAACCACGCTCAACTATCCGCAGAGCTGGGGGGGCGATTTTGCTTTTACCGGAACCAAGAATCTGAACCTGGGTACCGGCGCAGTGGCAATGACAGCGGCTCGTATAGTAACATCAAATGGCGGTACACTTGAAGTCGGCGGCGTTATCAGTGGCGCATTTTCTCTCAGCAAGGCCGGTAACGGAGCACTGACGCTTTCCGGTACGAACACCTTTACCGGCGGCACGACATTGAGTGCCGGTACACTGAACATCAACAACGCCCAGGCACTCGGTACTGCTGCTGGAACGTTCATCATCAGCGGTGGTACAATTGACAACACCAGTGCTGCCGACATTACCACTATCAACTATCCTATGACATGGGGTGCTGCCTTCGCTTTTACCGGCACCAAGAACCTGAACCTTGGCACAGGCGCAGTAGCAATGGCAGTGTCTCGTACAGTAACAACAAATGGCGGTACACTTGCAGTTGGCGGCATTATCAGCGGTACTGGCTCTCTATTGACTAAGGCTGGTGCGGGAACACTTACACTTACCGGCACGAATACCTACACCGGTGGTACAACCATCTCTGCCGGTACATTGAACATCGGTAACAATGCTGCTCTTGGTACCGGCACCTTCACCATCAGTGGCGGAACGATTGACACCAACAGCGCCACCGCTAGAACCATAACCAATGCAATGAGCATCGGCGGTGACTTTACCTTTACCGGTACCGGCGCTCTGACACAGGGTACCGGCACTGTGGCACTCGGCACAGCGGTAAGGACAGCTACAGTATCCGGCAGCGCTCTTTCTATTGGTGGAGTAATCAGTGGCACTGGCGGCGGCATCAGCAAGGCAGGCGCAGGCACACTTGCCCTTACCGGCACGAATACCTACACCGCTGGTACAACCATCTCTGCCGGTACATTGAACATCGGTAACAATGCTGCTCTTGGTACCGGCACCTTCACCATCAGTGGCGGAACGATTGACACCGACAGCGCCACCGCCAGAGCCATAACCAACCCATTAAGCATCGGTGGCAGCTTTATCTTCACCGGCACCGGCAACCTTTCCCAGAGCACCGGCTCGGTTACGTTGACTGCCTCACCAACGGTCACTGTAACCGCAAGCACACTGACTCTCGGCGGTACGTTATCAGGCAGTGGATATGACCTCACCAAAGCTGGTGCGGGTACTCTCAGTTTTGCTGGTAGCAGTAGTGTCGCTCTGAAAGGCTTGAGTATAAACGCTGGAACTCTCACAGCCCCTACAACGATGTCACTGACAGGCGATTTTTCCGCCAGCGGCACATTCACCCACAACAGCGGCACGGTTAATTTCAACGGTGCGTCAACTCAAAATATCAACAGCGCAGCCGCATGGAATAACCTCTCCATCACCGGCGTGACCAGAACTGTCAATTTCTTAAGCGGCGCAACCCAGACGGTTGCGGGGGCGCTTAATCTCACCGCCGATGCGGGCAACCTTATAACCCTTGCCCCGTCTACTGGTGGCTCGGCCTGGAACCTGACCTACAACGGCTCATCACAGAGCGTGTCGCGCATTTCGGTCTCTTACTCAAACGCCAGCGGCGGCAACATGATTGATGCATCCGGCGGCACAAACACCAATGGCGGCAATAACTCCAACTGGGTTTTCGCGGCAATTACTTCGGCAGGGACTGGCCCCTGGAATACAGGCAGCACCTGGACTGGTGGTGTTGTGCCTCCGGCTGACAGCAACGTGACCATCGCAACCGGACATGTCGTAACCGTTGACATCGCAAACAGAATCACCAACCTGACGGTAAACGGAACGGTTGATTCCAGCACGGTCACTCTGACCGGCACCGGCATCCTTAACGTTGCCAGCGGCGGAACTCTGAAAATCGGCGGAGCAACTAACTTCCCCACAGGATTCAAGACATATACCCTGACTGCCGGAACAGTTGAATATAATATGGCCGGTGATCAGACGATGTCGAATCAGACCTACGGCGCTATCACAATCAGCGGCAGCGGCGTAAAAACATTGGCCGCTGCGGCAGCCACATCCGCCTTGACCATCAATGGCGGCACACTTGATACATCCTCCTTTACCCTTACGCTTAGTGCTGGTACCCATAATGTCAACAGCGGCGGCACACTGAAAGCAAGCGCTGCCATAACCAACAGCGGCACACTCAATGTTAACGCTGGCGGAACGTATCAGCATGCTGTCAACAGTTATACGATACCGACTGCGACCTGGGCAGCAACATCAACGCTCTATGTTACTGGTATTACTACAGGTGGTAGCCTTTTCGGTACTGCTACGTCGCTGGGAAATGTAACAATTAACTGCAATCTTGCAAGCGAACTGTATATTACAAGCATTGCGGGAACAGTCATCAATGGCGATTTACTGATTCAGAAAACCAGCACAGCCGCACCAACCTCGACAGTCCATATGGCTTGGTCTACTGTAGCTACAGCCGGGACTATTGGCGGGAGCCTCAGGCTCGAAGCACCAGACAATGCTTATGCTGCGTTTGAACCATTCCACGCAGCCGGGACACTCACAATCAATGGCGGCTACCACCAGAGCGCAACAGCCACAGCCAGCGGCAGTGGCTTAGGATATTGGGAAACCACCAATAGAACTTTCACCATAAATTTTACTGGCACAGGCGCAGATACAACAATCAGCGGCGCTCTGTTACAGTCGATAACAAGCGCAAACGGGGCAACATTCAATTTCAATATAGCTGAGGGGAAAACATACACCCTGAGCGACAACACCAGCATCGGCGTAACCAATCTAACGGGTAGCACTATTACTGTAAATGGTACGCTTGATCTGGACGGCAAAACACTTACAGCGAATACTGCCGGCACTACAGCTCTGACTGTTGGCGCCAACGGCACTCTCAAAGTCGGCGGCGCAGCCAACTTCCCGACAGGCTTCGATACAATAACCACCACCAGCGGCACGGTGGAATACTACAAAACCGGTGATCCTGCCAACCTCGGCGATCAGACTGTCTCCGGGCGGGAGTACAATAACCTGACCCTCTCCGGCAGCGGCACAAAGACATTGGACGGGGCAACATCGGTCGCCGGCAACTGGACCAACAACAGCAGCCTTGCGCTTGCCGGTAACTTTACTGTCACCTTGAACGGCGCAGCCGCTTCAAACCAGATTATAACCGGAGATAATACCTTCTACGGCCTGACCGCAACCGCCTCCGCCACCAGAACACTGACCTTCCCGGAAGGCAAAACCCAGACTGTATCCAATGCGCTTACCCTTACCGGTGCGTCCGGTCAGTTGCTGACGCTGGTTTCTTCAGCACCCGGCACACAGTGGGGGCTTGCCAACAACGGCACATCAACCGTGTCTTACGTCAGCGTGACGGATTCAAACGCAACCGGCAACAACATTTATGCTAATAACTCAACCGACGGTCTCAACAACAGCGCTAAATGGATATTTGTCGATCCACCGACCGTGGATTTACCTACAGCAACCGCCATCGGCACCACCAGCGCAACGCTCGGAGCGACGGTCGCAACAGCTCATAACGGCACCTTAACCGCCCGCGGCACCTGCTGGAATACTACGGCGACACCAAGAATTAACTGTACTCCTCCTGCGAGCGGCATAACAGTAGACGCATTTACCCAAGCCAGAACAGGGCTTACCGCTGGTACACAGTACTACTACGCCGGTTATGCCAGCAATGCCGCAGGGACAGGCTATTCCAGCGACGGTAGTTTCTATACCGAACCTGCTACTCAGGCTTCCAACGTTTCTTTCTCCGGTTTTACAACCACCGGCATGACAGTTAGCTGGACACGCGGCAGCGGCACCGGTGTCATCGTTGTCATGAAAGCCGGTTCGGCTCCGAGTGCTGATCCGACGGATGGCACTTACTCATACAGCGTCAGCCCGATCCTGGGGAGCGGCTCATCAATTGGCGGCGGCTCTGTCGTCTATATAGGAAGCGGAACAAGCGTGAATGTTGCCGGACTTACTGCCGACACCTATTATGTATCGGTATATGAATATTCAGGCGCTGTTGATACTGTGGGTGATGCCCAGGGTGTTAACTACAAAGGAACTCCTGCAACCGGTTCCCGTTCTCTGATTCCGGTAACCTATTTCTCGACCGGCTCTAACGCTGCAAACCTGACATCAAGCTGGAATTCAAACCGTTCGGGAACAGGCGGTGCTACTCCGGCGGACTTTACCAGCATCGATACCTTTGTCATCCAGAACGGCCATGCGATGACAACCTCCAACACCATTACGCTCACCAGTTCCAGTGCCAAGCTGCAGATAGAAAGCGGCGGTTCTCTGGCGGCTTCCTATAGTATCAGCGGTAATATTCAGATAGATACGGGTGGAATATTAACCACATCCGGCAACGCTGCCGTGACCTCTCCAACTTTCACAGTGAACGGAACATACAACAACGGCAGCACCGGAACCCTGACAGCGACAATGTCGGTAGGGTCTGGCGGCACATATAATCACAACATCACCTCGTTAGCGATACCAGTCGCTACCTGGGATACCGCAGCAAACCTTAAAATTACCGGTGTCACCGGCGGCCAGCTTACCGGCACCGCTCCGACAGGCGGGTTTGGCAATGTCGAGATCGATACCAACCTCAGCTCGGAACTGTTCTTCACCACTGTCAATAATACAGTAGTCAAAGGCAATTTCACGATTACCAGAACCAGCAACTCAGCACCTGACACGACTCATTTTGCCTGGTCAAATAATGCTTCACTAGCCAGCCCGATTGCGGATATCAGGGGCAACCTTACTATCGGTTCATCCTCTTTGACTGCCTACGCAGGGTTTGAACTGTTCCACAACAGCAGCGGCACAGTTAAAATTGGTGGAAACTACAGCCAGCTCACCCAAACAGCAGACCGCAGCGGCATAGGATATTGGGAGTCAACCCCGGACTTGGCCTGGACTCTGGAATTTACCGGAGAAGGTAAAACCATCACCGGTAAAATGGCCAACATGGTAACAACGGGTACGCCCCTTGCCGGTATCAATCTGCTGATAGACGCGGGCAAATCGGTGACCCTGCAAAATGATATCACTCTGACCACCGGCGATCTCACCGTTAACGGCACCCTGTATCTCGGCAGCAACATTGCAAGCAGGTCGGCAGTCGGCGGCACGTTCACACTGGGGAGTGGAGCGACTCTTCAGGTCGGCGGGGCGAGCAACTTCCCGTCGAACTTTACCACAAACACACTTAATGCAGCCAGCACGGTGCAGTATAACAGCAACAGTGGTCAGACCGTTTCAGCACAGACCTACGGTCATCTGACTCTTACGGGGGGCGGTACCAGGACGCTTGCCGGCAATACCACGGTCAAAGGGAACTGGACCAACAGCAATGACCTTACAGTTGCCGGTAGCTACACCGTCACATTCAGTGGAACCGGATCACAGACTATCTATGGCAGTAATGCCTGGTCAGGTCTGCATATCAACAACAGTGTGGCCACTGCGGCGCGCACCGTTTATTTTGAAAGCGGCAAGACCCAGACGGTCGGCAGTTCACTCACTCTGAACGGAACTTCTTCATACAAATTGACACTGGCTCCCACAACAGCGAGCAGTTACTGGAATATTAGCGCTCCAGCAACACAGTCTGTCTTATTCGTTATTCCGAATTATTCAGATGCCAGCGCTGGCAGTACCATAACGGCATATGTGTCGACGGTCAGTTCAGAAAACCGCCACTGGGTGCAGGCTGAAGCGTACGCTTGCCCGACAGAAACCGTCTGGGGATCGCTGTCGAGTGGCGATTGGAAATCGGCTGGAACATGGATGTGTCAGAAGACGGATCTGAGCTGGTGGCCGTCTAGTACTAATTACCCCGGTTTAGCCGCAACAGCTACAACCGTTACCATCAACAACGGTGACAGTGTAACGGCGTTAACTGGCAATGTTGCTGCATCTACCTCTCTGACGGTAGATGGAACATTTACAACATCCGGCGCTTACACAGTCGCCGCACCTGTTACGGTAAACGGAACATATATCAGTGGCAGCACCGGAACCATAACAGGCGCCGTTACGGTAGGGAGCGGCGGAGTATTTACCAAAAATGTGGCCAACACCATCACCGGCACCTTCTCGGTCGGTTCGGGCGGCGAGTACAAACATAACTACGACAGCGGCACCACAACCTTTACCATTCCGACTATTACCTGGGATGCGAATGCAACGCTCCGTATATCCGGCGTTGCGACAGGAAACACCACCGGCAATCTTTCCGGTATGTCACTCGGTCATATCATCTGGGAGACCCCGAATCTTGTGAATCAGGCATATCTCTATACCGGAGCGGTGCCGACAATTAACGGCAGCCTGAAGGTGTATGACACCGGCAGAAGCCATCTTCATTTCTCGAATGCCGTCACAGTGCCAATCATAAGCGGCGATCTGATCATGCAGTGCACAGGAGCCACAAACTGCGGTTTTGAGCCATTCCATGCAACTGGCGGCTTCACGGTAGGCGGCTCTTACAGCGAGAGCCACGGCACCGGTACGATTACCGGCTTGGGGAACTTTCACGCATCAAGTACCACAAAACAATATACGGTGAATTTTGCCGGAACAGCCAGCAGTGGTACTTACAACATCAAAGGCTCCTTAAACGGTGGCACTGGCGGCTGGAAAATGGCTTACGCAATAGCCGCCAACAAAACGTACACCCTTAACGGCAATGTCACCATGCCGATACTAGCAAGCACCACCGGATTAATCACGGTAAACGGCACTCTGGATCTTGGGGCTTATACCCTTGTCGCCAGCGGAGCTTCAACCAGTAAGACACTTACCGTAGCGAGCGGTGGCACACTGATGGTGGCCGGGGAGTCAAACTTCCCGACTGGCTTCACAACCGCTACCATGACCGGGACAGTTAACTTTAAAGGGAGTGATCAGACTATTCCTTCACGGGCATATACAAACCTCACTCTTTCCGGCACCGGCACCAAAACTCTGTTAGGGGCAACCACTGTCACCGGCAACTGGACCAACGGCAGTGATCTTACATTGGCGGGTAACTACAAGGTTACCTTCAGCGGAACCGGGGCGCAGGCCATCACCGGCTCAAACAACTGGTATGACCTTGCCATTACCGGGACAGTAGCCCGGACTGTGACGATGCCGAGCGGCAAGATTCAGTCGGTATCTCATTCGCTCACTATGAAAGGGGCATCAGGGAAGCTTCTGACGCTGTCCCCATCGACTGGTGCTGCTGCCTGGAATCTGGAACTTGATCCAACGGCAAATCAGCTTGTGGCGTATGTGGTGCCATCGTATTCAAATGCTGGCGATGTCGCAAGCTGGCAGACAATTCATGCGTATGCAACAACGCTTGGTACTGGCAATACAAACTGGGATACGGGAGGAACCCCCAATGCCTGTAATACCGGCGTGACGGGGTGGCAGTCGATTATGGATGGTAACTGGGGTACGGTAGACACTTGGATATGCAGTAAAACTGTGGGTAGCGCAACGGTCTGGTATCTGAATAGTACAACTATCCCCTCAACCGGAGTACCGATTACCATTACCGATGGAACCAATGTAACATACGCTGCCGCTGTAACTGGCGGTATTAACAGCACTACCGTTGAGTCTGGCGGGCAGTTGACGATAGCTACTGGTATCGGACTGACAGTAGCCGCTGGCGGGTCAGGCACGCCCCTAACGGTGAATGGCACGTTGACGCAAAATTCGACCACAGCCATAACCGCAACTGGTGCAATATCTTTTGGCGCAGACAGTACTTATCAGCATAATGTAACTACATTCGTAATGCCTACGGCAACATGGAATGCAACGTCTACATTGATTTTTAACGGTAGTGCAACAACTGGAAGTGGAACTTGGACTCCATCTACAGCCACATATGGCAATATTGTCTGGAATTTTGCTGCTATGAGTGGTCAATCATATCTTAGCGCAACCGCTAGCCAACCGGTCATCAATGGCAGTTTGACTATTAACAACACCGGCACCAGTCATCTGCACTGGACAAGCGCAACCACTACTGGGCAGAGTGTCACACTTGGCGGTGATTTGATTGTCCAGAACTCAGGTACTGGAACTGTCAAGGCACAATGGGAACCCTGGCATTTCGTCACCGGCGGCACCGGCACCTACACGATAAATATTGGCGGTTCAATCAAGCAACTTCCTGCTACTAACGGTTCAACCGGCGTCAGCGGTATAGGCTGTTTCCATACCAGTTGTGGCAGTGCTAGTATCTGGAATATGAACCTGAACGGCACTGGCAAAACTCTGACCGGTGCTCTGAATGCCTCCACCACGGCTCAGATCATCAACTATAACATTGGCAACGGCAGTAACAGTGCTACTTACACTGTTGATGGTGATGCCACCAATAGTAACGTAAGCATCATTGCCTCTGGTACCCTCACAGTAAAGAGTGGCGCTACGCTTAATGTTGGTGCCCAATCTGACTATAAGCATATTTCTGGTGCCGGAACATTTGCCATGGCTACCAGTGGCGCTACCTTGGGAGTTGGGGACGTCAACGGCATCACAACTGCTGCCTGTGGCACTGGCGCTACTTGCGGTAGCATTGTGACAACAGCCCGAACATACCAGGCAGTTGCCGGATACACCTACAACGGCGCAGTAGCCCAGGTTCCCGGCAACGGTCTGTCTGCAACGGTAACAAACCTGAAAATCGACAATACAGAAGGTCTTACCCTTGGCGGCAGTTATAGCGTGACGGGTGTGCTTGGCCTGACTAACGGGATCATAACCACCGGAGCCAATTCGCTGACTGTCGGTTCGGCCGGTTCAATCAGTGGCGGCAGTGATTCATCGTTTGTTGATGGCATACTGAAAAAGACTTTTGCAGTTGCAAATGGTCAAGCGTTCACATTCCATATCGGCGATAGCGTTACCGTCAACACCGTTACCCTCCCATATTACTCGCCGATTGCCTTTGATACTCTGAACGTTACCACTGGCGGTACAATTACTGCTACCACAACATCCACGGATCATACAAATCTTGCTACCTCTAATGCCAGGAGGGCGCGCAGTGCTAACCGTTTCTGGACATTGAGCAATTTGACAACTGTGTATAGTGGCAATGCCACCTTCACATATGAACCGGGAGACATCGACCCGTACGCTGATCCGACACAATTTATCGTGCAGCGCTATGCAAGCAGCGCGTGGACAAGCCCGACAACCGGTACACGCACCACTACAAGCGTCACGGCGACTGGCCTGACCAATACAACACTGGGTGACTTTGCAGCCGGACAGGAGAAACTGACACCAACCCTGACGGTGAACAACTCCCCGCTTGTCTACAATGGAACGACTCAGGCTGCGACACTCGACAAAACTTCATCGGAATATACGTCGGTAATCGGGACGGTTTCGGGCATTACTTACAACGGGGCTTCTTCAGCAACCAATGCCAATACATACAGTATTCTGGCCAACTTCACCCCCAGCAACACCGATTACATCCCTGACTCCGCGACCTATACCTACGCGGATGAGCACAAAACCCTGACCGGTGCAGCGGCGGTTGGTAGTTTCGTAATTACCCAGAAACCTCTGACATTCAGCGGCCTGACTGTGGGAACCAAAACTTACGACGCCACCACAAACGCCCTCATACTCGGCACGGCAGCGCTTCAAACCCCTGCTGGCGCCGGCGGGGCAGGCACCACTATCGACGGCAAGCCATACAGCAGCGACACGGTGGCGATCACCGGCACACCTGTCGGGACATTCTCCGACAAAATTGTCGGTACGGGCAAAACTGTTACCTTCAGCAATCTGGCACTGAACAATGCCAACTATTCTCTGGCGACCGCTTCGCTTACCACAACAGCAGATATCATTAAAAAGGATCTGTTCATAGCAAGCCCGACCGTCGTGACCAAAACGTACGACGGTGAAACAACGGCAAACCTGACCGGAACGCCGGGACTCATGGCGGTTGCTACCCCTGGCACTGACACCAGTAACGGCAAACCTTACAGCGGAGACGATATATCAATCTCCGGTACCTCCACCGGCACATATGATAACAAGAATTTTGGAGCAGGAAAGACCGTTACGATAGCCGGTCTGACTCTGGGTGGAACAGATGAGCCGAACTACAACCTGATAAACACCGTCACCGGTGATATAGACAAACGAGAGCTGACAGTCAGCGGCATTACCGCCAACGGCAAGGTGTATAACGCCACTACCGTCGCCTCTCTCAACCTCGGTTCGGCGGCTCTGGTAAATGTCGTTGCCGCCGATACATCCAATGTGATCTTGAGCACAGCCGCTGCTGCCGGAGCGTTCGCTGACCGTCATATTGGCACAGCTAAAACTGTTACGGTATCCGGTCTGTCAGTCAGTGGTTCCGAAACAGGCAACTACACACTGACACAGCCAACCACCACGGCAAACATCACAGTCAAGGAGATGACACTTACCGGCACCATTACAGCGGCGGGCAAAGTGTATGACGCCACGACGCTTGCATCCCTGACCGGCTCTGCATCTCTTCAAACTGACGAAGCCCCCGGCGGGTCTACCAGCGACGGCAAACCGTACAGTGGTGATACAGTCGGTCTCACCGGCACGGCTGTCGGCACTTTCGCCAGCAAAGATTTTGGCACGAGGGCTGTAGCGATCACCGGCTATTCTCTCACAGGTGCTCACGCAACCAACTATTCACTGACTCAGCCGAGTACTAACAGTGCCACAATCACCGTCAAGGACTTGACTGCACTCAACCTGTCAATCCCGACCAGCAAGGTGTATGACTGCAGCACAACGGCAACGGTAAGCGGAACACCGACACTGAAGACCTCCGTGGCTCCCGGCAGTATTGGTGGCAGCGCGGTTGGAGCACCATTTACCGGCGATACTCTTGGTAGTATCACCGGCACCGCTACAGGTACCTACAACAGTAAGGATGTTCTTACCGCCACTACCGTTACCTACGCCGGGATGACGCTCAATGGAACAGATGGAGGTAACTACAATGTTACCGGTACGGCGCCGGCAACCATCACCGAAAGAGCGCTGACCGTCACCGGTATTACAGCCAACAACAAAGTGTATGACGCCACAAAATTTGCCTCTCTCAAAATCGGAAGTACAACCATGTCGGGGACTCAGTCGTGCGATAACGCCTCCGGTTATGTTCTTCTCGATGTAACAGCCGCTGCCGGCGAGTTTGACAATGCCAGCATCGGCACAGGCAAAACAGTCCAGGTATCCGGCCTTACCGTCGGCGGCACATCCAAAGGCAATTACAGTATTGCACAGCCGACTACTACGGCTTCAATCACCGGTAAAACTATTACTGTGAGCGGCATCACCGCCAGCAACAAGGAGTATGACGGCACCACTACTGCCACCATCAACACCGCTGGCGCAACTCTGGTTGGCAATTATGACGGCGGTAATGTTGTACTCAGCGCAGCATCGGCTACCGGTGTGTTCAGCTCCGCCACGGTGGGTACCGGCAAGACCGTACAAGTTTCCGGGCTCACCATCAGCGGCTCAGCCAGCGGCAACTACAGACTGACCCAGCCGACTGCAACCGCCAATATCACCAAGGCCACTCCGACAGTTTCTACCTGGCCGACAGCATCCACCGTTACTCTGGGTGCAACCCTGGCAACATCAACACTGACCGGCGGAAGTGCATCAGTGCCTGGAAGGTTTGCCTTCACAACACCGGCGACAGTCGTTGCTGCCTCCGGTTCGCAGGATGTCACCTTCACACCGACCGATTCGGCTCTCTACAACACCGTTACCGGAACTGTCAACGTAACCGGAACAAATGTTCCGATCATAACTTCCTTGCCGACGGCATCCGCAGTCACCGTAGGGGACGCTTTGTCAAGCTCCACACTCAGCGGCGGCAGTGCTACAGTGGCAGGCACATTTGCCTGGACAACACCTGCCACCGTGCTTTCGACAGTCGGTACGATCTCGCAGGGGGTCACCTTCACACCGTCTACTAATAGCTACAGCTATACTCCTGTCAGCGGAACGGTCAGTGTGAAAGTAAATCAGGCAGTTTTGGCCACACCGACTGTATCTGTCTGGCCTGCCGGCAGCGCTATTACTTACGGTCAGACACTGGCATCCTCCTCTCTGACCGGCGGAGCTGCTACCATTAATGGTGTTACAGTGCCAGGTACCTTTACCTGGACAACATCTACCGAAAAACCAAATGCCGGCACCTACAGCAGCAGTAAATCGGTAACATTCACCCCGTCTGACACGACCAGATACGACACGGTTGTTGGTACTGCAACCTCTGTTACGGTGAACAAGAGAGCGTTGACTATCACCGCAGACACTCTGTCCAAGGTTGTCGGTGGAAGCGATCCAACCCTGACCTGGACTGTCACCAGCGGCAGCCTGGTGGGGACAGATACCCTTATCGTTGGTCTCAGCCGCGCCCCTGGCATTACAGTAAACGCATATTCAATCAGCTATGACTTCAGTAACGCCGCCAACGCCAACTATGAGCTGACCGGCGCAGCGGCATCTTTCTACATCGATGCGGTTGTTGTCATTACACCGCCAACGAACGGGTCAATTGTCGGTCCAACCACAGCAAGATACAGCACTACGCCGGTATTCAATTTTGTCCCCAATGCCGGGTACAAGCTCGGTTCGCTTACTGTTGACGGACAGTCAATATTGCTATCCAACGTTTATAGCTACTCACAACCGGTGGCAGGGTCTACTTACACCATCCAGGCAACGTTTGTCGTCAATCAGGTTATAATTACCTCCTCGGTAGATTCCTCAGCTTGTACGAATGGTACGGGCGGGCTCATTTCACCGATGGGAACAATCAAAGTGGCTCCGGGCAATTCACAGATGTTCCTGATAAGCCCCAACGCCAATTGTGCAATCGACAAGGTTATAGTTGATGAGGGAACCAATCCGATCAATCTGGGAATAGTATCGAGCTACACCTTCACAAATGTTACGGTGCCTCGTACCATCAAGGCCTACTTTAAAAATATCACGACTACGTTGCCGACTATCTCGACGGTATCTCCCGCCATCCTTAACAGGGGCGCTGTCGCCACCCTGATAACGATTACGGGGATAAATTTCGGCGGAGTAAAGACAATAGGCAATGTTACCTTCAGCAATCCGGGGGTTACGCCTGTTGCAATCAAATCTTACAGTCCGACCAAGGTAACTCTGACGGTTTCTGTTTCCAGCTCGGCAACACCTGGTGCCGGCACAGTATCGGTAACAGGTACTGGTGGTACGTCGGTCGCAGTTCCTTTTACGGTGAATTGAGATGTGAAGAGTGAAGAGTGAAGAGTGAAGAGTGAAGAGTGAAGAGTGAAGAGTGAAGAGACGGGAAAGCGGGAAAGCGACCCTGTTTTGAAAATGAAATAGTAAAAAACGATGGGGGTATTTTATGATACGGAAAAATATAAATCTTGGTGGTTCACTGACAATGCTCACTCTGATGAGCGGGCTTCTGGGCGGTTTTGTACCGGCTAGCGAATGTGCGGCGGCTCCAACGGTTACCGCGACGTCACCCGCTTCCGGAGCCAGCGGCGTTCCGGTCGGCGCGGCGGTGACCGCGACGTTCAGTGAAGCCATGAATCCGGCCTCCATCACCGGGACAACTGTCACGCTTTCACGCCCCGTCAGCATCCAGGGTATTACTGCCGGTTGGAAACATTCTGTGGTACGCAAACAGGATGGAGGTGTCATAATCTGGGGTGACAACCAATACGGGCAAACTGTAATCCCGGCAGGGTTGACAGGTGTGACCGGTATTGCCGCCGGCAACTATCACACCCTGGCGCTGAAACAGGACGGCACCCTCCAGAGCTGGGGACTGGATCACAACAATCTGAGCAACATTCCCTCAGGCCTTGGAGGTGTAAAAGCAATTGCCGCAGGCGGGATGCATAATATGGCATTGAAGCAGGATGGCACCATTACCGCCTGGGGCTATAATGCCAAAGGACAGGTTACCGTTCCTGCCGGCTTGAGCGGTGTGTCAGCGGTTGCCGGTGGCGGTAACCACAGTCTGGCGCTCAAACAGGACGGCACGGTGGTAGGGTGGGGCGACAATGCCAACGGACAGAGTGCTGTGCCAGCCGGATTGAGTGGTGTCATTGCTATCGCGGCCGGATGGGATCACTCGCTTGCCCTCAAGCAGGACGGCACTGTTGCCGCTTGGGGGTATAACCTCTATGGCCAGTCTACTGTTCCAGCCGACCTGACTGGCGTGACCGCCATTGCAGCGGGATGGGGACATAGTCTGGCGCTGAAACAGGATGGTACGGTGGCAGGGTGGGGTGGCAATGATTATGGCCAGGTGACAATCCCGACCGGACTTAGCGGCGTTGCAGCCATTGCAGTATATGGTAATCACAGTCTGGCTCTGAAGCAGGATGGCACTATCGTTACCTGGGGCTCAAACGACTTCGGCGAGAGTACCCCACCCACTGATTTATACAACCCGCTTACCGCAGCAACCGTAACCTACGATGCCGCGACAAACACAGCAACACTCACCCCGTCTGCCCCTCTGGCCGGTACGGCAACCTATAGAGCTACGGTAACGAGCGCTGTTTCCAGTGCAGTGGGAGTTCAATCAGCAGCCGATTTCTCCTGGAACTTCACTACAGGTGATGCTGTTTATCCGGTCAACGGTGCCTGCGGCAGCAGCAATGGCGGCACCTTTACTGCGGTACCCACGGCTAACCTCTGCATTAGCGGCACAGCATCAACCGTCACCGGCAGCGGCCCCTGGAGCTGGAGCTGCGCTGGGCAGAACGGCGGAACAGAAGCAACCTGTAGCGCTACTATCAAATCATACAGCATCAATTTCCTGAGCGGTGGTAATGGCAGCATTACCGGAACGACCAGCCAGACGCTTAACCACGGTGCATCGGCAACCGCTGTCACGGCGGTGGCTGACTCTTCCTTCCACTTCACCGGCTGGACAGGCACAAATGGCTTTGCCGCCACCAGCGACAACCCGCTGACCATCGCTGCGGTCACTGCGGATCAGACCATAACCGCCAACTTTGCCAATGATCCGGTCAACGGGGCATGCGGCAGCAGCAGCGGTGGGATATTTACGGCAGCGCCCGCCGCAAATCTCTGCGGCAGCGGCACCGCCTCAAGCGTCAGCGGCAGCGGCCCCTGGAACTGGAGCTGTGCCGGTATCTACGGCGGCACAGAGGCGACCTGCAGCGCATCTCTGCAAACCTACAGCGTAACATTCCAGAGCGGCGGCAACGGTACGATCACTGGCGCGACCGCTCAGACAGTAAACTACAACGCTCCGGCGACGGCGGTCACAGCCGTTGCCGCGACCGACTACCATTTCGTCAACTGGACCGGCACTGGCGGTTTTGCTGCTACCAGTGCCAATCCGCTTACTCTGGCTTCGGTCACTTCCGACCAGACCATAACCGCCAACTTTGCTCATGACGCAGTTAATGGGGCTTGCGGAGCGAGCAACGGTTTAACTCTCACCGCAGCACCTGCCGACGGATTCTGTTCTGCCGGCAGTGCTTCCACTCTCACCGGCTCAGGCCCCTGGAGCTGGAGCTGCGCCGGTCAGTTCGGCGGCACAGAGGCGACCTGCAACGCCGCGATTAAGGCATACAGCGTCAGCTTCCAGAGTGATGCAAACGGCTCTGTCACCGGTACAGCTACACAGACGGTTAATCATGGCGGGTCTGCCGCAGCGGTCACAGCCGTTGCCGCGACCGACTACCATTTCGTCAACTGGACCGGCACCGGCGGTTTTGCTGCAACCTCTGCCAACCCGCTTACTCTGGCTTCGGTCACTTCTGACCAGGCTATCACGGCCAACTTCACCCATGACGCAGTCAATGGTGTTTGCGGAACCAGCAACGGCCTGACCCTTACCGCTGCCCCGGCTGATGGATTCTGTTCAACCGGCAGCGCTTCCGCTCTCACCGGCACAGGCCCCTGGAGCTGGAGCTGTGCCGGTCAGTTCGGCGGCACAGAGGCGACCTGCAGTGCTGCAATTAAAACATACAGCGTCAGCTTCCAGAGTGATGCAAACGGCTCTGTCACCGGTACAGCGAACCAGACGGTTAATCATGGAGCGTCTGCAACTGCGGTCACGGCTGTTGCTGCGACAGGTTACCATTTCGTCAACTGGACCGGCACCGGCGGTTTTGCTGCAACCTCTGCCAACCCGCTTACGGTAGCAGGCGTTACGGCGGATCAGTCCATAACCGCCAACTTTGCTCATGACGCAGTCAACGGAGCTTGCGGAGCGAGCAACGGTTTAACTCTCACCACTGCCCCGGCTGACGGCTTCTGCTCTGTCGGTACCGCTTCCACTCTCACCGGCACAGGCCCATGGAGCTGGAGCTGTGTCGGTCAGTTCGGCGGTACAGAGGCGACCTGCAGCGCCGCGATTAAAACATACACGGTTACCTTCCAGAGTGGTGCCAACGGCTCTGTTACCGGAACAGCTACGCAGACGGTCAACCACGGTGGATCTGCGACAGCGGTAACTGCAACACCCGCCACCGGATTCCTGTTTGTCAACTGGAGCGGCACGGGGGGCTTTGTCACCACCAGCACTAACCCGCTGACTGTTGCTTCAGTCACGGCCAACCAGACTATTACGGCTAATTTTGCACAAAGCTCCGTCAACGCCGTCTGCGGTAGCAGTAACGGTGGCACCTTCACCGTTACGCCAAATTCAAACCTCTGCACCATCGGCTCCGCCTCCAGCGTAATCGGCAGTGGCCCCTGGAGCTGGAGCTGCTCCGGTCAGTTCGGCGGCGCAGACGCTTCCTGCAGCGCTTATATAAAAACATACAAAGTCAGCTTCCTGAGTGGAGCAAACGGCAGTATCACCGGCACCTCCACGCAGACTGTCAACAATGGTGCGGCAACGACTGCGGTTACCGCTGTTGCCGCAGCCGGATACCATTTTGTCAACTGGACCGGGACCGGGGGCTTTGTCACCACTACCACCAACCCGCTCACCCTTGCTTCGGTCACCGCCGACCAGACCATAACCGCCAACTTTGTCCATGATGCGGTTAACGGCACCTGCGGCAGCAGCAATGGCGGCACATTTACCGTAATCCCTGCGGCTAATCTCTGCACAAGCGGTACGGCATCGACCGTCACCGGCAGCGGCCCCTGGAGCTGGAGCTGTGCCGGTCAGTCCGGCGGAACGACAGCAAAATGCAGTGCGGCGATAAAAACCTACACGATAACCTTTAAAAGCGGCAGCAACGGCAAGATATCCGGCACAACCACTCAGACCGTCAAGCATGGCGGATCGGCAGCCGCTGTTACGGCAACGGCCAACAACGGATATCACTTTGTCAACTGGACCGGTACCGGCGGCTTCGTCACGACCACCACAAACCCGGTCACCGTTACCAATGTTACAGCGAGCCAGAGTATAACCGCCAATTTTGCCAAGGGGAAATAGGGCCAGGGGGGCTCTAATCCTGATGCCGCAGAGGGGGCGGAGGAACGCAGAGTAAAGTAAAACTGTTGATGTGAAATCAGGTTTTGAAATAAAAACAGACCTGCGAGGTTTTGAAACCTCGCAGGTCTTGTTGTAAAATCCGGATTCCGGCTAAAATCCTGCCGGAATGAACTTCAGCCTAAAAACGGCATCTGCCACGAATGTACACAAATAAACCAAGAAAGCAGTTATCCACTAAGCACACGAAGAAACACAAAGGAAAACAGATGGTTTAGATAGAAATTTGATCGACCATTTTGGTGAATCGTTTATGTGCTGTAAAGTATCGAATCTTCGTGAAACTTCGTGTCCTTCTTGGATATGAACTGCCGTTTTAGGTTTATTGGTTGAAATCAGCGTTGTCCGGTTTGGTCTTTGCGTTTAGCTCCCCTCCTGTTTTTAAGGAGGGGTTGGGGGTGGTCGCCTTTGACTTTAATCAATTCATGGATAAAAAAACAAAAGTCAAAAGCTAACCACCCCCCGACCCCCTCCTTAAAAACAGGAGGG
>Ga0194060_10000558_pt1 | contig 27113 bp, 22 predicted proteins | sample SepL225m_MetaG_FD_163427 | JGI IMG/M metagenome (GOLD analysis project Ga0194060, IMG submission 163427) | Anoxic zone freshwater microbial communities from boreal shield lake in IISD Experimental Lakes Area, Ontario, Canada - Sep2016-L222-5m | ecosystem: Environmental > Aquatic > Freshwater >... | reverse complement strand
CTAATAAGACCATTGTTGTCTACATAGCTAAAACGATATATTATAGGGTTTATTATGTAATGAGTAAAAAATAGTGTTTTTTTGTAGTCCAAGTAACCCTTTTGAGTCCTATGAGATTTATTGATACACATGCCCACCTTTATTCAACACCCCTTAAAGAAAATATAGAGGGGATAATGAAAAATGCTTTAGATAATGGTATTGATACTATTATTATGCCTGCTATTGATAGCAGTACTTTAGATGCTATGTTAGAAGTGGAGGCAAGCTATCCTAAAAATTGTATGGCCATGATGGGCTTGCATCCTTGTTCTGTGAAAGAAAATGTGAATGATGAATTAGCTATTATAGAAACGCAATTACAAAAAAGAAAATTTATAGCCATTGGAGAAATTGGGCTTGATTATTATTGGGATAAAACATTTACGACTCAGCAGATGCAGGCTTTTGAAATTCAAATGCAGTGGGCCTTGGATTATAAACTACCTATTGTAATTCATACGCGTAATGCCATGGGTGAAACTATTGAAGCGGTTAAGCCTTTTGCTAAAAAAGGATTGCGTGGAATTTTTCATTGCTTTAGTGGAAGTAGTGAATCGGCTGAACAAATAATTGCCATGGGTTTTCATTTAGGTTTAGGGGGTGTGCTTACTTATAAAAATGCAGGTGTGGCAGAAGCTATTAAAGATATACCTATGCATTGGTTGGTCTTAGAAACAGACGCCCCTTATTTATCTCCTGTGCCTTATCGTGGAAAAACGAATGAGCCATCTTATATGATACAAGTGGCCATGAAATTAGCAGAAATAAAAAATTTGCCTTTGCATGAAGTAGCAGAGATGACTACAAGCAATGCGGAAAAGCTATTTGAATTAGCTAATTCCTAAAACACCAATTATTTATTTTACATTTGCAGTCCTAATAGAGAGGTGTCCGAGTGGTTTAAGGAGCACGCTTGGAAAGCGTGTATACGGCAACGTATCGAGGGTTCGAATCCCTTCCTCTCTGCAAAGCCTGTCACGAAACTGATAGGCTTTTTTAGCGTTCTTTTCTGTTATGATCCATGCGCTCATTGTATTCCAATGGTTCGTTTTTCCAGTTCTTATTATAAGAGACAAACCAGCCTAACCAAATAGACCTTGATAAACGCATGAGTATAGGTTGAATAAATAGTAGCGTTATAATGGCAGTACCCATCCAATAAAAAATTCTATTATCGTCTAAATCAAATGTCATTCCAATTAAAACCTTCCATGCCACAAAAGTGGAAACAAAATAGGCAACAGTTAATGCATAGCTCACATAGCCTGTGCCATAATAAAAACCTAACTCAATTTCAGTGGGTTGTCCGCATACTGGACATTTTTCGTTCATGGTAGTAATAGAAGATAAATGATAAGGATTGCTAGAAACAAAAAGCTTTCCTTCTCTGCATCTTGGACAGCGGTTATTGATAGTACTCCACAAATAGTTAGTAGCCATGCCGCAAAGGTATCGAATATTAAATGAGATTTGGAATAAAACAAATGCTTAATCTAATGCGAGCATCTTCTCCATTTGAATACCTCTTGAACCCTTTATTAGAAAGAAATGGTTGGTGAAGTTTTGAAGGTCTAACCAATTTTTGGCTAATGTACTGTTTTCAAAGTAAGTAAATGGGTGCTCACAACTTTCAAATTCTTTACCTACTAATATAACTTTTTCAAAATGGCTTTTTTGGATTTGTTCAATCAAGGCCTGATGTTCGGCCTGGCTTTCTTTCCCTAATTCTCTCATACCTCCTATGCAAAGTATTTTTTTTGTATTTTCTATTTTTGCAAAATTTTCAATGGCTAATTGCATACTACTTGGATTTGCATTATAGGCATCCAATATGACTTTATTATTTTTCCACTCTATTAATTGAGAACGGCTATTGGTAGGTGTATAGTTTTCAATAGCAATAATTATTTTTTCTACAGGCACTTCAAAGCTTAAACCAATACTAATGGCAGCAAGTACGTTCGGTAAATTATAATTACCCACTAGTTGAGTTTTGATTGGTTTATTTAAAATAACTGCATTGGAAGATTTTGTAATTTCTAATGCTAAAAAATTATTAGTGGCTTCTTTGGTAACTGCTTCTGATATTTTTGCTTGCAATTCACCACTATGATTGCCATAGCTTATAATTGTTCCAATACCTTGGCTCATTTTTACTAAATAATCTAAATCACTATTTATAAAAGCTATGCCATTATGCATTTTTAAATAATCATATAATTCTCCTTTGCCTTTTCTCACACCTTCTTCACCACCGAAGCCTTCTAAATGCGCTTTACCACAATTATTAATAAGCCCATGCGTGGGTAAAGTATAACTACAATAAGATTCAATTTCTTTTAAATGATTGGCGCCCATTTCTATAATAGCAAATTGTGCATCATGTTGTATACTTAATAATGTAAGTGGTACACCAATTTGGTTATTTAAATTTCCTTTGGTCGTATAGATTTTGTAATGACTGCTTAATACTGCAGCCACTAATTCTTTAGTAGTTGTTTTTCCATTACTACCTGTAATAGCTATAAAGGGGATATTAAATTGTTCGCGGTGAAATTTAGCAAGTGCTTGCAAAGAAGTTAAAACATCTTCCACCATTAGGATGCGATTTGCTAAAGAAGCAGGTGCTTGAATGGGTTCGTCTACAATTGAATAAGCTGCACCTTGTTCTAATGCTTGAAGAGCGAATTCATTTCCATTAAAATTAGGGCCTTTGAGTGCAAAATATAAATTGCCTTTTTTTAATTGACGTGTATCGGTTTGTACTTGTGGATATGATTTATAAATTTCATATAAATCGGAAATTGAAATAGGAGAACTAGAGGCGCTAGACTGCTTCATAAGGTAGCAGGTTTAACTATTAATATCAGTTAATAAACAGGTGGCCATGGCCACTAAACCTTCTTCTCTTCCTGTAAAGCCCATTGTCTCTGTGGTAGTAGCTTTGATAGAAATATCTTTATCACCAATATGTAATATGCGCGCAATACACTCTTGCATAGCAATTACATAGGGTTTAATTTTCGGTGCTTCTAAACATAAAGTGGCATCTATGTTTACAATTTTATAACCCTTCGCTGTAATTAAATCGTAAGTTTTTTGAAGTAAAATTTTACTATCAATGTTTTTATAAGCAGCATCAGTGTCTGGGAAGTGTGTGCCAATATCACCTAAACTTAATGCGCCTAGTAAAGCATCGCAAATAGCATGTAATAAAACATCTGCATCGCTATGGCCTAATGCACCTTTTGTATGAGGAATTTTAATGCCGCCAATGAATAGGTCACGGCCTTCAACTAGTTGATGAAAATCAATGCCGGACCCAATGCGTAGTTTCATCTATATATTAATTTAAAATATTCTTTTCCACCAAGGTTTGTTGTCATTGTCAGCGCCTGGACTGTCTATACCAAAGGCAGATACAGCACATCTAAATCCAATGGTGCTGTTTGATTTATCTTGATCTAAATATCTTCTTGTTCCAGGATTTAACCAATAAGGACGGTCTTTCCAACTTCCACCTTTATACACTCTTGATTTATTAGAAATTAAAGTATTGCCACCTGTTTCATAGCTAGCAATATTAGCATCATCTCCATCTAAAGTATTGTTGCCGCGATAAGGGTTAAAATCATCCATGTCTACATTATTCATGGGGCGGTAAATATCTGCCACCCATTCGTTTACATTACCACTAATATTATAAAGGCCTAATCCGTTTTGTAAAAATGTATTTACTTTACTTGGGAAGCCTGCGCCATCGTTAGAGTAGCCTACCATGCCCATATAATCGCCACTTCCATTTTTAAAATTCGCTAAAAACATTCCTTGCGCACCTTTCTTTTTAGAAGGCATTGCATTTCTAATACCTTCATTTGAATTGGTGTTCCAAGGAAATGGGGTATCGGAAGCTACAATACTAGCGTTAGGATGAGATGAATTCGCTCCTGCTTTTGGGTTGTTAAAATTAGAAGTATAATTTTTTTGACTGGACACTTTAGCAGCATATTCCCATTCAGCTTCTGTAGGTAATCTGAAATCAGGAATCATGATATAATCATCTAAATTTTTACCTCTATTAATAGTGGTAGAAGTATTTGAAGCAGCAAAACCACCACCATTGCTAGTATCTACAATATTATTAGCTATTCCCATTTTTCCTACATAAGGATTTTTAGCGTCAATTAATTTGTACTTTATTAAAGTATTCTCATTGGCTCTATCTGTTCTCCATCTGCAATAATTATTGGCTTGTTCCCATGTGACGCCCACTACGGGGTAATCATTAAATGCGCTAGCTCTAAAATAACCTTCTACCATGGGGTCGTTGTAAGAAAGTTCTGTTTTCCAAACACTAGTGTCAGGTAAGGCAGCTTTTACAATAGAATCTTTCCCTAATGGTATAAATATTTTTTCTAACCAATGTATATAGGTTCTATATTTTTTATTACTTACTTCGTATTGATCTATTCTAAAAGAACTTACAGTAACTCTTCTTAGGTTATTATTCCATTCACCCATAATGCTTTCTTGATTCATGCCCATGGCAAAAGTACCACCACGAATTAGAATAGTTTCTGAGTAAGGGTCGGTAGATTTAGGGGCCAAAAGAATAGTATTAGCAATGGCTTTATCTTGATTGCTATTTAAAATGCTTGGACCTATTATAAGCAAGGCAAAAAACAATAAAATACTATTTATAAAATTCATCGTAATTAGTTATTCTAAATGGGGTTAAATGATAGTGCGAATATACTTTGTTTTTTAATCAATTATTCACTTGGAAGTATAATGTTCTGTTACGAAAACCCTAATTTTAGTATATGAGAAGGGGTGTTTTTATCATTTTTTTGATTTTTTTGTTTGCTCCTTACTTCTTGGGGGCTCAAAATGCTGTGTTCAATGCAGGAAAATGGGCAAAAATTGGGCTTAGTAAACAAGGTATTTATCAAATTACAGGTGCGCAGTTAAAAACTTTAGGGTTCAGCTTGCCCATTAGCTCCACTCAACTTCAATTATTTAATTATAATTTAAATCAGTTAACAGAAAGAGTAAATTCTGTTATTGATAATAGTTTAACCGAAAATGCCATCCAAGTATTTGATGGAGGAGATAATCAAATAGACGAAAAAGATTATGTTTTATTTTATTCGGAAGGGTCGGGGCAGTGGAAATATGATGTCTCAAAATTTATTCCCTCGCACTTTAAAAATACAAGCAATGATTCTGTATTTTATTTTTTGACAATTGGAGCCAATGGAAAAAGAATTAGCATAAAAGAAAAAGTAAATGCTCCTGCTCAAACAGTAGATCAATATGACGAAAGATGGCTCATTGAAGTAGATAGCATTTCTTTATTAAACAGCGGAAAATTATTGTTGGGACCTGCTATGGGACAGGGTTTGGGTAAGCAATCGAAATTAAATTATTCAATTAATTTAAATGGTTTAGTACTTGCTACTCCTATAAAAATAGTGAGCAGATATGTTGCCACTACTTATCAAAATGCTGCTACTTTTAATTTTGGAATTAACGATAATGCTATTAGGTCTACTGCAGTAGCTCCAGTGAGTGGTTATTTGTATGACGAGTCGGCGAATATTTCAATAGATAGTTTTACTTATACCTTCAATACAAATACTAATTTAACGACTGCTGCTTCTGTGAATATTAGTTTTCAAGCCGATAATGCAGCAGCCACCGGCTGGATAGATTATATAGAATTATTGGCTAAGAAAAAAATAGGTTTTTGGTCTACAAATAGTTTTGGCTTTAGAAATTTTTCTAGTTCAGTCAAAGGAAATATACTAGAGTATCAAATTCAAAATGCAGATGCTAGCACCATGGTTTGGGATGTGACAAATCCATCTTTTCCTAGTATAATTTCTACAAATAATGCTAATGGTTTAATGAGTTTTCTGCATAAATCCGATACCCTGCATGAATTTTTCGCAGTGAAACAGCAGGCCTATGAAACGCCCATTTTATTAGGGCCGGTGGCGAATCAAAATATAGCAGGAATCAATGTCCCTGACTATATTATTATTGCAGCCTCTAATTATATGGCTGCTGCTAAAAAATTACAAAACTATCATTCAACAGTAAATGGTTTGAAGACAGAAGTAGTGAATGTGAATGAAATATTTAATGAATTTTCAGGTGGACAAGCCTCTGCAGTGGGCATTAGAAATTTTTTAAAATATTTATTGAATAAAGCAGCTACAAATAAAGTGGCAGGACCGCGTTATTTATTATTAATGGGTAGCGCGAATTATAATGTTAAAAATTACAATGGCGCTACACAAATTCCTGTATTTGAATCGGCAGCATCTACGGGTTTGCTTTCAAGCTATCCTTCGGATGACTTTTACAGCCTATTAAATAACAACGACGATATTAATAATTACAATGATATCAAAAAGCTTTTTTTAGCTACAGGCAGGCTGCCTCTAAGAACCATAGCAGAGGCAGACACCGTGGTAGAGAAAATAATTAATTATCAAAAAAATACCAATGGGGGCGCTTGGAAAAATAAAATTACTTGGGTAGCTGATGACGGGGATTATAATTTGCATTTACAGGATGCAGAAGAAATTTCATCACACTTGCAAGAAAAAGCACCCAGCTGGAATCAAAAGAAAATTTATTTAGACTTATATACTGCGACAAAAAATATTGCAGGCAATACTTTTCCATTAGTTAATAACGATATTATACAAACAGTGAATGAAGGAACCTTGGTTTTAAATTATACGGGTCATGGCAATTATTCGAGATTAACAGAAGAGGCGGTAATGAGTCAAACAGAAGTACAACAATGGAATAATGCCAATGCCTTGCCTTTAATGATAACGGCTTCTTGTGATTTTGCTCCTTATGACCAGCCTTCATTAAGTCCTTTTGGCTTTGATGCCTTACTGAAAAATAGCAAGGGCGTTATTGCGCTAGTAGCCGCTAGTAGACTGGTTTTTGCATATAGTAATAAACAAATCAATGATCATTTTATTCAAGCCTTATTGGTGCCGGATACTGCAGGTCGTTTTTTAAGTGTAGGGGAGGCCTTGCAAGTAGCTAAAATGCAAGCTTGGAACTTGGGGGAAGATCATATGAATGCTTTTAAGTTTACTTTATTAGGAGACCCTGCTATGCATTTAGCAGTTCCTAGATATGAAATAGGTATTACTGCTTTGAATAAAAAAATATTTACCGAAAAAGACACATTGCTTGCTGGAAATAAATATACTATCACTGGTGCTGTCCGAAATAAAGGCCAAGTTAAAAACGATTTTAATGGACTAGTTGATTTTGCATTATATGATGCAATCAATTTTAAAAAAACATTGGCGAATGCGGGCACTAGTATAGTGGCTAATGTGCCCACCCAGGATAAAGCATTATTTAAAGGTAAGGCCACTGTAGCTAAGGGTTTATTTAGTATTGACTTTTTATTACCTAAAGAAGTTACAGTATTAAAAAATTTAAAAATGCAATTTTCCGCCTACAATGAAACAGGCGATGCCATTGGGGTGTATGACAAATTAATGGCCATAGATGCCAATGGACTTATTGTCAATGACAACCAAGGGCCTTTGCTAAAAATGTATTTAAATGATAGCAATTTTGTAGACGGAGGATGGGCGGCTGCGCAATCGAAATTATATGTAGCATTAGCTGATAGCAGCGGCATTCAAACTTCGGGTAATGCATTAGGGCATGACATAGTATTAGTAATAGATGGGGACAATAAAAATGCCATTGTACTCAATAATTATTTTATGGCTAATATAGACAGTTACCAAAAAGGAATACTAGCCTATAGTTTACCCATTTTATCGGAGGGGCCGCATAGCATTGAACTTAAAGTTTGGGATTTGTTGGGTAATTCAACCACTCAAGTATTGCATTTTGTGGTTCCGGCATCGGATATATTAAATGTAAAAAACTTATACAATTATCCTAATCCATTTAGTAGTTATACTCAATTTAGTTTCGAGATTAATAAATTGGGCAGTCCTGTAGAAATTTCTCTAAGTATTTTCGATAATATGGGCAATTTAATTTTTACAAAACCATTGAGTGGAAGTTTCCTAGCCAATAGACTGGTTGCTGGCTGGGATGGCAATGGGATTGGGTCTTCACGCCTGCAGGCAGGCCTTTATTATTATACATTAACTATTAAGGAAGGGGGAGTAACACGTACATTAACCAATAAACTTATAAAATTTTAATGTAAGCCATAATTTCATTTTGTATCTTCACACATCAATAATAGCCATCTCCTTTTTTTATGAATAGTAGTAAATTTAAAATCGTTTTTTTATGCTTTGCATTCATATCATTTATTCAAATGGTTCAAGCGCAAACGAATAAAATTCCTATAGTAAGTACTGCTGTTCCTTTCATGTTAATTTCCCCCGATGCGCGTTCTGGAGGTATGGGAAATTTATCCTTGGCCATGAGCCCAGAGGCGAATGATCTTTTTGGAAACACAGCCAAGCTGCCCTACTTAAATGAAAACAAAAGTTTTTTAATTAACTATACTCCCTGGTTAAAGGATTTAGGATTAAACGATGTGTATTTAGCGAGTGCTGGTTTTTATAAAAAATTAGATGATAAGAGTAGTATTAATAGCTCGCTTCGTTTTTTTAGCTTAGGGAATATCGATTTTTCAGACGAAGTGGGCAATGTGAATTTACCTTCCCAACGGCCTTCTGAATTTAGTTATGATTTAGGCTATAGTCTTTTGTTAACCGATAAATTTAGCATGGGCGTCACACTTCGCTATATACATTCTAAATTAGTTTCTGGTTCTTATGGTGGAACAGCTATTAATTATAGAGCAGGTAATACCTTGGCAGGTGATATTAGTTTATTTTATAAACAAAATGAAGACTTGCAAGGTTTGCATGCAGGTTTATTACTTTCTAATTTAGGTGGTAAAATAAGTTACTCCAATGAAACAAAGAATAAATATTTTATTCCCGCTAATTTGGGTGTAGGCATTGGGTATTTGAATAAAATGGACGCCGATAACTCCATTGAATTGGGTATAGATATTAATAGAATTATGGTACCAGCAAATCCAGATAATACAAGTGTAGAATCGGTAAATCAGTATTTTTCTCAATCGGTGGTTTCTAGTTGGTTTAATTCTTTTAATAATAAATACGGTATGCCTTTAGGAGAGTCTTTAAAAGCCTCTTTAGGAATAGAATATAATTATACCAATCGTTTTTATTTAAGAGGGGGTTATTTTATAGACAACAATAAAAACCTAGGGAGTATGCAATACTTTACCTTGGGTACTAGCTTTCAATACCAGCAGTCTAAATTTAACATCTCCTATTTAGTGCCTTCGGGAGGTGGTATATCTAAAAATCCTTTATCTAATACACTTAGGTTTGGTACCATTTTCTACTTCTAATTGCCTATTTTTGTTGATATGTCAACAGCTGTTCAAATAGTCAATAAAAGCCATCATCCTTTACCGGAATATGCTACTGCGGGCTCATCTGGAATGGACATAAGAGCATTTATCAATAGCCCCATTGTTTTATCGCCACTTGAAAGAATATTAATTCCTACTGGTTTATTTTTAGCCTTGCCTGAAAATTGGGAAGCACAAATTAGACCTAGAAGTGGACTAGCCATTAAGCAAGGGCTTACTTGTTTGAATACACCAGGCACCATTGATGCCGATTATAGAGGAGAGATAAAAGTGATACTTATTAATTTATCGAATGAGGCACAAACAATTCAGGATGGAGATAGAATTGCGCAAATGGTTTTTCAGCAAGTAGAAAAAGTTATTTTACATAAAGTAGAATTTTTAGACAGCACAGAAAGAGGAGCCGGGGGCTTTGGCCATACAGGTAAAAAATAATTCATGAAAAAAGTTTTATACATTATTGGGTTGGTTATACTGGTGGCGTCTTGCTCTACTTATAGAAAGGTGCAGGTTATTAAGGATGCCTTGTCCAAAAACGATTCCACGAGTACTGAACTTGTTTCTAAAAAACCAAAGGTTGATTCTGCAGCCATTGTAAAAGGCATTTTACAAAAAATAGAATTAGCTAAAATTGATTTTGTCACTATGAATGCAAAATTTAAAGTAGATTATGAAACTTTAAAAAATGCAGACAATTATATTGTGAATGTTAGTATTCAAAAAGACAAAGCCATCTATTTAACCGTAAGAGGTGCTTTGGGAGTTATTGGTTTAAAAGCCCTTATTAATAAGGACAGTGTGGTCTTAATTTATCCATTAAGTAAAAAAGTGGAGCGTAAGCCATTGAGCTTTTTACAAGAAGTATTGAAAATACCCTTTACTTTTTCTACCGTACAAGATTTAATTGTGGGGAATCCTATTTTTATGGAGAATACAAAAGTGGTTTCTTTTAAAACCAACAATGGAAAATTGCAGGTAGGTTTAACGGGTGCTTTGTTTAAGAGCCTTATCATTTTAAGTGAGGATAACACCAAGGTATTAAACTTGAAATTAGATGATATAGATTTTAACCAACACCGTACCTGTGATATAACCTATAGCGACCATACTAGTTATGCTAAATTTCAATTTCCGCAATATCGTGATATATCTATTGCAGCTATTAATAAGTTAGCAATTCATATGGAAGTAAAAGAATATAGTTTTGATGAACCATTAAAATATACTTTTGCAGTACCTAAACCAGGCAAGCGTAAATAACGTTGAAATAAAAATATAACATGATTAAAAGGGCTTTATTTATTTTATTTTCTATTTGTATTCTTTCTATGAGTGCTGCTGCGCAAGCCAATGCTTCTAGAGAAGACCTTCAAAAACAAGAACAAACTTTAAGAAAAGAACTAGACGAGCTAAATCAATTATTAGAGCAAACCAAAAGAAATAAAAAAAATTCTTTAGGCCAGTTAGAGGCTATTAGAAGTAAGATATCCAAAAGGCAGTCTTTAATTAATGGTATTGCCAAACAGGTGAAAATTTTAGACGACGCTATTTACAATAATCAGTTAGATGTACAAAGGTTAAATAAAGACTTAGATACTTTAAAAACCAGGTATCAAAAAAGTATAGTCTTCGCTTATAAAAGTAGAAGTGGCTATGAATATTTGAATTTCCTATTTTCTGCTAACAGCTTTAATGACGCTGTGAAAAGAATTACTTATTTAAAGAGTTATAGACAAAATAGAGAAGCGCAAGCGCATGCCATAGACCTATCTCAAACCGATTTAAATGACAAAATAAATATTTTAGGTGCTAATAAGAAAGACCGATTAAAAACCCTAGAAGTACAACACGAGCAATTAAAAGTATTAGTGGTAGATCAGAAAGAGCAAGATAAAATTGTGAATCAACTAAAAAGTAAAGAGCAGGAAATAACTGCACAAGTGCGTCAAAAAGAAGGACAAAGAAAAAAAATGCAGTCTGCTTTGTTAACTATTATTAGAAGAGAAACTTTAGAAGCGGAACGTAAAGAAAAAGAAAGACTGGCGAAATTAAAAGCAGCCAATGATGCAGCAAAGGCAACTGCAAAGAATAACGCCGATGAGCCAGCCCCCGCAAAGGCTAGCTCGAAAAATGGTAAGGTAGCTAATGTGGAAGGTGGCATCACGAGTACCACCGATAACAGACCTTATTCTGCACTAGAAACTACAGAGGAAGGCAGAGAGGCTTCCATACTTTTTGAAAATAATAAAGGCAGTTTGCCTTGGCCGGTAGATAAAGGAAACGTATATATACATTTTGGGGTGGAGAATATTCCAGGTACTAAATTGAATAGAAAAAGTGATGGTATTGAGTTGGCCTTACCTAAAGGAAGTTCTGTCAAAAGTTTAGCGAATGGAGTGGTTAAATATACCGGTGATATTAATGGTGATTTAACCGTCTTTGTACAACATGGAAAATATTTCTCTACCTACACACATTTAAGCAGTATTAATGTAAATGTTGGCCAAGAAGTTAAAGCAGGCACTTTGTTGGGCAGGTCTGGGATTAATTTAGACGGAGAAGGCGCTTTACTCTTAATGATTAGCAATGAGAAAGGTGTTTTCTTAGATCCAGAAAATTGGTTAAAGAATAGAAGGTAGATTCCAATTTCTTTTTATGCGCATCTTTTTTTATATTACAATCCATTAACTGATTGTTATGTCAAAATATATCTTATCCTTTGATCAGGGTACTACGAGTAGCCGTGCCATTTTATTTGATCATCAAGGTCAAATGCACGCCACTGCTCAAAAAGAATTTCAACAAATTTTTCCAAAACCAGGATGGGTAGAACATGATCCCTTAGAAATTTGGAGCACCCAAATGGGAGTAGCTACAGAAGCTATTAGTATGAAAGGATTATCAGAAAATGATATAGCGGCTATTGGTATTACGAACCAAAGAGAAACCACAGTGGTTTGGAATAAAATAACTGGGCAACCCATTTATAATGCCATTGTTTGGCAAGACAGACGCACTGCCGATTTTTGCGATGCATTAAAAAAACAAGGCCATGCAAAAATGGTCCAAGAAAAAACAGGCTTGGTTATTGATTCTTATTTTTCTGGCACAAAAATTAATTGGATTTTAGATAATGTAGCAGGTGCGCGTGATTTAGCGAATAAAGGAGAACTTATTTTTGGCACCATTGATACTTGGTTGGTTTGGAAACTAACCAATGGTAAAGTACATGTAACCGATGTGACCAATGCTTCTCGCACTATGCTATTTAATATTCATACCCTGCAGTGGGATACTGAATTATTAAAATTATTAAATGTACCTCTATCTATGTTGCCTGAAGTAAAAAGTAGCAGTGAAGTATATGGTCACACTACCCAGTTATTTGCACATCATGCAATTCCTATTGCAGGTATTGCAGGCGATCAACAGTCTGCATTGTTTGGACAAATGTGTACTTCACCCGGCATGGTTAAAAATACCTATGGTACGGGTTGTTTTATGTTAATGCATACGGGTGAAAAAGCAGTGAGCTCAAAAAATAATTTATTAACCACTATTGCATTGCAAATCAATGGACATACTTATTACGCATTAGAAGGAAGTGTATTTATTGGAGGAGCAGTAGTGCAATGGTTAAGAGATGGCTTGCATTTAATAAGAAATTCTTCAGAAGTAGAAGCGCTTGCAAAACAAGTAGAAGAAACAGATGGGGTTTATCTAGTTCCTGCTTTTGCTGGATTAGGTGCGCCTTATTGGAATCAACATGCAAGAGGAACTATTGTGGGTATTACGCGTGGCACTACATCTGCGCATATTGCACGTGCAGCACTTGAAAGTATTGCTTTTCAAAGTTATGATTTATTAAAAGCCATGGAAGCCGATGCGGGTATTCCCATTGCAGAATTAAGAGTGGATGGAGGCGCCACCCATAATAATTTACTCATGCAATTTCAATCGGATATTGTAAATACAAAAGTAACGCGCCCAACCATGGTAGAAACTACTGCGCTAGGAGCAGCTTATTTAGCGGGTTTAGCTGTGGGCTTTTGGAAGGACATTGAAGAGTTAAGATCGAAATGGCAAATATATCAAACTTTTCTACCTACCGCAAAAGAAGAAAAAAGAAAAGACTGGATTCAGGGATGGGAGCGTGCTATTAAGGCTACTAATAATTGGTAATCAAATAAATTAGGTTAGTTTGAATTACTACAAGTATTAAAATTATTATTACTATGGACTCTCCCTTTTTTTTCATAACTTAATTTATTGTTTCATTCAAATAAAAACACATGACACCTTTCATCGCTGAATTTTTAGGCACTACATTAGTTATTACAATTGGTAATGGAGTAGTAGCCAATAATTTACTACATCAAACAAAGGGTAATAATGGCGGACTTATAACCATTGTACTTGGTTGGGTCATTGCAGTATTTGTAGGTGTGTATGCAACTAGTAGTATTAGTGGTGGACATTTAAACCCGGCTGTGACTATTGCACTTGCTAGTGCAGGCAAGTTTGCATGGGCCTTGGTACCTTCTTATATATTAGCCCAAATTTTAGGAGCTATGTTAGGTGCTTTAATTGTATGGATGATTTATAAGGATCACTTTAATGAGACCCAAGATGCTGGATTGCAATTAGCTGCTTTTTCAACAGGGCCGGCCATTCGAAATTTACCACAAAACTTTATCGTAGAAACCTTGGCCACCATGGTGTTTTTATTGGGTATTTTTTTAATTAAGCCAGCGGGCTCCGACTTGGGGGCATTATCTGCCTTACCCGTAGCCTTACTTGTTGGCGGCATTGGCTTTGGATTGGGCGGTCCCACAGGCTGGGCGGTGAATCCAGCCAGGGATTTAGGGCCTAGAATCATGCATTTTATACTACCAATAAAGGGAAAAGGCAGCAGTGATTGGGGCTATGCCGCAGTGCCTGTATTGGGTCCCATTGTGGGGGGAATTTTAGCTGCGATTATCTACGTACAATTTTTGCAATAAACTGCCAATACCTTACCTTTGCAGCCGAAATAGTATATTATGACAAGAAACGGTAAAATCAAACAAATTATTGGTGCTGTAGTAGACGTTCAATTTCCTAATCAGCAATCTCTTCCAGAAATTTATAATGCCCTTACAATTGTAAGACCAGGTGGTGAAAAACTAATTCTTGAAGTGCAACAGCACTTAGGAGAAGATAGTGTTCGTGCCATTGCCATGGACGGTACGGAAGGTTTAGTAAGAGGAATGGAAGTAACTGATAGTGGTAAACCCATTTCAATGCCAATAGGCGATGATATCTATGGTCGTTTATTTAATGTAACAGGTGATGCTATCGATGGCTTACCACAATTAGATAAATCAAATGGTCGTCCTATTCACGCGAACCCTCCAAAGTTTGAAGACTTAAGTACTGCAACAGAAGTGTTGTTTACAGGTATTAAAGTAATTGATCTTATTGAGCCTTATGCAAAAGGGGGTAAGATTGGATTGTTTGGTGGTGCGGGTGTAGGTAAAACAGTACTGATTCAAGAGTTAATTAATAATATCGCAAAAGGACACGGTGGTTTATCAGTGTTTGCGGGTGTGGGAGAAAGAACACGTGAGGGTAATGATTTATTACGTGAGATGATTGAAGCAGGTATCATGAAATATGGTGATGCTTTCAAACATAGTATGGAAGAAGGTGGATGGGATTTAAGCAAGGTGAATTTGAAAGAATTAAAAGAGTCAAAAGCTACTTTCGTATTTGGACAAATGAATGAACCTCCAGGTGCACGTGCGCGTGTGGCTTTGAGTGGTTTAACGATTGCAGAATATTTCCGTGATGGAGATGGCACTGGCAAAGGAAAAGACATTTTATTTTTCGTAGATAATATCTTCCGTTTTACACAAGCAGGTTCTGAGGTTTCTGCTTTATTAGGTCGTATGCCATCAGCGGTGGGTTACCAACCTACATTAGCTACAGAGATGGGACTTATGCAAGAGCGTATTACTTCAACGAAGAGTGGTTCTATCACTTCAGTTCAAGCGGTATATGTTCCTGCGGATGATTTAACCGATCCAGCACCAGCTACTACTTTTGCGCACTTAGATGCGACAACGGTATTGTCTCGTAAAATTGCGGATTTAGGTATTTATCCTGCGGTAGATCCTTTAGATTCTACATCAAGAATTTTAACACCTGCTATTGTAGGTGATGCGCATTATGAAACAGCGCAAAAAGTAAAAATGATTTTACAACGTTATAAAGAACTACAAGATATTATCGCCATCCTTGGTATGGACGAATTAAGCGATGAAGATAAATTAATTGTATCTCGTGCGCGTCGTGTACAACGTTTCTTATCTCAGCCTTTCCACGTGGCTGAACAGTTCACAGGTTTAAAAGGAGTATTTGTTTCTATTGAAGATACTATTCGCGGATTCAATGCCATCATGGATGGTGAAGTAGATGCGTATCCAGAAGCAGCCTTTAACTTAGTAGGAACTTTAGAAGATGCTGTAGAGAAAGGAAAGAAAATGATGGCTCAAGCCTAATTGCTTTAATTGATTATTTTAAACGAACACTATAAATTGCGCGCATGTTATTGGAAATTTTGACACCCGAAAAAAAGCTGTATAGCGGAGAAGTACAAGGCGTTCAATTGCCAGGTATTGACGGGCTTTTTGAAATATTAGATAAACATGCTCCCTTGGTAAGTGCTTTAGGTATTGGCAAAGTGAAGGTCTTACAAAAAGGGCTTGCTGCTGAAACCTATGCAATACAAGGAGGTTTTGTAGAAGTCATCAATAATAAAGCCACTGTTTTAGTAGAAGGTGTTTTATAAAAAACGTTAATGGCATCCTAATTCTTTGGATGTTTTTAAATAATTGTCCCGGTTGCCTATGGTAGCCGGGATTTTTTTTATATTCACATAGCCTTAGCGGGCCCTAACGAACTTGAACTTATGAAAAAAACATTCCCAGTAATTTTTGTTTTAATAGCGCTGTCTATTTTGGGTATTTTATTTATTCAAATTTCTTGGTTGCAAGGCTTAATGTTTTTACAAAAAAATCAATTATCAGATAAACTGAATCAATCTGGTTTAATGGTCTCAGGCGAGATAGGCAAAAAAATGAATAGTGGATTGTCTTTTCATTTACCTAAAAAGGGACTAGGATTAAACGACGATTATCATTTACACAACTTTGATGAAACCACCATTTCCGATATATATAATTATCAGGAAATGCATAAAAAAATAGAATTTGCTTTAGAGAAATATGGTTTAAGCGATTTGCATTTTGAATTTGCTATTGCCGATAAAAAAGGTAATATAGAAATGAAGAGTAAAAAATTTGAAGATGTATTTTCGGATGAAGTAAATACTTTACAAAGTAGAATTCCTGTGGTGCCTGCGGATATTATGGAGCCCACCGGTCCCTTTGAAACTATTATTATAGTGGCTCCCAATATTCGCTATTATTTATTACGTTCATTATTATGGGTCATAGTAGGGGTGGTGCTATTTATTATTGTAGTACTAGCTGCCTTTTTTATTACCATTCGCTCACTTATGACACAGCGAAAACTAGTAGAAATTAAAAGAGACTTCATCAATAATATGACCCATGAGCTTAAAACGCCATTGGCCACCATTTCACTAGCGGTGGACGCTTTAAAAAGCACGAAGGTTAATACCGATCCTAAGTCGGTAGAGTATTTCAGTAATATTATTAAGGAAGAAAATGTGAGAATGAATAAGCATGTTGAAACTATTCTGCAAGCGGCACAATTGGATAAAAAAGAAAATGAATTAAATAAACAGGAGGTAGATCTACATGATTTAATTCTGGGGGTGGTAGATAGTTTTAAATTGCAGCTAGAAGGTAAGCCTTCTAATGTGCAAACCATTTTAGAGGCCAGTCCTTCCAACATTAAGGTAGATGAAGAGCATTTGTTACATGTCTTATCTAATTTAATAGACAATGCCATTAAATATTCTAAAAGCGAAATTGACATTATTATACAAACTAAAACATTGAATAATAAAACTTTTATAAGTATTCAAGACAAGGGCATTGGAATGGATGCCAATGCAAGAAAACATATTTTTGAAAAATTTTATAGAGCCCATTCAGGTAATGTACATGATGTTAAAGGCTATGGCTTAGGTATGAGCTATGTAAAGTGGGTCATTGATTCGCATAAAGGTCAAATTACAGTGCATAGCGAAACAGGTATTGGAACTTCTATTGAAATTATACTTCCTAATTAATACATAGCTTACTACTTGGCCTAAGATTTAGCGCTTAAGTACTCTATCCCTAATACGTCTTTACTGTTTAGTCGTTCTACTGAATAGTAAAATAGCAACCATCTCCGTAACTTAAAAAACGGTACTGGTTTTCAATGGCATGCTGGTAAATGGTTTTCCATGAATCGCCTGTAATGGCTGCAATAATTAAAAGTAAGGTCGATTTTGGTTGGTGAAAATTAGTCACTAAGCCATTGGCTATTTTAAAGTTATATCCTGGCACAATCATTAATTGAGTACTCGTAACAAGCGAATGCATTTTATGCGACTGCATCCAGCTTAATAATGTACCTAGCGCATCTTTCACAGATATACTGGGATTGAAATTACTATTAGTATGATTTTTAGTATTATTGGCGCTATCACTATTCAATACATTATTCGATGCATAATTAGTTTCATAATTCCCTTCATTATTAGTTTCATAATTAGAATCATAGGCATCCCATTGAACTAAGTGTAGGTCCTTATTTTCTTCTAGGCTAGGGTTAAGTATTAATTTTACGCCTAACCAATACAAGCTCTCTAGCGTACGCAAGGTAGTAGTACCTACTGCAATCACTGGTGTATACCGGGTAGGATTTAATTCTTTTTGTTTTGCGATAGCTATTAAATCTGTAAGTGTAGTAATGTTAATTTCAAAAACCTCTGCATGCATTTCATGGTCGGTAATATAGTCTGTTTTAACAGGCATAAAAGTACCAGCCCCTACATGTAAACTAATAAAATTAGTAGTACATTTTTTTTGAGCAAGTGCATCAAATATTGCCTTGTTAAAATGAAGGCCTGCAGTGGGCGCTGCTACTGAACCTTCTTCTTTCGCGTAAGTAGTTTGATATCTATCTTTATCTTCTTCTGTGGTAGCGCGTTGTATATAAGGCGGAAGTGGAATGCTTCCAATATGCTCAATTATTTCAGAGAAAATAATAGCGTCATTGTCCCAAGAAAATTCAATTAAAAATTTCCCCTCCAATGATTTTATTTTTTTAGCCTTTACTTTAATAATGACCCCGTTGTTATTATTATTATTATCGTTATTATTATTTGCGGCTAGTTTATTTTTTCCATTTTTTGATGGCGTAATAATTTCAAATTCTTTTTCTAAAAAATCTTCTTTCCATTTTTTAGCACCACCTACTAAACAAATCCATTCTACTTTTCGTGTAGCCTGCATGGCCATGGACATTGGTTGATAGTCCGCACTGGGTTCTAAACAAAAAATTTCAATGGTAGAATTATTTGCTTTTTGAAAATGAATTCTTGCAGCAATGACTTTGCTATTATTAAAAAATATTGCAGCTTTTTCAGGAATGAAGTTGGCAATATGATTATAAGTGCTTTCTGCAATGATCTCTTTATCCCATACTAATAGCTTGCTATCCGATCTATTAGTAGCAGGTGTATAGGCAATACTTTGGTCTGGTAATAGGTAGTCAAAATCCTGAATAGGTAGGCTAATAAGAGGCTTCATGGTCCAAAGGTACATATTGCCTTGATTTTCACTGCAATTCACCTCTTTTTCACATAAAAAACAGGCTTTTCCACAGGTTCGCACACTCTTTATTATTGATATTCCATAAAAACCCTTTGAACCTCTTTACTGCATTGATTTTCAGCTTGGTTTATTACTTGTGGAAAACTAGAACCCCTGTTTTAGCCTTTGAAAGTGGTAAAATGTGTTAATTTGTGTGAACAAGTGGTAAAAATCACTCTAATTATTAACAATGACAGGCTTTCACGGAGAATATCAATCAACTATCGACGCAAAAGGGCGTTTCCATTTACCTGGCAGTTTGAAAAAACAGCTAGTTGAAGGGGAGAATCGCTTTATTGTAAGTAGAGGCTTTGAGAAGTGCTTGACACTTTATCCGTTAAAAAGCTGGCAAAGTATATTAGATCGAATTAGCCAGTTGAATGATTTTGATCCAAAAGTGCGTCAGTTTAGACGTCAATTTCTTGGAGGAGCCACCGAAGTAGAATTAGATGCAGCAGGAAGAATTTTATTGCCGCCCACTTTGCGTGAGTTTGCTTTACCAGGTAAAGAGATTGTTTTAGCCGCCGCTTTAGATCGTTTTGAAATTTGGGATGCAAGTAAGTACAAACAGCTCTTTGAGGATTTCTCTGCAGATGCATTTAGTAATTTGGCGCAAGAGGTAATGGCAGGAATTAAAAATCAAGATTAAGTAAAACAGATGCAAAATCAACCTATTGATTCCAACGCATCTAAAGCTTTTGCTTCTTCTTATCATATTCCAGTATTATTTCAAGAATGCTTGACGCACCTTAACATAAAACCAAATGGTATTTATGTAGACGCCACATTTGGCGGCGGTGGTCATAGCAAGGGTATCTTGTCTTTGTTAGGCCCTGAAGGTCGACTTATTGCTTTTGATCAAGATGCTGATGCGCAACAAAACTTACCAAAGGACAATCGTCTTGTTTTTATCCCAGAAAATTTTAAGTATATACAACGTTTTTTACGTTTACATAAAATTGATCAAGTGGATGGAATACTTGCCGACCTAGGCGTAAGTAGCCATCAGTTTGACGAAGGGACGAGAGGCTTTTCAACCAGACACGATGGCCCTTTCGATATGCGCATGGATCAACGCCAAAGCCAAACAGCCGCTCAAATTATTGAATCTTATTCAGAAATAGCATTGCATAAAATGTTTGAACAATATGGCGAAGTAACGAACTCTAAAACTTTAGCCAAGCATATTGCCACTCAACGCAAGCATGTTAAAATAAATACAGTTCAAGATTTTAAAACATTTATTGCACCTGTAGTTAAAGGAAATCCTAATAAATATTGGGCACAAGTTTTTCAAGCCATAAGAATAGAAGTGAATCAGGAAATGGAAGCGCTTAAAGATTTTTTAAAGCAACTTCCCCTGTTGGTGAAGCCAGGTGGTCGCGCAGTCATAATTACTTTCCATTCCATCGAAGATCGTTTTGTAAAAAACGCTTTTCGTGTATCGCAAGAAGAAGCTGAAGATGCCCATCCTTTTTTATCCGTAGAAAAGGAAATTTTTTGGAAGATTATTACAAAAAAACCTGTAGTGGCTTCTGAAAAAGAGATGAAAGAAAACAATAGAAGCAGAAGCGCAAAAATGCGTGCTGCCGAAAGAGAATAATAGTATGTCCGTACCCATTAACCCAGCCCCTAAGAATACCATAAAAAGTATTCTTAATTATCAGTGGATTGTTATGAACATTAGTTTCTTCTTGTTCTTAGCATTCATCGCTATCCTCTACATAGCGAATGGGCATCTTACCGACAAAACTATCCGTCGCATTAACACCACGCAAAAAGAGTTGAAGGAGCTACAGTTTGAATACAAGACAATTAAGTCTGAACTAATGCGTCGTAGTCGTGCTATTGAAGTGCAAAATGCCATGGCGCCTTATGGCTTAGTGGTTTCTAAAGAAATGCCTATTCGAATTCCTATTGAAAATAAAATTAAAACCCCAGCCAAAAACTAATTATGGACGTAAAACGCGACATATTATGGAGGGTTTACTTAAGTTTTATACTTATTGTACTTGTATGTATTCTTATTTTAAGTAAGGCTTTTTACATTCAACAGGTTCAAGGAAAATACTGGAGAGGCTTAAGCGATAGTTTGCACCAAAGAATTGTAGAGATACCTGCTGCAAGAGGTACTATTTACAGCGAAGATGGACAAATGTTAAGTACCAATATTCCTCAGTTTGATATTTATATCGATTTTAGAGTAAGCCCTTTACATGAGAAAGGCGGTGTTTTATTTAGAACCCATATCGATTCATTATGTATAGGCTTATCAGATTTATTCAAAGACAAATCGGCCGATAAATATAAAGAAGAGTTAACCAAGGCCTATGAAGCCAGCGAAGGTAATTATGAGTTAAGAAAGAAAATTTCTTATAGAGAATATTTACAATTAGTAAAATTTCCTTTATTTAAATTAGGTAGGTATAAGAGTGGGATGATTGCAGAGGAAAAAAATATTCGTTTAAACCCCTATGAAAACATTGGTTATAGAACCATTGGACTAGCTAGAGATGAAAATAAAGTAGGCCTAGAAAAATCATATGATACAGTTTTAAACGGACGTAATGGTCGTCAATTAGTACGTGCTATTGCAGGCGGCGTAACGGTTCCAGTGCAGGAAGGTGAATTTGAAATTGCACCAGAAACAGGTAAGGATATAGTAAGCACCATTGATGTTTTCATTCAAGAAGTAACAGAGAATGCCTTGAAGAAAATGATGATTCAAAACGATGCGCGTACAGGAGTAGCCATGGTGATGGAAGTAAAGACTGGGAAAATAAAAGCTATTGCTAATTTAGGTAAAGTAGGAGACGGGGTTTATACAGAAGATTTAAATTATGCTACAAGAGTTACAGAGCCTGGTTCAACTTTTAAATTAGTGACTTTATTATCGGCCTTAGATGATAAAAAAGTAACCTTAGATTCAAAAGTAAATTTAGAAGGGGGTACTTGGAATTATGCAGGTCGTGTGGTAAGAGATGCAGAGAATCATGGCAAACATGAGGCCACTGTTTTAGAAGCATTTGAAGAAAGTTCAAATGTAGGTATGGCTAAATTAGCAGTTACTTATTTCAATGATAATCCTCAAGCTTATTTTAAACATATTTCTAAATTAAGAATTGATAGTTCTTCTGGTGTTGATTTAATGGGAGAGGGATATCCTTTGCTTATTAAGCCTAATAGTAAAAGATGGGGTCCTACCACTTTACCTTGGATGGCTTTTGGCTATAATATTGCTATTGCGCCTATTCAAACTTTAACTATGTATAATAGTATTGCGAATAATGGTGTGATGATGCGCCCTTATTTAGTAAATGCTATTAAAGAAGAAGGCAAGATTCTTAAAACAATGAGTCCTAAAGCTTATGAAGGAATGGTTTGTTCACCTTCTACCATTAAGGACTTACATACTGCTTTAGAAGGGGTTTGTACGAATGGAACAGCGAAGAAATTATTTGTAGGTAGCTTATATAAAGTAGGAGGTAAAACAGGAACGGCCTTGGTAGCCGATGGCAACAGAGGCTATGCAGATAATATTTTTCAATCTTCTTTTGTAGGTTATTTCCCCGCTGAAAATCCTCAATATACTATTGCAGTTATCATTATCAATCATCCGCATGCGGCTAATCATTTTGGTGCATCGGTGGCAGGTCCAGTATTTAAAGAAATTGCAGACAGATTATACTCTACTTATATTCAAAACAAATTAGATATCGCTCCGGTTTTTGCTACTAAGGATAGCTCATTATTTAATTATAGCATTTCAAAAATATCCTTACAAACTATTGCTAAGCAATTATCTATTCCTTATCAAGACTCTTCAACTGCTTCCAACAATTGGATTCAACTACAAGGCAAGGGAAAGAATCTGAAAGCAACCACTCAAATACTATCTGATACAACTATGCCCAATATGGCAGGTATGAAATTACAAGATGCTTTATGGCTTTGTGAGAAAAAGGGATTACAAGTGAAGTTTTTGGGCAAAGGTAAAGTGGTGAAGCAAAGTATTGCACAAGGAGAAATTATCATTAAAGGACAACAAATTCAAATTGAATTAAATTAATGAAATCATTACAATCTATATTATTCGGTGTGGCTTTAAGAGAGGTAGTAGGAACTACCCAACAAGAAGTTGCCGATATACAAATAGATTCTAGAAAAATAACAAAGGGCTCGGTGTTTGTTGCTATTAAAGGCTTACAAGCCGATGGGCATACATTTATACCTGCAGTTATTGAAAAAGGAGCAACTGTTATTGTTTGTGAAGACAGGCCGAATAGTTTGGTGCCTTCTGTTACTTATATCATGGTGGAGAATGCACAAGAAGCAGTGGCTATCATGGCACATCAATTTTACGATGAGCCTTCTACGCATTTAAAATTAGTAGGTGTGACTGGTACCAATGGTAAAACCACAGTGGCTACTTTATTATATAAATTATTTTCTGAATTAGGGTATACCTGTGGTTTAATAAGTACAGTTCAAAATCATATTGGCACTGAAATAATTGCCTCCACACATACTACACCCGACGCTATTCAATTAAATGCATTACTACATAAAATGGTGGAAGCGGGTTGTACCCATGTATTTATGGAAGTAAGTAGTCATGCTATTCATCAACACCGTATTACTGGATTACAATTTGTAGGCGCTGCCTTTACCAATATCACACATGATCATTTAGATTATCATAAAACTTTTGAAGCTTATGTAGAAGCCAAGAAAACTTTCTTTGATAAATTACCAAGTACTGCTTTTGCCCTAACCAATTTAGATGATAAGAATGGTGCTGTAATGTTAACAGGCACTAAGGCCACTAAATTAACCTATGCTATACATGCACCTGCTACTTATAAAGGTAAAATTCTAGAAAATCAATTGAGTGGCTTAGTAATGTTAGTCAATGATATTGAAGTGCATTGCCGTTTGATAGGCAGTTTCAACGCTTATAATTTATTAGCAGTATATGGTGTGGCTATTCAGTTAGGTGAAAAATCTACGGAAATACTTACGGTTTTAAGTGCATTAACTGGAGCAGAAGGAAGATTTGATTATATCGTGAGTGCAGAAAAAATTATTGGCATCATTGATTACGCGCATACGCCAGATGCACTAGAAAATGTTTTAACCACTATTGCTAAATTAAGAAAGGGTAACGAAACTGTTATTACTGTAGTGGGTTGTGGAGGAGATAGAGATAAAACGAAAAGACCTATCATGGCGCAAGTAGCTTGTGATTTAAGTAATAAAGTATTTTTTACTAGCGACAATCCTAGGTCGGAAGATCCGAATGAAATTATCAAGGATATGGAAGAAGGCTTAACTAGCGCAGCTAAAAGAAAGTATATCAATATTGTTGATAGAAAAGAAGCCATTAAAGCAGCGATAAGTTTTGCAAAAGCAGGGGATATTATTTTAATAGCAGGTAAGGGGCACGAGAAGTACCAAGATATTAAAGGCGTTAAGCATGATTTTGATGACAAAAAAGTATTAGAAAACCTATTTAAAGAATTAGAAAAATAATCAATATGCTATATCAATTATTTTCTTGGTTAGATAAAACATTTAATATCCCTGGTTTGGGGGCCTTTCAATTCTTGACATTCAGAATTGCCATGGCAATATTATTGTCTTTATTTATTGCCACCGTATATGGTAAAAAAATAATACTTTTTTTAGAGAAGAAGCAAATTGGAGAAACAGTAAGAGAATTAGGATTAGCAGGGGAGCAGCAAAAAAAGGGGACACCCACCATGGGCGGTATTATTATTTTATTGAGTATTTTAATTCCTACTTTATTATTTGCGAATTTAGATAAAGTGTATATCCGTTTAATGATATTATGTACTGTTTGGTTGGGTCTTATTGGTTTTTTAGATGATTACTTTAAAATAAAAGCAAGAAAACAAGCACAGGCTCAAGGCGGTGCGTATAAAAAACAAAATAGTGATGGCCTGGCGGGTATCTCTAAAATTATTGGTCAAATTGGATTAGGTATTATAATTGGTGTAACACTTTATTTTAGCAATGCTGTTACTGTTGAACGAGAAATTGTTTCAACTACTATTTCTGAAAGTTTACAAAAAGGAGAGAAAATAGCAAAAGGTGCCGATATAGTAGTAAGAAAAATTAATGGAGTAGAAAGACGATTTGTAAAAGTAAAAACACCTATTACTACCATTCCATTTGTAAAAAATCATGAATTTAATTATAGCAAATTAATTAGCTGGGTAGGTCCTGGTGCTGAAAAGTATACATGGATCATATATATCCTTATTGTCACATTTATCATTACTGCAGTATCTAATGGAGCTAATTTAACCGATGGCTTAGATGGACTCGCTGCAGGGGTATCTGCCATTATTGGTGCCGCATTAGGTGTGTTTGTTTACGTAAGTGGTAACTATGTATTTGCCGATTATTTAAATGTAATGTACATACCTAATTTAGGTGAGTTATCCATTTTTGTAGGTGCCTTTGTAGGAGCTTGTATTGGATTTTTATGGTACAATGCATATCCAGCGCAGGTTTTCATGGGCGATACAGGAAGCTTAGCATTGGGTGGTATCATTGCATCACTTGCCATTATAGTAAGAAAAGAATTATTAATTCCTATTTTTTGTGGTGTGTTTTTGATAGAAAACTTATCTGTTATTATTCAAGTGAGTTATTTCAAGTACACAAAGAAAAAATATGGCGAAGGGAGAAGAGTGTTTTTAATGAGTCCCTTACATCATCATTATCAAAAGAAAGGATTTCATGAAAGTAAGATAGCCGTTCGTTTTTGGATTATTACTATTTTATTAGTGGTGGCTTCTATTTTAACCTTGAAAACAAGATAAAACATTGGCAAAAAAATTAGTCATATTAGGTGCAGGTGAAAGCGGAATAGGGGCTGCTTTATTAGCCAAACAAAAAGGCTATGAAGTATTCGTATCTGATGGAGGCGCTATCAAGGCTAATTTTCAAAAAGAGCTAGAAGAAAATGCTATTGAATTTGAGGCAGGGTCGCATAGTGTAGAGAGAATTTTAGCTGCTGATGAAGTGATGAAAAGCCCAGGCATACCAGAGAAAAATGAAATGGTGAAAGCTATTAGAGCAAAAGGCATACCTGTTGTAAGTGAAATTGAATTTGGCTATAGATACAAAGGTAATAGTAAAATTGCGGCTATCACAGGTAGCAATGGCAAAAGCACTACCACTGCTTTATTATATCATATCTGCAAATTAGTAAATGAAGATGTAGCCATGGTAGGTAATATTGGTTATTCATTCGCAAGACAAATTGCACTAGCACCCAAAGCATTATACATTATTGAAGTGAGCTCTTTTCAATTAGACGACATACAGTATTTCAAACCAGAGATAGCTATTTTATTAAATATCACAGAAGATCATTTAGACAGGTATGATCACCAATTCGAAAATTATATTAAAAGCAAGTTTAGAATTATAGAGAATCAAACTGCAGAAGACTATTTCATCTATTGTATAGATGATGAAACCATCGTAAAACATCTAGAACTACTAACCATCAATACTAACCCACTACCATTTTCTATGAAACAAGAAGTAAAAAAAGGAGGCTACATCAAGAACGATCAAATGATGTTAAAAATCCAAGAAGAACGCGTTACTATGAGCATTTATGATTTTGCCTTAAAAGGAAAGCATAATGCTTATAATACAATGGCTGCAAGCATTGCAGCTACTACCTTAGGTATCAGAAAGGAAAAAATTCGCGAAGCAGTAAGCAATTTCCACAGTCTAGAACATAG
>Ga0194060_10000556_pt1 | contig 27144 bp, 17 predicted proteins | sample SepL225m_MetaG_FD_163427 | JGI IMG/M metagenome (GOLD analysis project Ga0194060, IMG submission 163427) | Anoxic zone freshwater microbial communities from boreal shield lake in IISD Experimental Lakes Area, Ontario, Canada - Sep2016-L222-5m | ecosystem: Environmental > Aquatic > Freshwater >... | reverse complement strand
GGATGACGGTGAAGTCCGTGCTGAAGCGGTCGCGCATCTCGTCCTGCCACTGCATGGTCAGGTTTGCGGGCGCAACTACCAGCACACGCTCGACCGCGCCGCGACACTCCAACTCCTTGAGCAACAGCCCGGCCATGATCGTCTTGCCGGCACCAGGGTCATCGGCCAGAAGGAAACGGATACGCGGGGAGCGCAGCAAGTAATTGTAGACGGCATCAAGCTGATGGGGCAGCGGATCAATCTGCGCGAGGCCAATGGCGAACTGGGGGTCAAACTGGGCAGCGGCGTGGATACGCTCCGCCAGCACCGCGAGGCGGAAGCGCTCGCCGTCGGCATTGAACGTCACACGACGTACCGTAATCTCATCGGGGGTAAAGACGCGGTCGTAGAACTGATTGCTCTCGACGCCCACCGCCTTAATCCGCCAGCGGGCACCCTGGGGGATAACCTGGACGACACGGACAGGCTCATGAAGCTGCGGGCTGGTAAAAATGTCGTCAGGCTGGAGCGAAAGCTGTGTCATGCGAAGAAGCCCGCGCTGGCACTATGTTGCTGGCGGCACCCTTGCACGCAGCGCACGGGGGTGCTACACTAGCGGCGCAGCATAAACGAATACGCTTGTTCCACAGAACCCACTCAGTGCTTGGCGGCAGACGAGTGGGTTTTGTACATGCTGAGGATGAGTATAGCACAGCAATCGGCATCTGGAGCGATGCGGAGATCGCCATTTTAGCGCATGTGAACAGGCACTCCTCTGTACTCCTGTGACATGCACGGAACATGCCTTCGTATCACAAGGTCTTCTCGTTCTCTCCGTCAATGACCATCGCATATCCATGCTATGCTGTACGCACGATTGCGCCGCACGATGCGGTATACAACGAAAGGATGTGCGCGATGCCGACCCCCATGAACCTGAACGTGGATCTCCTGCGCGGTGTCATTCCCATCTCCAAGGCAGCGTCGTCGCTGGCGGCTCTGATCAAGCGAACCACCACCACCGGCCAGCCAATCATCGTCACGCAGAAGGGCTACCCAACGGGGGTGATCCTTTCCATCGATCTGTTCAGCGCGCTCAAAAGCGTGGCCGATACGGTGGGCGAGCCATGGGCGATTCCCGCGCCAACGGACAGCGATGAGATCGAGGACGATCTGCCCGAGGAGTCTGCGACGAACGACGAGTGAGGAGGTCGCCGCTCCCGCCGATCCCCGCCCCAGCCCGCGCCGCCGCAGGGCCGCGAAGGCTGAGGTGGTCGCTTAGTGGCGATGGCTCCGCCTTCGGAGAGAGGGAAGATGTTATGACGACGACCGGCGGAACCTTCCGCTCTATCTGGCGATCTCCTCCGCATCTACCTGTCGTGTACTAGCATTAGGAAGAAACAGCGCACACCGGAGAGGATACCACGATGGAAACCCTGATTGTCTACGGCCTGCTCGCACTCGTCAGCCTCGCCATGCTGCGGGCGCTGCTGCCCACGCGGTCGGTGCCGCCGCAGATCATCTACGTGGTGGCCGAGCCGACACGGGAGCAGGGTGGATCAGGTTGTCTGCTGCCAGTCGTCGTGGTGGTTGTGATCGTCGTGGCGCTGCGGATGCTGGCATTGGGATAGCGAATGGGGAACGAATGAACGAATGGGATGGGGAGTAGGCATGGTGTCTGGTGTTCCCTTCACCAGATGCGGCTATCATGACGATTGGGCGCATTGTTATGATAGCCCATTGCCACAGAAGGACGTACCTATGCCCATGTGTACCCTCGGCGACATTCAGGTCTACTACGAGATCACGGGGTCTGGCCCGCCGCTCCTGCTCATCCACGGCCTCGGCAGCAGCACCCGCGACTGGGAGTTTCAGGTGCCCGCGCTCACCCCGCAGTTCCAGGTGATCACCGCCGACCTGCGCGGCCACGGGCGCTCGGCGAAGCCACGCGGGCGCTACCGCATCCCGCAGTTCGCCGACGACATGGCCGCGCTGCTGCGGACGCTCGGCGCCGCGCCCGCGCACGTCGTCGGGCTCTCGCTGGGCGGGATGGTGGCCCTGGAGCTGGCCCTGCGCTGCCCCGACCTAGTGCGCTCCCTGGTGATCATCAACAGCGGGCCGGAGGCCCCAGCCCAGACGTGGCGCGAGCGGCTGGGGCTGGTCAGCGTGTACCTGCGGCGGGTCGCCACCGTGCGGCTGCGCGGGATGCGCGCACTGGGCGAGGCGCTCGGCGGGCAGCTCCTGCCGGAGCCGGGACAGGTCGTGCTGCGGCGCACCTTCGTCGAGCGCTGGGCCGCGAACGACCGGCGGGCCTACCTGGCCGCGCTGGGCGCGATTGGCGGCTGGAGCACGCGGCAGCGCCTACCCGCGCTGCGCTGCCCGTCCCTGGTGGTCAGCGCGGACGCAGACTACACATCGGTAGCCTACAAGGCGGCCTACTGCGCGATGATTCCCCACGGCGAACTGGCCGTGATCGCCGGGTCGCGGCACCTCACGCCGATTGACCGACCGGATGAGCTGAACGCCAGCATCCTGCGATTCCTGGGGAAGCAGGGCGGGGCGAGCAACGTGTAGCGCAGTGCGCCGCGAGGTCGCATTGCCGCGCACAGACCTGCCTGCTATAGTGGCGGCAGCCGGTCGTATCCTGCGGCCCTGCGTTAGCGCCCTCTGGGCAGAAGCGCCTATGCGTCCCCTTCACGATCCCCGCACGGGCTACACCAGCGACCGCACGTGGCGGGCCATCCAGCAGTTCCTCCCCGCAGACATGCGCCTCGGCGACGGATTTATGCCCACCGAGGAGTACTGGGACTGGCAGGGCCATCAGATCCACCTCGACCGCTTGACACAGCCAGACTCCCCAGTCACGGTCATCCTCTTGCACGGGGTAGGCACCAACGGGCGGCTGCTCACGCTGATTGCCGGTGGCCCGCTGTTTCGGCGCGGCCTATCCACAGTGGCCCTGGATCTGCCCACCTACGGGCAGACGCACGTCCGGCGCGGGGCGCACGTCACCTACGACGACTGGGTACAACTGGTGTGCGACTTCATCACAGCGGAGCGCACCCGCACGGGGAGCCCGGTCGTGCTGTACGGCCTGTCGGCGGGGGGCATGCTGGCCTATCACGCCGCCGCCATCCACGGCCAAGTTGCCGGGATTATTGGGATGACGTTTCTCGATCAGCGCGAACAGCGGGTGCGCGACGACACCGCCCGCAACCTGCTGATGAGTCGTGTCGGCGGCTGGTTCGCGGCACGGGTGGCGGGGACGCTGCTTGACCGGATCAAGCTCCCCATGCGTCTGACATCGAAGATGCACATGCTGGCGAACAACCCAGCAGCGCTGCGGGTTCTGCTCGCCGACCGCACCTCGGCGGGCAACTGGGCCACGCTGCGCTTCCTGAACTCGTACCTGCGCTACCAGCCAGCGGTCGAGCCAGAGGACTTCGCGGTCTGCCCGATCCTGCTGACGCAGCCGGACGCGGATCGCTGGACACCATTGGGGCTGAGCGAATTGGTATTGCGCCGGGTGGCGCGGGTGCCCGTGACGCGGGTGCTGCTTACGGGCGCGGGACACTACCCGCTGGAGCAGCCGGGGCTCACGCAGATGACGGAGGCGATTCTTGCCTTCGTCGGCGGTCTGCCAAAGGCTTGATCGCCGGACGTAGGACTCTCCCCGCTCACGAGCGTCGCTTCGCCATGCGCCTGGGGGCGCACTGTGCGAGGATGGCGGCGAAGCCTGGGGATGCCTCCCAGCGGGCGCGGGGCCACGCGGCGAGCAGCGCCTCGGCGATGGCGAACACGGCGGGGGCGTTGGGGCCGTCGGCCCCACAGATCAGTAGGTCGGCCATCTGGGGCAGCAGGGGCGCGAATTCCTCTGCGCTCCTTCGCCGCCGAAATCACACCTTCACAGAAATGTGAAGCTCGTGCTATAATCGTCGCCACACCGTTCTGATAAGCGTCAGTAACCGCAGGGGTTAAAACCTTGTGGCTTGTGGAGTAATCGACAAGCCTGTATTGACCAGACTCAGCCCTTCACGGGGCTACGCACAACGGGTCACGACACCGCTAGGTGCGTTGCCCGCCCGGCGCTCTGTCGCCTGCGATCCCACCCGCCTAGGGTAAGGGCGGGAGGTCGCAGGCATAACAAGCCCGCTGTGCATTGTCGAGGCGAACCTTACCCTCGCAAGAGGAGTTGGAGTAATCCAAACCATGTCTTTCGTCTTTGTCCTCAGCAGCGATGACCAGCCGCTCGACCCGTGCCACCCGGCGCGGGCGCGGCAGTTGCTCGACCACGGCAAAGCCGCCGTGTGGCGACGCTACCCGTTCACGATCCGGCTCAACGCCCGAACCGCAGCCGCGAGCGTGACGCATCCCCATCGGTTGAAGTTCGACCCTGGCAGCAAGACCACGGGCATCGCGGTCGTGGCCGAAACGACCGGGCGGGTCGTCTGGGCGGGCGAGCTGACCCATCGGGGGCAGGCGATCCGCGACGCCCTGCTCAGTCGGCGGGCCAGCCGCCGCAGCAGGCGGCAGCGGAAGACTCGCTACCGCCAGCCCCGCTTCCTCAACCGGCGCAGGCCCGAGGGCTGGCTGGCTCCTAGCCTCCCGCACCGGGTCGATACCACGCTCACCTGGGTCAACCGGCTGCGGCGGTTCGCGCCGGTCACCGCCATCAGCACCGAACTGGTGCGGTTCGACACGCAGCTGCGGGAGAACGCCGAGATCAGCGGCCTCGAATACCAGCAGGGCATGCTGGCGGGCTACGAGGTGCGTCAGTATCTCCTCGAAAAGTGGGGCCGCCGCTGCGCCTACTGCGGCGCGAAAGACACCCCGCTCCAAATCGAGCACATCGTTCCGAGGGCGCGGGGCGGCTCCCATCGCATCCCTAATCTCACCCTCGCCTGTGCCCCGTGCAACCAGCAGAAAGGCTCGCAGACCGCCGAGGAGTTCGGCCACCCCGAGATCCAGGCCCAGGCCCGCCGCCCGATGAAAGACGCCGCAGCGGTCAACACGACCCGCTGGGCGATGTATCAGCGGCTCGTCGCCACCGGCCTGCCCGTCGAGGTCGGCACCGGCGGGCGAACCAAATTCAACCGCACCCGCCTGGGGCTAGAGAAGGCCCGCTGGCACGACGCCGCCTGCGTCGGGGACAGCACGCCCGAGGGGTGCGCCCGCTGCTGATCACGGCCACCGGCCACGGAAATCGCCAGATGGCGGGACTGAACACGTATAGCAATCCTAAACTGGTTATGAAAAGGAGTCGAGCCTTTAGGCGGCCTTATCCGGCTAAAGCCTTGACTCCACACAACAACCCCAAGAGGATTGCTATACGGCTTTCCGATCCGGCACCGGCAGCGGGTCAAGCGTCACTTTGGCTTCCAGACCGGCGACATCGTGCGAACGGTCGTCGTGAAGGGGAAGTACGTCGGCACGCATGTTGGCCGCGTCGCCGTGCGTGCCAAGCCTTCATTCAAGCTCAACGGGATTGATGTGCCGACAAGGACCTGTACCGCGCTGCATCGAGCAGACGGCTATGCCTATCCGAGGAGACCAGATGCCAACGAACCCACAGCCGGACTCGCGGCACGCTAATGCGAGGTGCGAATCCTCCATGCGCCGCGCCGCAATTCCTCTGCCGGGGTTAAAACCCCGCAGATCCCTTGCGGTTCCTTCGGTGGAGCCACCGCATGAATGATCGCATGCCCCTCAAGGACGCCGCCCAGCACTTCGGCGTCAAGCTGGATCGGCTCCGTCGTGCCGCATGGGACGGTCGGTTGGCCGCACGGCTCGTCGGCAATCAGTGGCTCGTCGAACCCGCTGAGGTTACACGCTTTCTCCGTGACGGGGGGAGGCGCCCCGAGCCAGCCACGCCCACGCCTGAGCAGCGAAGAGGAGCTATGGCCAGAATCATTGCCATCGCGGTGCCCAAGGGCGGCACCGGAAAGACCACCACTACGATCAACTTGGGGGCCGCCCTGGCGGAGCAGGGCCAGCGGGTGCTGCTGGTGGACTTTGACCCGCAGGGCAACCTCACCCAGGCACTGGGCCTGCGACCAAGCGAGCTAGAGCACACATCCTACAGCGCGATCAAGTACTTCCTCTCCTGCTTTGAGCCGAGGCTCGACCTAGCGATCCGCAGCACCACGATGGGTGTTGATCTAGTGCCGACGAGTGCGCGACTGAACCTCGCCAACGACGAGCTTGCGGTCGCCATCCAGCGCGAGTTTATCTTACAGAAGCTGCTCGCCCCGCTCGCCCCGCGCTACGACATCATCCTGATCGATACGCTGCCCTACCTCGGCGTCCTCGTAGTGAATGCGCTGGTGGCCGCCCAGGAGGTGCTGGTGCCGCTCCAGGCCGAGTACCTAGCGACCGAGTCGGTGTCCCTGATGATGGATCAGGTGCAACTGATGCGCCGCTCCGGCCTAAACCCCAACCTGAGCGTCCTGGGCATCCTACTGACGATGGTGGATCAGCGCACGGTTATCCACCGTGAGGCAGTGGAGTATGCGCGGAAGGTGTTCGGCGGACAGGTGCCGGTCTTCCCGACAATGGTCAAGCGCTCAGTACGCTTCCCCGAGTCGCAGGCAAGCCACCAGTCGATCCTGGCCTACGACCCCGAGGGCGATGGTGCGCGGGCCTACCGCGACCTAGCCAAGGAGGTATTACGTGGGGCGTCGTAGGGGCTTCTTCACGGCGGAGGCGCGACCAGAGGATGACCAAGCACGCGAGCGTGACCTCGCTGCGCTGGTGCAGGCACGGCGCACGGTTGTGCAGGATATCGGCGTGGGCCGGATTCAGCCGAACCCATTCCAGGCCCGCCAGTCGTTCACCGGACTGGAGGAACTAGCCGACTCCATCCGCGCCCACGGATTCACCACCCGGCTGCGGGTCAGGCCGCATCCCGACCAGCCCAACACCTTCCAGCTCGTCTATGGCGAACGGCGGCTGCGGGCGGCTAGGCTCGCCGGGCGAGACAGCGTGCCCTGCGAAGTCGCCGACCACAGCGACGACGACATGGTCGAAATCGGACTGGCCGAGAACATCCAGCGCCGTGACCTCGATGCGCTGGAGGAGGCGCAGGCGTTCGCGACCTTCATCGAGCAGCGCGGCTACAGCGTGCGGCGGCTGGCCGAGCGGATCGGCAAGGACAAGAGCTACGTCGAGAGCCGACTCGCGCTGCTTCAGATGCCGACCGACGTGCAGGAGATGGTCGCACAGCGGTCGGACACGCTCCGCTCGGCCCGCGAGATTGCGAAGCTACAGACCCCCGAGGCGCGTCAGCCCCTGATCAGCGGCGTCGTCATGGGCTCGCTCTCGACGGTCGATGTGCGCGAGGTGGTACGCGAACTTACTGCACCAGATGCTGGGCAAGACCCTGCGGTAATGACACACCCATTGGGCGCGGCGCGGGAGCGTGCGGTGCTCGACCCGCTGATTGCCGTGCGGCGTGGTGTCGCCCGAGATCTTCAGACCGTGCGATCAATCCTGGGGCGATGGGAGCAACTCATCAAACAAGGGCAGGATGAGCGATCAAGCGTAACAGACGCGATGGGAACATTGACGACAGAGGTAGAGCGAGTTGCACATGTGCTGCTCGCAGAGTCCGGGCCTTCCTGAGTCGGGGTGTCTGTACATACAGACAGTTGTGATATTTGTCACAGGTGTCTGTACATACAGACAGTTGTGATATTTGTCACAGGTGTCTGTACATACAGACAGTTGTGATATTCGTCACAGGTGTCTGTACATACAGACAGTTGTGATATTCGTCACAGGTGTCTGTACATACAGACACCTGTGATATTTGTCACAGGTGTCTGTACATACAGACAGTTGTGATATTCGTCACAGGTGTCTGTACATACAGACAGTTGTGATATTCGTCACAGGTGTCTGTACGTACAGACAGTTGTGATATTCGTCACAGGTGTCTGTACGTACAGACAGTTGTGATATTCGTCACAGGTGTCTGTACGTACAGACAGTTGTGATATTCGTCACAGGTGTCTGTACGTACAGACAGTTGTGATATTCGTCACAGGTGTCTGTACGGTCATAAACGACGTGATCACATTAAAGGGGTAACCATCCCACGACGCTGCCAGAACCCATACGAGCGGGATGGTCAGCGATCATCCTGCTCGTATGCCTACGTACCAGATCTGGGTGTGAAGCTACATCGCTTAACTCAGCGGCTGCCCCGTATACGGATCGTAGCGCGGCGCGGGGGCAGGCTCCTGCGGCATCACGATCCGGAGGATAACGTAGATCGGCAGTCCGACGCTGTGCGACACCAGGAATAGCAGCACGAGCGCCAGGCGCATAATGGTGACATCGATCCCGAAGTACTGCGCCAGCGTGGCGCGACGCTCTGACTGCGCCCAATCGTGCATCATCGCGAATTGAGAGATTGATGCGGTTCGATATGGCCCGTGTGTCGCGAATCCTGACTATACCCCCGTCAGGTCGGCGAGGAACGGGGAGATCGCCTCGGGCAGGGGTAGCGGCTCCATCCTCACCTCAATTCCTGTGATAATCCTACTCTGACGAGGGATGCGGCACCGCTGCGGAGGGCATCTGACTGCGGGGGTGGGATGACAATGCCTGTGAGAATGGCTATTCTCATAGGAAACACTACCCGCTTCCCACTTTCTCGACCCCCGTGTTTTCTGGTCCGCTGGTCCGCCGCCCGTGGTCACTCCGCTGAGCGCAGGTGCGCGACGAGCGTGCGCAGGTCGTCGGCGAGCCTCGCGGCGGGGGAGCCGGGTGGCTGCCCACCGGCGTAGGCATCGGCGGTGACGGTGAGCTTTTCGGCGAGGGCGGCGCGGTCTTCGGCGCTACCCTCGACCATGGTGCGGGCGACAGCGGCCATGGCACGGGTGCGCAATACGACCTACTCTGGCAGGGCCTCGCACCATAGGAATAGGCGCACAGAACTGAACTATTTGCCCATGACCTGTGATACTCCTCAGGGTGAGAGCATCCTTACCTTTACCGCGACACTAGCGGTAGGGCTATTGAGACAGTCGATCCGTCGAGGATAAACCAGTCGATATTCGCCACATAGCCGGTTGGGTTGGCGCTGGCGAACACCAGGCGCAAGGTGTGCCGTCCGGCGGGCAGATTCAGTATCGGCCCAGTCATCGCTTTCCAGTTATCCCAGCCCCCGGTGTCGGGCACCGTGATCGGCCCGCTCACATCGACCCCGTCTAGCATCACATTGAAGCTGCCGCCGGTACCCTGTGCGGACAACGCCACCTCCAGTGTGTAGGCGCGGGTGTTGGCGATTTCGATGCTGTAGTTAAGCCATTCGCCGGGCTGCGTGTAGGCCAAGATGGTCTGCGAGTTGGTGCTGATCAGATCGACGTTCTCATTCGGACGGTAATCGCCATTGTGGTTAGCCGGGCTATTGTCGTGATAGGCCAAGCCATCGCCGCCGAGGTCGTAATCCTCCGCCTGGATGTAGGTGCGTGCGGCAATGCGGGTGGGGTGAAAGGGCTGGCTCGTCAGAGGCAGCGCCCAGAGGGCCGGGCCGGTGCTGCCGTCGTTGGCACTCAAAAAGAGGTTGGCATCGGCTGCGATAAGCATGCTGGGGTTGGCGCTCTGTACACCTGGGGCAATATTTTGCACCAACCGAGTGCCGATACTATCACTGACCCATAGTTCACGACCGTTGACGCTATCGCTTGCGCTAAAGAAGAGTTGCCCGTTGACTTCACTGAGGTCGCCGGGGAGACTCCCCTGCGGGCCAGGGTTGATGTCCTGCACGCGGGATGTGCCGACGCTGGTGCCGTCGCTGACCCATAATTCGCGACCGTGGGTGTCGTCAAGTGCGCTGAAGAAGATCCGGTTGCCGACAACGGTGAGGTCTTGGATCGCTGCGCTGGTTGGGCCAGGCCAGATGTCCGTAAGCAGGACGGTACCCGCTGCCGTGCCATCGCTGATCCAGAGTTCGCTGCCGTGGCTGCCGTCGTCAGCGCTGAAGAAGAGCCGGTTCCCGGCGGCGGTTAGGTTTGTCGGAGCCGAACCAGCGATGCCAGGGTTTATGTCGTTAAGCAGGACGGTACCCGCTGTTGTACCATCGCTGATCCAGAGTTCGCTACCGTGGCTGCCGTCGTCGCCGCTGAAGAAGAGCCGGTTCCCGGCGGCGGTCACGTTTCTGGGCATGATTTCTTTGAGCAGGACGGTGCCTACTACCGTGCCGTCACTCTTCCAAAGCTCCGCGACATAGTTGGCCTGGCCGAGCGTAAAGAACGCGGTGTCGCCAACCGTCATGGTGTCGGCGTTGCAGCCCATTTTTTCACAGAAGACCGGATCGAAGTCGCGCAGCTTTTGCGTACCGGCGGGCGTAAGATCACTCCGCCAGAGCGTGCAGGGGCCATAGGTTCCGCAGGTCGTAAAAAACAGTTGCGTGCGCCCCGGACTGAGCCGCAGATAATTGTCAGGGAGATTGGCAAAGGGCAGTGTACCCGCATCCGTTCCATCACTTGACCATAGCTGTCCATCACTACTAAATACAAGGTTGTTAGCGAAGCTCAGCATCTGCGAGGGGGTGACCGCATTTTTTACGGGCCTAGTTCCTGCCAGCGTGCCGTCGCTCATCCACAGGGCGTACGGGCTACCCATGACGAAGAAGAGCCTGTTGCCAACCGGGGTCAGGTCGCCGATCCACCCGTCACTTGGTACGCTCACCAGATTGATCGTTCCTGCCGGAGTACCGTCACTGACCCACAGCGCCGTAGCGGTGGCTCCATCGGTGAAGAAGATCCGTCCACCAATATACTGAGCGTTGTCCATCACCGGGGGGGTATTGGGCTGGGCCGTCTTCACAACGACTGTTCCTGCCAGCGTGCCGTTGGTCTTCCCCATGCTACAACCATTACTGTCACAGGTCTGAAAAAACCCGAGACCCTGTGCGGCGATCAGGGTATCCGCCACGGTGCTCTGCGCATTGGTGAGCTGAACCGTGCCTTCCGCACTGCCATCGCTGCTCCATATCTGGCAGAGATCACTACAGAAGTGAAATACAAAGCGCCCAGCGACACTGATCGCATGACTCCGCGTTTGTACGCTGACCGTGCCCATGGACTTGACCAGCACCGTGCCAGCAGCCGTGCCATCACTCTTCCACAGCGATTCCTGGGACGTATCGAAGATCTCGTTGAGAAAAAAGATCGTACCCTGTACGTCGGTCAGGCTGCGCACCACGGAGCGACCCATCAACGTGTCTGCGGTGAACTGGTGGAGCATTACCGTCCCAGCGGTGGTGCCGTTGGTCTTCCAGAGCGCAACCTGATTGGTGCTATCGGTGTTGAGGAAGTAGAGGGCACCGCCAATCTGAACCACATCGGTGATATGGGTTCCCACTTCGGGGAACTCTGCGAGCATCACCGTGCCTGCGGTGGTACCGTTGCTCGTCCATATCTGGCCGTGGTTATTGCTGATTTCAAAAAATATCAGTGCGCCGTTGAGCGCGTGTTGCGGGGTGTCGCTATACCAGGGCCGGATCTTGACGGTACCGGCGGGGGTGCCATCGCTCACCCATAGCCCCGTGTCCGTAGAGAACTCCCAGAAGAACAGACGGTTGCCAACTGCCGTCAGCCGCTCGACCATAAATTGAGATGATTTCACCAGACTGGTCCCAATCTCGCTCCCGTCAGTCTTCCAGATCGCGCTCGCCCTGCCAGCCGCATCGATGGTTGTGAAAAACAGCGTGCCACCAACATCGATCAGATTAGTGGGTGCGCTTCCCCTCACGTCAGCGGTCAGATCCTTCACCAGATGGGTGCCGGTCGTAGTGCCGTCGCTGACCCATAGCTCTTCGCCGTGACTGCCATCATCGGCGATAAAGAACGCTCGTCCGCCAGATACTACGATGTCCAGATTCATCATGACCGAGGATAACGCCCCAGGGAAGATGTCCTTGAGCAATGCCGTACCCGTCGTGGTGCCATCACTCACCCACAGCTCCGTGCCGAAGCTGCCGTCATCAGCGACAAAGAGCAACTTCCCATTGATACTTCTCAGCGTGGATAGAAATGAACTGCCCGCGCCGGGCTGAATGTCCTTGAGCAACAGCGTACCCGCCGATGTGCCATCGCTCTTCCACAGCTCCGTGCCGTGAAGGTCATCCTTGGCGGTGAAGAAGAGTGTGCCGTTGACATCGACAGCGACTGGCCCACCTGATGGGTCAGTTGCTGAAAAACCCTCTTGATAGGGTGCAGTATTACTATCCTTGACCAGCGTGGCCGGGCCATCCGCCGCCCCCGCCGGGGCAGCGACAGCGAATAGGGCTACGACGAACAGCATGACGAGGCGTAGGCACCTGTGTGGGATGTGTGATTGCATAGTATATTCCTGGGGGTATAGCGCCTCCGCATGCCCTCCGACTTGCTTTTGAAGGCATTACGCAAGAGCGGCACGTGGTAGTTCACCATCGATAGCGGCAGAGAGATTCGGATGAAAACTATGGTGATGCCTCAATAAACATGACAATTAAGCGACCACCTCAGCCTTCGCGGCCCTGCGGCGGCGCGGGCTAGGGCGGGGAGCGGCGGGAGCGGCGACCTCCTCACTCGTCGTTCGTCACAGACTCCTCGGGCAGATCGTCCTCGATCTCATCGCTGTCCGTTGGCGCGGGAATCGCCCATGGCTCGCCCACCGTATCGGCCACGCTTTTGAGCGCGCTGAACAGATCGATGGAAAGGATCACCCCGGTTGGGTAGCCCTTCTGCGTGACGATGACTGGCTGGCCGGTGGTGGTGGTTCGCTTGATCAGAGCCGCCAGCGACGACGCTGCCTTGGAGATGGGAATGACACCGCGCAGGAGATCCACGTTCAGATTTATGGGGGTCGGCATCGAGAACATCCTTTCGTTGTGTACCGCATCGTGCGACATGCCATGCAATTCATATGCGCCACTATCACATCGTTGCGTACAAAGAGCATAGCATGGATGAGCGATAGATGATAGTGCGTGATGGGTTCTTCTGTCTCCTCAGATCGCATCGTAGGATGGTCATGCAGCTTTCATGATCATGGTCTATACTGCAACTGTCTGGTATTAATTTTCGTGTGAGATCGTCATGAAGCCTACGCATCTCGAACTCAATCCCCAATTCCCCATCCTGGTCGCTCGGGCCGGGCTCTCGTTGCGCGCCTTTGCCCGCCGTGCGGGGCTGGGCTTCTCCACGATCATGGGCCTCATGCATCCCGAACTCCACCCCGGTCGGCGCGGCGGCATGCAGCTGCGTACCGCGTGGATGCTCGCCAATGCCTATGGTGAGATTGCCCGCATCGATCCGGAAGCCGCATTTCACCTGCTGATTATCGAGCGCCGTGTCGCGGTATCGGCCGAGTCGCCAGCATCATAGTTCGCACTGGTGTACCACATGGCGTATCAGCGTAGGGAAGGAAAGCGCACGCAATGGCAGGCGTCATGCCCCCCGAACAAGGTCAGATCGTTGAGGTGCGCAATCGTCGGTATGCGGTGGCCGATGTCGCCAAGAGCACCCGCCCGCATAGCTCCCTTGACCCGGCGCTGCTCTCCACGCAGCACCTCGTCTCCCTCACCTCGGTCGAGGATGATGCCCTCGGCGAGGATCTCCAGGTGATCTGGGAGCGGGAGCCCGGCGCACGGGTCTATGACCAGCGTGCGCTGCCGACGCCAACCGGCTTCGATACGCCCCAACGCCTCGATGCCTTCCTGAACGCGGTGCGCTGGGGCGCGGCATCCGCCGCCGATGTGCGTGCCCTCCAGGCCCCTTTTCGTAGCGGCATCTCCATTGAGGATTATCAGCTCGATCCGGTGGTACGCGCCCTCTCGATGCCTCGCGTCAACCTGCTCATCGCCGATGATGTCGGCCTGGGCAAGACGATTGAGGCCGGCCTGGTCATCCAGGAGTTGATCATCCGCCACCGCGCCCGCAAGATCCTGATCGTCTGTCCCTCTGCGCTCCAGATCCAGTGGCGCGACCAGATGCGTGAGAAGTTCGGCCTGGAGTTTCGTATCGTTGATGCCGACCTGATGCGCGCGCTGCGCCGCGCTCGTGGTATCCACGTCAATCCCTGGGGTCACTTCCCGCGCCTGATCACCTCGGTTGACTACCTCAAGCGTGATCAGCCGATGCGCCTGTTCCGCGAGACCCTGCCGTCCTCTGGGCAGATGACCTATCCCCGCATCTATGACATGCTGGTTGTTGATGAGGCCCACAACGTCGCGCCATCCGGCGTTGGTGCCTATGCGGTTGACTCGCTGCGCACTGCGGCGATCCGCACCCTCGCCCCACATTTCGAGCATAAGCTCTTCCTGACCGCGACGCCACACAATGGCTACGCGGAGAGTTTCTCAGCCCTGCTGGAGTTGCTCGACAACCAGCGATTCGCCTGCGGCGTCCCCCCCGACCACGCCGTCCTCCAGCATGTGATGGTACGTCGGCTCAAATCAGAACTGAAAGAGGCGTGGACGAATCGCCCGCGCTTCCCAACCCGCGAACTGCGCGCCCTAGAGGTCGATCATAGCGATGCGGAGCGCCAGGCCCACCGTGACCTGCACGCCTACACTGGCCTGCGCCGTGCGGGCGCAGTGGACAATGTGGAGCGTACGGCCACCGAGTTTGTGCTCAAGCTGCTCAAGAAGCGTCTGCTCTCCTCACCCGCCGCCTTCTTCACCACCCTCCAGAAGCATCGCGCCTCGCTCGACGCAGCCACACGATCCATCGGCCTACAGCCACGTCGTCCCAAAGGCGGGATCCTCAAAGCCATGCTCGCGGACTTGGACGATGTCTACGCTGATGACGATGCCTACGAGGCGGCGACTAGCGAGGCGGTAGCAACGACTTCGGCGCTCTTCCGCAGACCAACGCCCGAAGAGCGCGTGCTGCTCGACCGCATGCTGACCTGGGCGACCGATGCCCGTCTGCGCCCCGACCGCAAGGCGCGCACGTTGCTCGACTGGATGGCGCAGGTTGTCCGACCGAACGGCGTGTGGTCTGGAGAGCGGGTGATCATCTTCAGCGAATACCGCGATACGCAGACGTGGCTCCAGGGTCTGCTGGCAGCGGAGAAACTTACCGAGGGCGGGCGACTAATGCTCCTCTTCGGCGGGATGAACGATGATGACCGTGAGCGGGTCAAGGCGGCGTTTCAGGCGAGCCCCCACGCCAGTGCCGTCCGCATTCTTCTCGCGACCGACGCAGCCTCCGAGGGCATTGATCTCCAGCGTCATTGTCACCGGCTCGTCCACTACGAGATCCCCTGGAATCCCAACCGCATGGAGCAGCGCAATGGCCGTATTGATCGCCACGGCCAGCGTGAGAACCCGCAGATCTTCCACTTCGCCCCGGTCGGGTTACTCGCCAGTTCGCAGCCGGACAATGGCTCACGCAAAGTCGCAAAGCCGCAAAGGGATGGTGGCACGACGGAATCTGCCTCCAACTTTCAATCTGGTACGGCTGGTATCGGTACTGACAGCACGCAACATGAGACTCATCTTAGCGGCTTAGCGGCTTTGCGCGAGAATGTTGACATTCCCGTCGGTGAACTGGAGGGCGACCTGGAGTTTCTGATGCGGGCGGTGCTGAAGGTTGAGCAGATCCGTGAAGATCTCGGCAAGGTTGGCCCGGTGATCGCCGATCAGGTCGTCGAAGCGATGCTCGGGACGCGCCGCCGCCTCGACACGGCGGGGGCGGAGCGTGCTGCTGCGCCGAGCAAGCGCATGCTCACCTTTGACCGCAACCTGGGCCAGCAGATCAAGGATTTGGCTGACCAGATCCAGGAGAGCCGCACGATCCTCCAGCTCTCGCCGGAGAATGTGCAGTCGGTGGTGACCATCGCGCTCCAACTCGCCGGACAACCCCCGCTGATTGAGGCCACGGCACCCGGCATCTGGCCCGACCCCAGTGGGGAGCGGAGGCACTGTCCGGTCTTCGCCCTCCCCGCCCTGACCGGAAGTTGGTCTCCCTGTGCGGAGGGTCTGGAACACCCGCACACGCGCACGGTGCGCCCCATCGTCTTCGATCACGATCTGGCCAAGGGGCGCGATGATCTGGTGCTTGCGCACCTCAACCACCGCCTGGTACAGATGGCCCTGCGCCTGCTGCGCGCCGAGGTTTGGAGCGCCGAGGGTCTTCGTAAGCTGCATCGGGTGACGGCGCGGGTGGTGCCGAATGTCCTCACAGTCGGAGCCGAGCGTTGGGTACTTCACGCCCCGCTGGCCGTCGCCTACGGGCGACTGGTGGTCATCGGCGGCGATGGGCAACGACTCCACGAGGAGCTGATCGCCGCCGGGGTCGATCTGGCCGATAACCGGGCGCGCCGACTGACCATCGGCCAGGTGCAGGCCGCGCTCAGTGCCGCCACGACCCGCGAGCCATCAGCGACGCTAAAGGAGACTCTGGCCGTGCGCTGGGCGCAGGCGTCCGGCCCGACCCTGAGCGCCCTGGAGTCCCGTGCCAAGGATCGCGCTGCCAGTCTCAGCCGACTCCTGGAAGAGCGTCGCGTACAGGAGTCCAACGACATCGCCCGCATCCTCGATGAACTGACCACGGCAATCCGCGCCGAGTTGATCGTCGCCGAGAAGCCGGAGCAACTGGATCTCGACTTGTTTAACGAGGCGGAGCGTGACCAGTACCGCCGCGATGTGGACGCCCTGCGCCTACGTCTGCGCCAGATTCCCGTCGAGCTGGCCCAGGAGCAGGCGGGCATCCTGCGGCGCTACGCCGACCCTCAGCCGCGCCTGTTTCCGGTCGCGGTGACGTTCCTGGTGCCGGAGCGGATGGCCGATTAACACGGCTAAAGCCGGACAGACTCACGCAAAGTCGCAAAGCCGCTAAGGCCGGACAGGCTCACACAGAGATGTAGGAGGATGTGTTGCTATGACTGAGAACGAGATTGCAAAGCAAATCGTTGATGCGGCCTACCATATTCACTCGCGGTTTGGGCCTGGTCTGTTGGAATCTGCGTATCAGGCGATGTTGGCGCATGAACTGAGGAAGCGTGGCTTGCGTATAGAGTGCGAGAAGCCCATTCCGCTCATCTACGATGGGGTTGAGCTAGAGGTTGGATTTCGGGCGGATGTGATCGTGGAAGATAGCGTCATTATCGAGCTGAAATCTGTCGAGGTGTTGTTGCCGGTGCATAAAAAGCAACTCATCACCTACCTCAAACTTGCTGATAAGCGTCTTGGTCTGCTGATTAACTTCGGTGCTGCCTACATCAAAGACGGCATCGTTAGGTTGGTGAACGGTCTGAAAGAATAGTGACTTGGCGTCTTTGCGCCTTTGCGCGAGACATCTTCCCCTTTTGCGTTAAGAGAACCCTATGTCTATCGCCCGTCACCACGCCGAATGGCTCGCCCTTCTCGATATTTCGGGGCCGTTCCTCTCGCTGAAGACGCTCGTTGGCACCTTCCCCCAGGGCCTCGATGCGCCCGATGCCGAGGTCGCCCACGAACTGCGCATGACCTACGAGGAGTGGCGCGATAGCGCCTTTGGCACCCGGCCCGATCCCGCGATGCATCGGGCCTGGGTCGAATGGGTGATTCGGCGTGTGTTAGGAATGCCCGATGCGGTGATGATCGAGCAACATCTGACGGTCGTGGTACCTGAGCATGGCGAGACCCTGCGCCCTGACCTGGTGATTGCCTACGCAGAGCCGCAGGACGATTTAACGCAAAGTCGCAAAGCCGCAGAGTCGCAAAGAGAAGACAAAATAGAACCCTCTGCGTCTTTGCCGCTTCGCGCCTTTGCGTTAGAACCCTCCGCGTTAAAACCGCCCCGCATCCTCGTCCAGATCGTCCCGCCCGGCCAGGATCTGGAGAAGGCACCTGCCAAGGCCCGTTGGCAGGCGTCACCCGCCACCCGTATGATGACTCTGCTGCGCGGTGCGGGTGTGCGTCTGGGCCTGCTCACCAACGGCGAGCAGTGGATGCTCGTGGATCGCCCTGCCGATGAGAATTTCACCACCGGATTTGCCTCGTGGTACGCCCGCCTCTGGCTCGATGAACCCCTCACCCTACGGGCTTTCCGCTCGCTTCTCGGGGCGCACCGCATCTTTGGCGTGTCCGACGCGAGTACCCTGGAAGCTATGCTCACCGCCAGCGCCGATGACCGCCAGGAGGTCACGGATCAGCTTGGCTATCAGGTGCGCCACGCCGTCGAACTGCTGGTGCAGGCGATTGATCTGGCCGACCAGAATGCCGGACGAGCGATTCTTACGGAGGTGCGCGAGGAACGGATCTATGAGGCGGCCCTGGCGGTGATGATGCGCCTGGTCTTCCTGCTCTTCGCCGAGGAGCAGGGTTTGCTGCTGCTCGGTGACGACATTTACGACCGCAATTATGCCGTCTCGACGCTGCGGGAGACATTGCGCCAGGACGCCGACCACAGTGGTGAGGAGGTGCTGGAGCGCCGCCACGATGCCTGGGGACGCCTGTTGGCGATCTTCCGCGCCGTCTACGATGGCTTCGACCACGATAAGCTTGATATGCCGGCCTGCGGCGGTAGTCTCTTCGACCCTGACCGCTATCCGTTCCTGGAGGGACGATCAGATGGCTCACGCAAAGCCGCAAAGCCGGAGCCGGATGGCTCACGCAAAGCCGCAAAGCCGCAAAGCCGCGATTTAAATAGTGCCGATCTTAGCGTCTTTGCGCCTTTGCGCGAGACTCAGGCGCCTTTGCGTGAGGCTCGACCGCTGCTGATCTCCAACCGTGTCGTGCTGCACTTGTTGGAGGCGCTCCAGGTGCTGCGGGTGAAGCTGCGCGACGGTAGCCCCGCCGAGGCTCGTCGGGTCTCGTTCCGTTCCCTCGCTATTGAACAAATCGGCCATGTCTACGAGGGTCTGCTTGACCATACCGCCCTGCGGGCAACGGAGCCGGTGTTGGGCATCGCGGGCACCCGCGACCAGGAGCCGGAGATTCCGCTGCGCACGTTGGAAGAGTTCGCACGCAAAGCCGCAAAGCCGGAGCCGGATGGCTCACGCAAAGCCGCAAAGCCGGAGCCGGATGGCTCGCGCAAAGCCGCAAAGCCGCAAAGCCGCGATTTAAATAGTGCCGATCTTAGCGTCTTTGCGCCTTTGCGCGAGGCTTCGGTGCATTTGCGTGATGCTCACGATCTGATCATCTTCCTGCGTGAGCAGACTGGCCGTAGCGAGAACGCGCTCAAGAAGGCGCTCGCTGCGCCGCTTGACCCCTGGCGAGCCTCGCAGTTCCGCAGCGCCTGCGGTAATGATGAGTCGCTCTACGCCCGCGTGCTGCCCTTTGCGGGGCTGGTGCGCGATGATGACTATGATCGCCCGGTGGTCATTCCCGCTGGGAGCGTCTACGTTACCGCTGGCACGGAGCGCCGCGCTACCGGCACCCATTACACGCCGCGCTCACTCACTGAGCCGATTGTCCAGCATACCCTGGAGCCGCTGGTCTACGTCGGCCCTGCCGAGGGGTTGCCCAAGGAGCAGTGGCAACTGCGCCCCGCCGCTGAGTTGCTCCAGCTTACCGTTTGCGATATGGCGATGGGCAGCGGCGCGTTTCTTGTCCAGGCGTGCCGGTATCTGAGCGAGCGGCTGCTGGAGGCGGTTGATGCCGAAGAAATCTCACGCAAAGCCGCACAGCCGCACAGCGAGACCGAGCCGGACGGCTCACGCAAAGCCGCAAAGCCGCAAAGCTGTGATTCACATGAGATCGACCTTGGCGACTTAGCGCCTTTGCGTGAGACTGTCCGGCTGTCTGACCTTAGCGTCTTAGCGCCTTTGCGTGAGATAACCGACCCCGACGAGCGCCTGATCTATGCCCGTCGCCTCATCGCCGACCGCTGCCTCTATGGGGTGGACAAGAACCCGCTGGCCGTGGAGATGGCTAAGCTCTCGCTTTGGCTGATCACGATGTCCAAGGGCCAGCCCTTCTCGTTCCTCGACCACGCCATGCGCGCCGGTGACTCGCTGCTGGGCATCAGCGATGTGGAGCAGTTGCTGAACTGGTCGCTGAAGCCGAACGACTCGCGCAAAGCCGCAAAGCCGCAAAGCCGCGATTCACATGAGACCAACCTTGGCGTCTTAGCGCCTTTGCGCGAGACCTCAGTACAGTACAGCCTGATCCGCCCGCAGGTTGAGCAAGCCCTGGCCGTTGCTCTGCGCGAACGCCACAAAATCTCCGCCACCCCGGTGCGCGAGGCCCGCGACGCGGCGCTCAAGGCGGGCTGGCTGAGTACTGCTGATGCGGCTCTGGCTCTGGTACGCCTGGGTGCCGACCTGCTGATTGCCGCCGAGTTGCATCCCGACAAGGGCGTGCGTGAGTCGCTGCGCCGCGATTGGTTGGCCCGCTATTCGTTGTTACTCTCCGCCGCTGAGGATACTCGCGCCGACAAGTTTACGGCGAGCGGGCAGACTGATGCCGCGAACCGGGATGCCTTCGCCGAGCTACGTGCGGAGGCTGACCGCTATCTGGATGGGCGCAGGCCGTTTCACTGGCCGTTGGAGTTTCCAGAGGTATTTGTGGAGCCGGACAATGGCTCGCGCAAAGCCGCAAAGCCGCAAAGCCGCGATCTGAATGATAGCGATCTTGGCGTCTTAGCGCCTTTGCGCGAGACTGCCCGGCTGTCCGACCTTGGCGTCTTAGCGCCTTTGCGCGAGATTCTGCCCGGCTTCGCCGCTATCGTGGGCAACCCGCCGTTTCAGGGTGGCCAGCGTATCACCGGGGCGCTCGGCACGGCATACCGCGATTATTTGGTGGAATATCTGGCTGACGGCAGACGTGGATCGGCTGACCTCTGCGCCTATTTCTTCTTGCGTATTGGTGCATCGCTGCAACCGGGCGGGATGGCGGGCCTGCTGGCAACGAATACGATTGCCCAGGGTGATACCCGTGAGGTGGGGCTGGATCATCTGGCGCACCAGGGTTTTATGATCCCGCGTGCCGTGCCAAGTCGCCCATGGCCGGGAACTGCTGGTGTTGAGGTGGCCCATATCTGGCTGCGCTATGGCCGTTGGCAGGGCGAGTATACGCTTAATGAGCAGCCCGCCGTCGGGATTACGCCATACCTCACGGCCCCTGGTGCGTCTAGTGGCAATCCGCATCGGCTGAAGGAGAATGAGGCGAAGAGTTTCCAAGGCTCGATTGTACTGGGCATGGGCTTTGTGCTGGAGCCAGAGGAAGCCCAGGCGCTGATCGCCAAAGACCCGCGCAACCGCGAGGCGCTCTTCCCCTACCTGAACGGCGAAGATCTGAACAGCCGCCCCGACCAGTCGCCGAGTCGCTGGGTGATTAACTTCCACGATTGGCCGTTGGAAAAGGCCGAGAGTTTCCCTGACCTGATGCAGATCATCAGGGAGAAGGTCAAGCCGGAGCGGGATAAGAATAATCGAAAGTCGTATAGCGATTGGTGGTGGCAGTATGGCGAAAAACGCCCCGCCCTCTACGCGACGATTGCGGGGATGGGACGGGTGTTGGTGCGGTCTCGTGTTGCAAACATACACTCTATGGTTTTTGTGCCGCGAGATCAGGTCTATAACGAGCGATTAGCAGTTCTTGCTTCGGATGAAGCGAAGCTCTTTGCGCTAATCCAATCTACGATTCATGAGGAATGGGCACGCTCATATGGTTCAACCTTTAAAACCGACATGATGTATTCCCCCTCTGACTGCTTCGAGACCTTCCCCTTCCCGGCGTGCCTGCTTGAAGTCTCACGCAAAGGCGCAAAGACGCAAAGCGAGCCGAACCTTAGCGACTTTGCGGCTTTGCGTGAGCCTGCCCGGCTGCCCGGCCTTAGCGACTTAGCGGCTTTGCGTGAGCCTGCCCGGCTGCCCGGCCTTAGCGACTTAGCGGCTTTGCGCGAGACTCTTGAGATCATCGGCGAGCAGTACCACTCTCATCGCCAGGAAATCATGCTCGAAAGACAAGAAGGTCTAACGAAGACCTACAACCGCTTCCACGCCCCCGGCGAAACCGCCGACGACATCGCCGAGCTACGGCGGCTGCACGTGGCGATGGACAACGCGGTGGCGGCGGCGTATGGCTGGCAGGATCTCGACCTGGGGCATGGCTTCCACCAGACCAAGCAAGGGCTACGTTACACCATCAGCGAGGCAGCGCGGCGCACGGTGCTGGATCGGCTGCTGGCGCTGAACCATGCGCGGTATGCGGAGGAGGTGGCGGAGGGATTGCACGATCCGAAGGGTTCACGCAAAGGCGCAAAGGCGCAAAGGAGCGGCAAGGGGAAGGTGGAGGGGCAGGGAGAGTTGCTGTAAGGCGGAGCGATCAGGATTGTTCAACCTGCTGCGCAGCCTTGATCTGACGCATGCGGATTGCCGGGCGGCGTCCTGAGCGGTGAGATAGCGAGTACACGATGAGGGCAACCTCGTTGGAGTCGGAGCCATATTGGGCCAATACCTGAGCACGCGCACACACTACGGCATCGTGATAGGTTTGGGAGGTTGTGGCCCGGCGCGTGCGAATCTGCATGAGAGCCTGCTCGGCCGCCTGCTCCTCCTGCTCCTCCTGAATGAGCACGGTCTGAATCCGCAGCAACTCGGCGGGGTTATGAGCAGGATTGATATGCTGGAAGGTGGACATATTCTGGAGGGCCATGACCGTCTTGTGGTCGTCAGCGAGGGTGGGAGGGGGAACCGGGGCGATTTGGCGAAGCATGGGCGGGTCCTTCCTTGGTAGATTGGCGTTGACGTATCGCCCCAATGGGCGCACGGGCCTACTATACCTAAGCCCGCTTGCCAAAGTGCAACCAATGTGCGCGTGTTTGGACGCGAAGAGGCGTCTATTTCTCACCAAGAGGTGTCTATTTCTCGTCACGAGACGAGTCTTTCTCACCACGAGACGAGTCTTTCTCACCACGAGGCGAGTCTTTTTCGCGAAGAGCCGACTCTTCCTCGCGAAGAGGCGAGTCTTTCTCACCACGAGGCGAGTCTTTCTCACCACGAGGCGAGTCTTTTTCGCGAAGAGCCGACTCTTCCTCGCGAAGAGGCGAGTCTTTCTCACCACAAGGCGACTCTTCCTTGCCACGAACGAGTGTATAAGGTTCGCTAGTCCGATCTGCAAGGAAGCAGGGCGGGAGATCTCACGCAAAGGCGCAAAGGCGCAAAAGGGCGGCAAGGGGAAGGTGGAGGGACAGGAGGGGATGTTTTGAGGCACCAGAACACGCGCCTCCATCATTACGCCAGCCCAGTTCCATGAACGCACAGCAGACGCTCGCCCCCGACGGAAGCTTTCTGCCGTCCACACTCGCCCGCCTCAAGGCAGAAAATAGCTATATCCTGCACGATGTTGCCCGTGATCTTGGCGAGCTTGTTTCTGGGATTACAACCCTTGAGATCGAAGAGGATGCCTCCCGAAATCGCTATGTCATGTATGCGACCACCCAGGATGGGCGCAGGTTCTCCTCGCGCATCCTCTCTGACGGCACACTGCGCCTGTTGGCGCTGATTACGCTCGATCCCGGCGAGGCGCTCGACAGTGTTCCATCCTTTGTCACCTTTGAGGCAGCGCTCGCCATCGCCTTCGTTGAATTACGGCTGATTGAGCCAGAGAGGTAGGGGCGCAATTGCGCCCTCGCCGATGGGTATACTTCGTAAAAGTAGTTCTGTAGCACAACCGACAGCACAGAGGAGAAGCCCCATGATCCCCGCACTCGTTGGTATAACCGTCGTCGCTGGTGCTGATGATGGACGAGGCCGTCGGGTAGAACGAAACGATGAGGAGCGAACCCTCCCAACATTCACATTGATATGAGTACACGAACACGTGCAGTCGCTTACAATCGCATCGGAGCATGTCCATGCATCCCTATCGAACCGCCGTTGTCGCAACAGCCCTCACCCTCCTTATCTCGCTGAACGCCTGCACAAAATCATCACCCGTCACGGCACCCCCAGCCGCCGCGTTGCCAACGTCAGAACCCCAAATCGTCGTTCAGACCCAGATCGTCGAGCGGGTTGTCACCGCCGTTGTGACACAGGTTGTGACCGCGACACCCGAAGAAAAACCAACGGCGGCCCCTACAGTAACGTCAACAGAGGCTGCGCCAACCGAATCTCCCACCATCCAGGCAACACAGGAAGCGCCCAGCGCGCCAACATCTACCCCTGAGTCAACCACTGAACCGATCCCAACACTTGGCCCCGACGCGGGCACCATCACCCATGGGGGCAATCTCCGCGAGACGCCCGGGGGAGCGGTGATTGCGCAGGTATGCCCTGGGGATACGATTACATTTCTCAACACCCAGGGCGAATGGTACACCGTCCGCATCGAGCAAGTCGTGGCCGACTGTGTACCAGGGCGGGTAAAGGTTGGGAATATCGGCTGGTTGCATCAAAGCCTGCTGAGTGTACCCACAGTCGCCGTGCCGACGATTACGCCTGCACCGACGTCGGAAGTGCAAGACTTCAATCAGGCCAAAAGGATCGGGCCGATCGTGGATACGAGTTCGGACGAGCGCTATACCACCGAGATGACATTGCTGAGCATTCGTTGGTCACAGGGTAGCACATACTCTCCCGCTAAACCGGGAAAGGTGTACCTCCTTGCAAACATCCGTATCAAGAACCTGGGGCCGAACAGCCAGCGCAATGTGAGTTCATCGATGTTCAAAATGCTCGATGTTCGTGGTGTTCTGAGTGATACCACGTATTCCCCTGGTGATACATGTAGCATGGAGTGGGTTGACCTGATCCCAAATGGCGCGGTCGAAGGCTGCATCGCCTTTGAGGTACCTGACAGTGGGAAGCTCACCCTTATCTACGCGCCATATCGCTATGAGAACCTGACCCCAGGACGGTATCTCGCGTTCACGATCCGACCGTAGTCTTGCAACGATATACGGAGCAAAGATCTCAATTCTGTAGGTGATGCCTATGCCAAACAACACGACCTCCCTATGAACCGAATCAAACTCTCCAGCATCCTCAAGGGCGGGCCGGGCGCGATCAGCGAGATGAGTGGACGCTTGGCCCGTGGTGAGATCGTCCTCGACGGTGGCGGGGTGGAGTCGCTGGCCCCTGAGCATCTGGAATTCCTGCTCGCGGACATCCCGACCAGTTGGGACATCGCTGAGTTGGGGGAAGTGATTGACGCGACCACCCTCAGCCCTGCCCTCGGCAGCCAACTCATCGCCTGGCTCGACCGGCGGCATGGGAGGGAGGCGGAGCCGGATGGCTCACGCAAAGCCGCAAAGGCGGAGCCGGATGGCTCACGCAAAGCCGCAAAGGCGCAAAGTAAGAACAGCATTGACAACGTGGCAGAGCGAGAAGCACCGTCCGGCTTGCCCGACCTTAGCGGCTTAGCGGCTTTGCGAGAGCCTGCCCGGCTGCCCGGCCTTAGCGACTTAGCGGCTTTGCGAGAGCCTGCCCGGCTGCCCGGCCTTAGCGACTTAGCGGCTTTGCGAGAGCCTGCCCGACTGCGTGATCAGCTTGAAGACCTGGTTGTTCGCCAGTTGCTCGGCCCCTGGGACGGGCCAGCGGAGGTGCTGGACGAGGCGACCGTGCGCGGGCGCTACCTGGTTGGGATGCTCGCCCCACGCGCCAGCAGTGGCATCCCCGAGGAGTACGATGATGGCGATCTTGGCGGCAGCGACGGCGAGGATGGCGCGACCGACGCCCCGCCGCCTAAGGCCACCACCGCTATGCTGCCCTCCTCCATCGGCATGACCTTTGCCGTCGCGCTGGAGGCCACCGCGATCATCGTGACCGTGCGCTGGGGGCACTATGCGCGGGTCGAGATGAAGGAAGACCGCTTCCGGCGGCCTGACGGCAGCTATAACAAACCCTGGAAGCGCACGCCGGTCGTCGTCGCCCTGCCCGCAATCACCCTGCGCCACGGCAAGATCGCACCGCAGGAGATCAGCCCGGCGCATCCCGGTGTCACGCTCCAGGGTGTGATCCGCAAACGATTGGGCGCGTGGATCGTCACCCTCTTCCTGGTCAACGGCCAGGAGGAACCCGCACGCAACAAGGACAGCGCCTGGATCTTCCAGCCCGAGATGTCCGTCACCGCTCCTGACGAAGCCGCCATCTTCCGCCGCCGCCCGCTCCCCGGCGACCAACTCGACATGGAGGATCAGCGCACCGCGATGCTTTATCGTCACGAGGTTGAATTCGCGGTCGGCCACGGGGTCGCGGTGGATACGACCCCCGCCCGTGACCCGGATGGTCTGCATATCCACGATAGCGCGGTTGCGGTACGCACGGTGGTGCTGCCCACTTACGATGTCCCCCAGACCACCCCGCCCACACCCGCTGACCCTGGTTTCGCCCGCCTTGCGGATCTCACTATTGATATGGCGGTCCTCGCCACCGTACCCGATGGTCAGTTCGCCGCGCACGTGGCCCCACTGGCCGATGCCTACGCCGACTGGATCACCCGCCAGGAGGCCCGGCTCCAGACGCCGACGCCCGACTTGGTGCCATTTGTCGCGGCCGGCACCGAGTCGCTGCGCCGCTGTCGGCTGGCCCTGGCGCGCATCCGCGAAGGCATCACACTGCTCGATACCAACCCGCAGGCAGCTCACGCCTTCCGCTTTGCCAACCGGGCAATGGCCCTCCAGCGCACCCGCTCGCTCTACGCCGCCTCGGTGCGTCGGGGCGAGAAGAAGGCACCGGCGGACTTTGATCACCCCCATGACCACGCATGGCGCACGTTCCAGCTTGGCTTCATCCTGCTCAACCTGCCCGCCCTCACCGACCCGCACCACCCGGATCGACTCGCGCCGATGCAAGACCTGAACGACTCACGCAAAGGCGCAAAGGCGCAAAGTGAGAACGGCATTGACAACGTGGCAGCGCGAGAAGCGACATCCGACTTGTCCGACCTTAGCGGCTTTGCGGCTTTGCGAGAGCCTGCCCGGTTGCCCGACCTTAGCGGCTTTGCGGCTTTGCGAGAGCCTGCCCGGCTGCCCGACCTTAGCGGCTTTGCGGCTTTGCGAGAGCCTGCCCGGCTGCCCGACCTTAGCGGCTTTGCGGCTTTGCGTGAGCCTGCCCGGCTGCCCGACCTTAGCGGCTTTGCGGCTTTGCGAGAGCCTGCCCGGTTGCCCGACCTTAGCGGCTTTGCGGCTTTGCGAGAGCCTGCCCGGTTGCCCGACCTTAGCGGCTTTGCGGCTTTGCGAGAGCCTGCCCGGTTGCCCGGGACTCCGCTCGGGGAAGCTGACCTGCTCTGGTTCCCCACCG
>Ga0194060_10000555_pt1 | contig 27144 bp, 17 predicted proteins | sample SepL225m_MetaG_FD_163427 | JGI IMG/M metagenome (GOLD analysis project Ga0194060, IMG submission 163427) | Anoxic zone freshwater microbial communities from boreal shield lake in IISD Experimental Lakes Area, Ontario, Canada - Sep2016-L222-5m | ecosystem: Environmental > Aquatic > Freshwater >... | reverse complement strand
TGGAACGCATGGGCGTCTACAACCTGGAAAACGCGCTGCGCCGCACCGTCAAGGTGGATGACACCGTGTCTGGCGCCGGTGAAGGCGCACCACTGTGCTGGCGGGTCGGCGTTTCCAAGTGGAGCAACTACGTGGCCGACAGCTGGGACGCAGTGAAGCAGATGAGCCCGGCCGAACTGGCAACCAAAGAGCAGGCCTCGAAAGAAAAGCTGGTGCGCGAGAGCGGCGCCCACTACGTGATCGACGACCTGCGCGATCTGCCTGCCGTCATTGCCGACATCAATCTGCGGCTGGCGGCTGGCGAAAACCCCTGAGCGTCAGAGCGGCGCCGAGCAGGCCCAGCGCGGCACCGGCGATGGCAGTGAAGATGATGAATTCCAGAACTTCACCGCCCTGAAATCTGGCGCCGCCGAGCCAGCCCCGGAACTCATCGAGCACGCCGCCCTTCATGATCAGCAGAGTGCTCAGTGCGGTCAGCAGCCCCGCCAGGCTGCCGCCTTGAAGACGCTGGGTTCCGGCACCTCGGGTACTCGCCGCCGCCCGCCAGCGTCCGACAAGAATACCTGCCATCAGAGAGGGGGTAAAGAGAAGCCCGACAACCGGCCCGGGGATACCGCGCTCCCAGGTCAATACCGCGATGGCAAGGGTTGCCAGCCAGTAGAGCGCCAGCAAGGTCGCGGCCCGCCAATGGCTCTTGATGTCGATCCATAACTGCTTCATTTCAAGGACCTCCAGGACGATCGAGTGAAACAACATAAACCAGCGCCGTACGCGCCGGAAGTACAAAAGCGCCGCTTGCCCGGTCAAAGCGGGTCTGTTCGGCCACGCGCTTGTCAGCGACCCTGGGCTGCAGATGAACCGGATGCAACACATAAGCCTTGCCGGCTTCAGAAGGCAGCAGCAATGGTTGCGCAGTCTTGCCCACATTGACAAGATACAGCAGTTCCTTGAAGGCGGCACCGGGGTAGCCCACACCATCAAGATGCCCTGCCAGCAGCACCGGGTTTTGCCTCGATCCGGTATTGAAAAACTTGAGCCGCTGTTTGATGTCGTGCGCAGTGCGCAGCCGAAACAGGGTCGAGCTGGCACGGATTTTCAGCAGATCACGGAACATATCTCGCGCCAGTGCAATTTCGCTGGCACCGGGCTTGATGTCCGGATTGGCCAGCAAGGGCTTGATCAGCTCATAGTTGCCACCGTTGTCAGTCTTGGGCGGGGCACCACTGCCAAAGTAATTGTCCTGATAGCTCCAGTCCAGACGATTGAACCAGTCACCTGAGTCGAAACTGTTGCCGTCCATCGACTTGGAGCGCAGCGTGTCAATGCCGGCATGAAAATAGGCCACACCCTGGCTGAACGCATTGATGGCAGCGCCCAGCATCTGCACGCGCACCCGGTCTTCACGGCTGGTATTGACTGGAAGCTTGTAGGCGTTGATGTCAAACAGCGTCTGGTTGTCGTGATTTTCCACATAGTTCACCACTTCACCCGGCTCACTGACATAGCCAGCGCTCTGTCCGCTGTAGTCGAATTCCTGCAGGGTCTGACGGCGGTCCTGATAGTTCGTCATGGCGTAGTCACGGATCGAACCGGCCAGACCCACTCGCACGAGATCTGCGGTTTGCAACAACTCCGACCAGGGTGCAGTAGCCAGCGAATTGGGGTCGTACACCAGACCATTGATATAGCCCTGCTTGCTGACCAGCGCTGCGCCACCGTCGGCGGCACCACCCCCGCGCAGTGCATCGCGCGCCCGATCACTGAAGGATCCAATCCCCGTGCCGTTAAGGGAAAGCTGCGAGGCCTGCACGAAGCGGGCACCGTCGGCAATCTCGCCAAAGTTCCAGCCCTCACCGATCAGGTTCACTGCGCGCCCCGCTGCCTGATTGACGCGCTTCTGCAGATCAAGCATGACGGCGCGCGGCTGGTGCCCCATCAGGTCAAAACGGAAGGAATCGATTTTGTAGTGCGTCGCCCACAGCACCGTCGAGTCGATCATCAGCTTGCCCATCATCCGGTGTTCGGTCGCTGTGTTGTCACAGCAGGTACTGCGCTCGACCACGCCGTTGGCATCGAGCCGATGGTAGTACCCAGGCACGATACGGTCCAGCACCGACTTTTCCTGCTGACCTGAGGCTGCCATGTGGTTGTAGACGACATCCATACCGACGCGCAGACCAGCGCGGTGCAGCGCCAGCACCATCTGACGAAACTCCAGGATGCGCACGGCGCCGTCGGCCGCATCGCTCGCGTAGCTACCCTCCGGAGCATTGAAGTGGTAGGGGTCATAGCCCCAGTTGAAACAGTCGCTGCCAGCACCCGCCATCACGCTGGCTTGCTGGGATTCGCTGTCCGCTCCGGCCTCAAGCACTACCGGTGAGACGCAGCCATGCTCGGCAATGGTGGCGAAGTCAAACACCGGCAACAGATGCACATCGGTGAGGCCAGCCGCCGACAGCGCTTTCAGATGCTGCATGCCATTCGAATGGCCTTCGGTGAAAGCCAGGTACCTGCCGCGCTTCGCGCTGCTGACGGTGGGGTCGTTGATGGAGAAATCGCGCACATGCAACTCGTACACCACCATGTCGGTCTGCGCCTGCACCTTGGCCGGCGCGCTTGCAGAGCCCCAACCCTCAGGCTTGAGTTCAGGGCGGTCCAGATCCGCGACGTAGCTGCGCCTGGAATCGCTGGTAAGGCTGACGGAATAGGGATCGGTCACCCGGTTGCGCACGATGCCGACGCCGGGCACAAAAACATCGACCAGATAGCGGTAGTACTGCCCGCTCAAATCGCCGCGGGGACGCGCCGACCAGACACCGCTGTCGCGCTCCACTTGCATCGCCTCCAGCGCCAAGGCCGCTGCCGCGCCCGTGGCGTAGCGACAAAGCCAGATGCGCTGCGCGCTTGGCGCCCAAAGCTTGAAAACGGTCTGATCGCGCCCGACGCTGACACCCAGATCGCTCACGTCCTGCGCACTGGCATAAAGATCGTCCAATGCCCCGGCAACTTGCAATGCGCTCGCGCGAAGCACCCGCCCCCTGCTGTCTTCCTGCACCAGCAGCAATTGATGCGTGAGCAATCCCTTCAACCTGATTCGGTCACGCGCCTTCAAGGCCAGCAACACGCCGGGCGCGACAAACTTGAAGCGCACTGCTGCTGCGGCCGGCAAAACACCAGCAAACACTTCCATCGACAAGGCACCGTCAGCGCCTTTGACGACACGACCGACGCTGGCGACTGCCTGCGCCCGCGCGGAGTAATAAAGCTTGAAGCGCCCGCTCGCATCGATCGCCGGCCACTGGACGATTTGACCGGTCAACCAATGGGCACGCGCCGGCATTCTTGTATTGCCGGGCGCAGCCTGCAGCACGGTTTGAAAACCCGCTTCGTCGCAATCCCGCAGCGTTGGACCAGCACCAGCCCAGGCTGCGCAGGCGCTCAGACTCAGCATTGCCAGCCAGTACCCCGGCTTGATCCAGCCCATTTTCATGCCCCGAGCAAACAGTGACAACCCAACTGCAAGTGTTTCATGTCCATGCCCCCTATTCTTGACTACATCGCAGGCACGCTAGCTGCGGCCCAAACGCAGCACGCGGCGTCGGGTCGCCCGGGCTGCGGGCACCCAGCCATGACCAAACCAGCGTGCGGCCATGGCAAGCCCGCGCAAGCATTCGTCCGCGCTGTAGGCAATCCAGACGCCCAGCAAACCCAGTTTGAAATGTACGCCCAGCAGCCAGGACCCGCCAGCCATCACGAACAACATCGAGGCCGCGCCGGCAGCCACCGGAAAGCGTGCGTCCCCGGTGGCTCGCAGGGCATTGATGATCACAATATTGCAGGTGCGTCCTGGCTCCAGCAGCACCGTCAGCCACAGCAGGGTGGTGGCACTGGCAATGATCTGGGGATCGTGCGTGAACAGGGTCAGGGTCCAGGGTGCAGTCAGCGCCACCAGTAGCGCCATGCTGATCGAAACCAGCAAACCCCACAACAGACTCTTGCGCAAGAGGCGATGCGCTTCCTGCAAATGACCCGCGCCAATCAGGTGTCCGATCAGAATTTCACTGGCAAAGCCAAGCGACACACTGAACAGCACCACCACATTCATCAGTTGGAAGGCGTAGGTCTGGGTTGCCAATGCCGTTGAGCCCAGACCCGCCACCACCGTCACCGACACCAGCATGGCAAGCCGGTAGGCCACGTTCTCGGCTGCTCCCGGCAGTCCGATCTGCAGCACCGGGCGCAGCAGCGAGTGCCGCAGGCGCCACCAGTCCGCAGCTCGGGGAACAATCTGTAAACGCCAGCGCCACAGAGCCAGATGAACCAACAAGCCAAACAGCCGGCTCAGCGCCATGGCTAATGCAAAGCCAACCAGGCCCAAGGCCGGCAAGGCACCAAAGCCGCGCATCAGCGGCAAGCACAGCAGCAGATGAACGCCGTGCATCGCCAGGATATTGAACATCGTGTCACGCGTGCGCAGGTGGGCGCGCATCACCGCCGCCATGCTGGCGTTGAAGGCGTCCAGCAGCAGCGCCAAGGCCAGCACCTGCAGATAGGGTTGCCCCAACTGCAAGACCGCCGGTGGCGCATTGAGCAAGTTCAGTAAAGCGCCGGCGCCGGCAAACACCAACAGCGCGGCGGCCAGTCCAAGCCAGCTGCTGGCGCCCAGCGCCGCCTTGGCCGTGGCCTGTGCTGCTGCGCGATTGCCGGCACCCAGATTTTGCGTGATGACAACACTCACCCCCATGCCAATGACACGAAACAACAGAAAGAAGACGGCTTGCAACTGATTGGCCAGGGCGAAGGCGGCTGCGCTGGTATCGGACTCGCGTGAGGCCAGCCATAGTCCCAGCATGCCGACTGCAAAACCCAGCACCATCTCGGCCAGCATCGGCCAAGCCAGCGCCAGCAACCGCGGTCGCGTCGGAAGCGGATTCATGCCTTGCTGGACAAGCCCAACAGCGCAAACGGAGCGCGACCGCTGGCCGCGCTGATCAGGCCGAGCACACGGCCCGGTTCGGCTCCCACCATGCTCCAGTCAAAACGCCAGACCCAGTTGCTGCCGCCCAGGGTGCCAGGCAGGTTCATGCGATGCTCACTGCCCAGACCGAGCACGTCCTGCATAGGAAAAATCGCCATCGTGGCGACCGAGTTGCAGGCGGCGCGGATCATGCCCCAATGGATGTCATGCGCACCGGCAGCCAGGTAAGCACCGGCATATTGACGCTCTTCTTGCGGCGCATGGTCCCACCAGCCGCGCGCCGTTTCGTTGTCGTGGGTGCCGGGGTAGACAACGCAAGCAGTGCCGTAGTTATGCGGCAGGAATTCATGGGTCGCGTCGTCGCCAAAAGCGAACTGCAGAATTTTCATGCCCGGAAAGCCAAAGTGGTCGCGCAGTTCGATCACATCGGGCGTGATCAGGCCCAGGTCTTCGGCGATGATGGGCACTTTTCCCATAGAGCGTTCGATCGCTTCAAATAGCGCCTTGCCCGGCGCTGGCACCCAGCGCCCTTCGATTGCGGTCGGAGAACTCGCCGGAATTTCCCAGTAGGCCGCAAAGCCGCGGAAATGATCGATGCGAAATACATCGGCCTGCTCCAAGGCACGGCGCACGCGCGCCGTCCACCAAGCGAAATCTTCGTTGGCCATGCGCTGCCAATCGTACAAAGGGTTGCCCCAGCGCTGACCGAGCGGACCCAGATCATCCGGCGGCACACCGGCCACCACCGTGGGCTGATAGTCAGCATCGAGCTGATAGAGATCGGGGCGCGCCCAGCAATCGGCGCTGTGATGGGCAATGAAGATCGGCAAGTCGCCCATGATGGCGACGTGGCGCTCATTTGCATAGGCCTTCAGCGTCTGGAGTTGACAGTCAAAACACCATTGCACAAACTTCCAGAAATCAATCTCTGCCGCGTCCCTGCGACGCACCTTGCGCAGGGCCGCAGGCTTGCGCTGGCGCAAGGCCGCCTGCCACTGCCACCAGGGCTGGCCTGCGTGCGCCGTTTCCAGCGCCATGAAGAGCGCGTAATCCTCCAGCCAGTGGGCTTGCTCGACACACCAGGCAGCCATTGCAGTGTGCTCGGCCCGGTCTGCCTTGCGCGCAAAGCCGGCTGCCGCCGAGCGCAGCTGAGCCAGCCGCCAGGGAACCACACGCGCAAAGTCGACCCGTCGGCTGTCAAAACCCTTTTGCGGTAGCTCAGGCTGCGCCAGCCAGCCGGCTGCAACGAGCGGCTCCAGCGCCACCATCAAGGGGCTGCCGGCAAACGCCGAGACACTCTGGTAAGGCGAATCTCCCGGACCGATGGGCGTTGTCGGCAGTAGCTGCCAGATCCCTTGACCCGCCGATGCCAGCCAGTCCACAAAGCGGAAGGCGTCAGGCCCGAAGTCGCCGATACCGTAGGGCCCTGGCAGGGAGCTAATGTGCAGCAACACTCCGGCGCTGCGCTGTTGAAGGTCGATCATGGTTGGCTTCAATTGGTGAAGTCAGATGGTACTGCGGCGCAGCACCAGTAGCGCGTGCGCCGGCACCAGCAGAGAGCTTGAGACTGGCAAGCCTGGCGAAAGTTCTGCACTGCTGTCGAGCAGCAGTTGCCAATGTCCGCTGAACGTGAAGGAAATCGGGTTCGACTGCGGGTTGAACACCAAGAGTACCGGAGAGCTTTCACAGGAAAATGCAGCGTGGCTTGCGTCGTTCCAGTCATGGCCTTGCATTTCCTGCCCGCACGGCGTGCGCCAGATCCGATGCACAGCACCCGGTTCACCGGGGGTGGACGTCGACCACTGGTTGCTGTGCAAGGCCGGCTCGGAGCGGCGCAGTGCCAGCAAGTCCGCGACAAAGTCGCGCAGACCGTCGTCGGCTCTTGACCAATCCAGCCAGCCCAGCGCGTTGTCCTGGCAATAAGCGTTGTTGTTGCCCTGTTGGGTCTTGCCGATTTCATCGCCAGCACACAGCATCGGCGTGCCTTGCGCCAGCAACAGCGAAGCCAGCATGGCGCGACGCACGCGCCCGCGCTTCGAGTTGATGGCGGCATCCCCGGTTTCACCCTCAACGCCAAAATTCTCGCTCAGCTCGCCGTCACGACCGTCGCGATTCTCTTCGCCGTTGGCCAGATTGTGTTTGTGGCTGTAGCTCACCACATCACGAAGCGTGAAGCCATCATGCACTGCAAGAAAGTTGACGCTGGCGCTGGGGCGGCGCTGCCCGTGATGAAACAGATCACTTGACGCTGTCATGCGCCGGGCAAACTCGGCGCGATCGACGCCGCGCTGCAGCCAATAGCCGCGTACTGCATCACGGAACTTGTCGTTCCACTCCAGAAAACGCCCGGGGAAACGTCCCACCTGGTAGCCATCGGGTCCGCTGTCCCAGGGCTCTGCAATCAGATGAGCCCGCGCCAGTATCGGGTCCTGCTGCAGCGCTGCGAGAAAAGGGGCGCGGGGGTCAAAACCGAGTTCGGTGCGCCCGAGCACCGGCGCCAGATCAAAGCGAAAACCGTCGACCCCCATCTGCAGCACCCAGTAGCGCAGCGAGTCCAGAACGAATTGGCTGACTTTGGAATGCGCCACATTCAGGGTGTTGCCACAGGCGCTGAAGTTTTCATAGCGACTGCGATCGACCGGATCAAGCCGGTACCAACTGGCATTGTCGAGGCCGCGAAAGCTCAGTGTCGGGTCCCGCTCGTCGCCTTCGGGGGTATGGTTGTAAACCACGTCCAGCACCACTTCAAGACCCTGTTCGTGCAGCGTCTTGACCATATGCCGGAATTCGGCTGTGACGGCTGCAGGGTCATCAGGCCGCGTTGCCAGTCGCGGATCGGGGCAACAAAAACCCAGTGTGTTGTAGCCCCAGTAATTAGTTTGCCCGCGCTGCGTCAGGGCCGGCTCGTCCAGGCAATACTGCACCGGCAGCAGCGACAGTGTGGTCACCCCCAATGCCTTGAAATAGGCCACGGCCGCCGGATGCGCCAGAGCGGCATAGGTTCCCTGCAAGGCTGCAGGAATGCCGGGATGTGTCTTGCTGAAGCCCTTGACGTGGACTTCATAGAGCACCAGATCGACCGCCGCGTGACGCGGCGCGTTCAGGTAGCCCGGCGCGATACCGAGGGGTGCTGCGACCCGTGCCTTGAGTGCGGTGGCGGCGTTCTCCTGCGAGTCGCCCTGATAGCGTCCAACGATCTCGCGGGCGTTCGGGTCCAGCAGCAAGTGCCTGGCGTTGAAGCGCTGGCCCTGCTGCGGATCGTCAACACCGTGCGCGCGCAAACCGTAAATCAGGCCTGGGCCGGCGCCAGCAAGAAAGCCGTGAAAAACACCTTGGTCCGGACCAGCCAGGTCGTAGCGCTGTATCTCGGTTTGGCCGTCGGTATCAAACAGGCACAGCTCGATGCGCTGCGCATGCAGCGAAAAGACCGCAAAGTTGACGCCGCCGTCGCGCACCTCGGCGCCCATTGGTTCAACTCGACCTTCTGACAAAACCAGCATGTAGATTCAAGTCCTCAAGAGAGCGCCGGCGCAGACCAAACGCGCTCAATGTACTCGCCATGGGTACAGTGAACCGAAAAGCCCCCGCCACGATAGCGTCGGGCAACCGGTTCATCGCAAAAATGGGTCTTGGAATATGTAGTTAAATTACATTTAATAAGGATTGGATTCTATATTAGGAGAGAATTTAAGCTCTTTTACACCAGTGGTTGGCTAGTATTTTCCGTTGTATAACTACATCTATTCAAGGTATACTCAATGCAATGCAGCGCCCATCGCCGGGATCGGCGCGTCGGCTGGTTCCTGCGCGTGAGCGCTGAGGTGTTACATGGCGGATGTAAAACTATCGAGTGTCAGCAAGTCCTTTGGCGACAACCTCATCCTGCAGCAAATTGACCTGGAGATTCACGACGGCGAGTTCATGGTCTTCGTGGGACCCTCGGGCTGCGGCAAATCCACCCTCTTGCGCATCATTGCCGGACTCGAAGACGTCACGCAGGGCGAGTTGAGCATCGGCGGCAAATGCGTCAACGAAGTGGCGCCAGCCGAGCGTGGCATTGCGATGGTATTTCAGTCCTATGCGCTGTATCCGCACATGAACCTGTATGACAACATGGCGTTCGGGCTCAAGCTTGCCAAACTCCCCAAAGACGAGATCGACCAGGCTGTTCACCAGGCCGCCAAAATTCTGAACATCGATCACCTGCTGCTGCGCAAACCGAAAGACCTCTCAGGCGGCCAGCGCCAGCGCGTGGCGATTGGCCGGGCGATTGTGCGCAAGCCAGAGGTGTTCCTGTTCGACGAGCCGCTGTCCAATCTGGACACTGCGCTGCGCGTACGCATGCGCTACGAACTCGCCAAGCTGCACGAAGAGTTCAAGACGACCATGGTTTATGTGACGCACGACCAGGTCGAGGCCATGACACTGGCCGACCGCATTGTGGTGCTGTCGGCGGGTCGCATTGAACAGGTCGGCTCGCCATTGACGCTGTACGAACACCCCGACAACCTGTTTGTGGCACGCTTCATCGGTTCTCCGGGGATGAACCTGATCGAAGGTGAGTTGGTAGCTGCCAGCGCCGAAGCGGCCAGCGTGCGGCTCAGTGGCGGCGAACTGATCGAATGTCGGGTTGACGCTGCGCGCGCGCGCGCTGGGGACGCCGTGACCCTGGGTGTACGGCCGGAGGATTTTCGGGTTGGAGATGCCGTCAACGCGATGCACACCGAAGTCACTTTTGTCGAATCCCTGGGCAGCATCACGTACGCCTACTGCAGCAACCCAGCCAGTCAGGAAGTGCTCACCGCTGCGGTGGAGCGCCAGCGGCCGGTGCGTATCGGTGAAGCACTGGCGCTGGGCATCCCGAGCGCGTCAGCCTATCTGTTCGATGCCCAGGGCAAGGCCTTTCGCCGTCGGAGCGCTCCGGAGCAGAGCCGTGCCGCGTAAACGCTTCAACCGGCAGCCCCGCATCCTCAGCGCCGCCGCGCTGGCGCTGCTGCTGTCGGGCAGCGTACATGCCGGTCCGCCTTTGCGCCTGCTGGTCTGGATCAACGGCGACAAGGGCTACAACGGACTACAAAAGGTTGGCGACAAATTCACGCAGGACAGTGGCGTGCAGGTGGTCGTGCAGCACCCCGAGGGCGCGCCTGACAAATTCAGCGCTGCAGCGGCTGCCGGCAAGGGTCCGGACATCATGTGCTGGGCGCATGACCGTGTTGGCGAATGGGCGAAGTCCGGCTTGGTGGTGCCAGTTCGCCCCGCCAAACAGATTCGCGAGCAGATCGACGAGAGCGCCTGGCGCGCCTTTACCTACCGCGGTCAGGTCTGGGGTTATCCGCTGGCGATCGAAGCCATTGGCCTGATCTACAACAAGGCGCTCGTCAGCACGCCACCAAGCACTTTTGACGAGGTGATCGAGCTCGACCGCAAACTCGCGGCGCAGGGCAAGCACGCCATTTTGTGGGCCTATAACAACTCCTTCTTCAGTTGGCCCTTGCTGGCCGGTCCGGGCGGCTTCGTCTTCGAGCGCAACAGCCAGGGTGAGCTCGATCCCAAAAAAGTCGGCGTCAACAACGCCGGCGCCTACCAGGGCGCCCAGATGCTCGAGCGCCTGATCCGTGACGGCCACATGCCCAGAGGCGCGCGCTATGCCGAAATGGAGGGTGCTTTCGCACGCGGCCAGGTCGCCATGATGATCAATGGCCCCTGGGCCTGGGACAACGTGCGCAAGGTCGGCATCAACTTCGGCGTGGCGCCGATTCCCGGCATCGCCGGCAAGCCGGCCAAGCCCTTTGTCGGCGTGCTCGGCTGCATGATCACGGCACCGAGCAAGCACAAGGACGTGGCGCGCGAGTTCATCGAACATCATCTGCTGACGCTGGAAAGCCTGAAGACGATCGGTGCCGACGTAGCGCTGGGGACGCCGGCCAACAAAGCCTATTACCAGGAACTCAGCAGCGATCCGAACATCGTCGCCACCATGGCCAACGCCAGGGTGGGTGAGCCCATTCCCAACATCCCGGAAATGGGTCGCTTCTTCCCCGCCATCGACGCCGCACTCGAGGCCATCACGAACGGTCGCCAGTCTGCGCGCGATGCGCTCGACGGCGCGGCCGCTCGCATGCTGGCCCAATGACATGATTGCAACTTCTCAGCGCCCCAGCACGCTGGCCCGCAGTCTGTCCACGCTGCTGTTCGCCGCCCTCACGCTGGCTCTGCTTTGGCTGAGTTTCAGCCTGTGGTGGGCCGGTCAGGCGCTGACAGCGCTGGGAGCACTGACCCTGGGCGGCTCGGCCCTTGTGATTTACAGCAAGGCGCAGTCGGTCGCCTGGAAATACCTGTTCCCGGGTGTGGCTGCGATGCTGCTCTTTGTCGCGTTCCCGCTGCTGTACACAGTGCAGATCGGCTTCACCAATTTTTCGTCCAGCCACCTGCTGGACTTCGAGCATGCGCGCGCCTACCTGCTCGAACAGTCGGTGGTGGATCAGGAACGGAGTCGCCCCTACACCCTGCACCGCGATGGAGACAAGTTGCTTCTCAAGCTGAGCGCCCAGGAAGGCAAGAGCGATGCAGCGCTGGTGTCGAGCGCGCTGGACCTGAGCCGCAGCCCGTCAAGCGAGCCTTTACCCATGCAAGCTCTGGGCGCGAACGTGCTGCAAGCGCCTTTGAACCTGCGCGAGCGGCTGCAACATCGAGATGCACTCAGCGCGCTGCAGTTGCGCCTGCCCGATGGTCAACTGCTGCGCTATGCGGGTCTGCGCGAATTCGGTCCGATCGAGCCCTTGTGGCGCGCCAACGCGGATGGCTCCCTCACCCAAGTCGCCAGCGCCAGCATCTACCGGGCCAACCCGCGCAGCGGTTTTTTTGAGGCCGACGCCGGCGAACGCATGCAACCGGGCTTCAAAGTCAACATAGGGTTCGCCAACTACAGCCGCATGCTGCTGGATGCTGACTTCCGCGGTCCTTTTGTCAGCATCTTTGTCTGGACCGTGCTGTTTGCCGCTCTGACCGTGCTGTTTTCAACGGCGCTGGGCATGACGCTGGCGGTGCTGCTGGAGTGGCCAGCGCTCAAGTACCGCACGCTTTACCGCACCTTGCTGTTCCTGCCTTATGCGGTGCCGGGCTTTATTTCCATTCTGGTCTTCAAAGGCTTGTTCAACCAGAATTTTGGTGAGATCAACGCGATCCTGAACGCCTTGTTCAGTGTGCGCCCGGCCTGGTTTGCCGACCCGCTGCTGGCCAAGATCATGATCCTGATCGTCAATACCTGGCTTGGTTATCCCTACATCATGATTTTGTGCAGTGGGCTGATCAAGTCCATCCCCGCCGACCTGTACGAAGCATCGGCCATCGCCGGCGCCACGCCGCTGACCAACTTCTTCAAGATCACCGCGCCACTGATTGCACGACCGCTGACACCGCTCCTGATCAGCGCCTTTGCCTTCAACTTCAACAATTTTGTGCTGATCTCGCTGCTGACCGACGGCCGACCCGATTACCTCAATACCAAGCTGCCGGCCGGCACCACCGATATTCTGGTGAGTTATACCTACCGCATCGCCTTCACCGACAGCGGGCAGAATTTCGGTCTGGCCGCCGCCATCTCGACCCTGATCTTCGTGATGGTCGCATTGATGGCATTGCTGCAACTCAGAATCACTCGGCAAGCCGAGCAAAACAGGTAGCCACCATGGCCATGGTCACCGGAAAGAAACAACGCTGGCGTGTCGTCGCGGCACACCTTGCCCTGTGGGCGCTGCTGGCGCTGACACTGTTCCCGCTGCTGGCAGTGCTAAGCATCTCGCTGCGTCCCGGCAATTACGCCACCGGCTCGCTGATTCCGAACCGCATCAGTCTGGAACACTGGCAACTGGCACTGGGCATGGCCTACACCGCCAGCGACGGCAGCGTGACGCAGCCGCCTTTCCCGGTGCTGCTCTGGCTGTGGAATTCAATCAAGGTCGCCACCATTTCGGCGAGCCTGATCGTGACCATCTCGACCACCGCAGCCTATGCCTTTGCCCGGCTGAAATTCGCTCGCAAGGCACTCATCCTCAACAGCATGATGCTGCTGCAGATGTTCCCCGTCGCCGTGGCTCTGGTGGCCATCTACGCGATCTTCGACGGCATCGGAACCAGGCTACCCTGGCTCGGCATCGAGACCCACGCCGGCCTCATCGTTGCCTATCTGGGCGGCGTTGCCATGCATATCTGGACCATCAAGGGTTACTTCGAAACGATACCGGCGGAGATCGAGGAATGCGCCAAGGTGGACGGCGCCACCCACTGGCAGGCGTTTCGACTGGTGCTGCTGCCCATGGCCGTGCCCATCCTGATGGTGGTGTTCGTTCTGGCTTTCATCGGCACCATCATCGAATACCCGGTGGCCTCGATTCTGTTGCGTGAGGAGCCCAATCTCACGTTGGCGGTTGGCTCCAAGTACTACCTGTATGAGCAGAAGTACCTGTGGGGTGATTTCGCCGCCGCCGCCGTGCTGTCGGGCCTGCCCATCACGCTTGTTTTCCTGGCTGCGCAGCGCTGGATTGTGTCGGGCCTGACGGCGGGTGGCGTCAAGGGGTGAGGCCGGACGCAACAGCTTTTGCTGACGTACATCGCCTCACCATGACCATGGCCACTGCCAACACCGAACCCACCCTGCATGTAGAGAACTGCCCGTCCGACGCGCCACTGGGGCAGACCACCCTGTTCCTGCGCGGCAGCATGAACAACTGGGCGGCGCTGGACGAGTACGCCTTCAAGTACAGCTGTGATGCCTACTACCTCAACGTCAAGCTGCCGACACGTCACGAATTCAAGATCGCGGACGCGGCCTGGCAGGAGGCTCTCAGCTTCGGCAGCAGCGCCAGCGCCGACCTGCTCGCCGGGGGCAGCGGCAACCTGTCGCACCAATTCACCGGCGAACACACGATTCGACTGGCTTTCCCGGGCGGGCGGCCGCAACTTGATATTGGCAGCAAGACTTTTGCCGATCCAAGCGCACGCGCCGTCACCGACCCGACGGCTCTGAGCCTGCGTTTCGATTCGCGCGCGCTGGCTGACAAATCCCCGTTCGGCGCCGTGCCCGCTGGCAGCACGATGGACTTTCACGTCAGCGCCATGCCCGGCGTCAAGAAGCTCAGCCTGGTGGTCGAAAAACGTCGCATGGAAGGCAATCAGGAACTGCTGGAATACACCGAGGTGGCACGACTGGCGATGACGCGCAGCCCGCAAGACGGTCGAGAACGCTGGAGTGCCAGCCACCGATTCACCGAGGTCAGCGTCTACGGCTACTGGTTTGAGGCCGAGATCGGTGGTCAAACTTTTGTTTACCAGAACAATGCTGACCCGGTATTCTGGACAAGGGAAAAAGGCTCCGGCGGTATGGGAGAAGTTGCTGAAAAGCCGACGGCTGCAGGAACCATCCGGCGCTTCCGCCAGACCATTTACGCCCATGATTTCAAGGTGCCTGACTGGGCACCGGACGTGGTCTACTACTACATCTTTCCTGATCGATTCCGCAATGGCGACGCTCGCAACGACCCGCAGCCTGGCGTCGCCAGGTACCACGACAGCACAGTTGAATTGCACCGCAACTGGCTCGACAAGCCCTGGAGGCCGGGTAGCGGCGATGGCTCCGACAGTGTCTACAACAACGACTTCTTCGGCGGCGATCTGCAGGGCATCATTGACAAGCTCGACTACATCCAGGACCTGGGCGCCAATACGATTTACATGACGCCTGTCTTTAAGGCCGCCAGCAACCACAAGTACGACACGGCCGACTACAAAAAAATCGACCCAGGCTTTGGCAGCAACGAGGACCTGCTTCGTCTCACCAGCGAGGCGCAGCGGCGCGGCATGCGCGTGATACTCGACACCAGTCTGAACCATAGCGGCAGCGACTCGATTTACTTTGACCGCTTTGGCAATCACAAGTCAGCCGGTGCCTTTGAGGGCGGCAGGATTCGCGCCGATTCACCCTATGCGAGCTGGTACTCGTTTGACGCGAAACAAGCCCGACCCGACAAGCAATACAAAGGCTGGGTCGGCGTGCCCGATCTGCCCGAGTTGAACAAGGCCTCGGCCTCGTTCCGGCACTACGCTTACGGCGCTGCCGACTCGGTGATGAAGCTCTGGCTGGACCGCGGCGCGGCCGGCTGGCGCATGGACGTGGCGCCCTGGGTGCCAGACGACTTCTGGCGCGAATGGCGCAGCGCCATCAAGCAGCATCGCCCGGACGCCTTGACGGTGGCCGAAACCTGGTTTGACGCTTCCAAGTATTTTCTTGGCGACATGTTTGACTCGACCATGAACTACATCTTTCGCAACACCGTGCTGGGGTATGCGGCGGGCGGCAAGGCCAGCGAGCTGTATCACAACATAGAGCTGATGCGCGAGGCCTATCCGCCGCAGTCTTTTTATGCCCTGATGAACCTGCTGTCCACGCACGACCAGGCGCGCAGCCTGCACTACCTGGGCTGGCAAAGCGAGAAGGACGCCCCGACGCTCATCGCGCGTGCCAAGCAGCGCTTCAAACTGGCACTGTTTTTCCAGATGACCTTCCCCGGCTCGCCCGCGGTGTACTACGGAGACGAGGTCGGCGTCACCGGCGGTGACGACCCTTACAACCGTGCGCCCTATCCCTGGGCGGACCGCGGCGGTCAACCCGACACCGAATTGCTGGCCGAAGTGAAGCGCCTGATCAAGCTGCGCAAGGACAACCCGGTGTTGCGTCGGGGTTCGATTGAAGCCCCGCTGCTGCTGAATGACCATGTCATCGTGCTGGGCCGAAAACTGGGCGATCAGATCGCAATCAGCACGAGCAACAACGCAGAACAAGCCAGAACCGTGACGCTGGAGTTGCCGCAGGACTTCAAGCTCACCTCGTTCACCGATGCCACGACCGGCGCCAGCATTCAAGCGATCAAGGGCAAACTGACTTTCAGCATTCCGGCACTGTCCGGGACACTGCTGCTGGGTCTTTGACCGCCAAAGCGGGTCGATCCAACTATGCAAACAAGAGCTCTCGGCAACACCGGCCTGAACGTCACGCCATTGGGCTTTGGTGCCATGCATCTGAACGACCAGCGCGTCAGCGAGGCTGATGCGGATCGCCTGCTCAATCAGGTGCTGGACCTGGGCGTCAACCTGATCGACACCGCGCGCGGCTATGGACTCTCGGAGGAGCGCATCGGCCGGCATCTGGCAAAACGGCGCCATGAATTTGTCTTGTCAACAAAGGTCGGCTATGGCATGGCGGGCGTGCCCGACTGGACCTATGCCTGCATCGTAGCGGGCGTCGAAGCCGCGCTGACGCGCATGCGTTGCGACTTTCTGGACATCGTTCACCTGCACTCGTGCCCCTTGCCGATTCTGCAGCAAGGCGAGGTCATCAGCGCTCTGGAAGACTGCAAACGCGGCGGCAAGCTGCGGGCCGTTGCCTATTCAGGCGATAACGCCGAGCTCGACTGGAGTATGGCCTGCGCGCGCTTTGGTGTGGTGCAGACCTCGATCAACCTCTGCGATCAGCAGTCCATCCCGCAACGTCTTCAACAATTGCAGGCGAATGGCATCGGTGTGATTGCCAAGCGGCCCTTGGCGGGTGCCGTCTGGCACAGCAGCCAGCGTCCCGAAGCCTATTGCGAATCGCACTATTGGGACCGCTGGAAGACCATGAACATCGACCCGCAAGGGCTGAGCTGGAACGAACTGGCACTGCGCTTTTGTGCGTATCTGCCAGGGGTTACCAGCTGCATTGTGGGCACTGGAAAGATCGGGCATTTCAAAGAGAATCTGGAGTTTCTGAAGCTTGGTCCTCTGGACGTTGGACTACAGCAGCATGTGCTCGAGAGCTTCGCCCGGCACGACGATCACTGGGCCGGTTTGATCTGATGGGCACGTGCTGCCTTGCTGCCATAAACACGTTCAAAGATCGGTGTCGCCATCAAGGTCGTGACGATAGCCATCATGACCAGAATTGCGAACAAGGCGGGCTCAATGATGCCCCGTTGCAAACCAATGTTCAGAATGATCAGCTCCATCAGGCCACGGGCGTTCATCAAAGTGCCTATGGCCATGGCCTCCTTGTGGCTTTCGCCATGCCAGCGCGCAGCAAGATAACAGGCCACACCCTTGCCAACAATCGCGGCCAGCAGCACCAGGGCGGCAATCAGCCAAAGGTGGGGCGTGTTGACCAGACCAATCTTTGTATTCAAGCCAGAGTAGACAAAGAACACCGGTAGCAGGAAAGCTATCGTCAGAGGGTAAATGATGCGGTGCAATTCCTGCGCAAATTTACCCCGTGGCATCGCAATGCCCATGACGAAGGCGCCAAACACGGCGTAGATTTGTATGAAATCGGTAAACCACGCACCAAGCATTGCCAGCATCAACACCAGGCTAAGAATTCCGGGGCTCATTTCACCGGCTGTTTCAACCATCCGCCCAAGTGGTTTCAGAAGTCGCTTGATCACGACCAAGGCAATGACAGCAAACAGAATGCCCCCGCCAATCGCATAAACCGCGATATTCATGTTGTTCTGGAAACTGGCCAGCACAACAGCCAGCACGCACCAGGCAGCCGCGTCGTCCATCGACCCTGCAGCCAGCGCCAGCGTGCCAAGGGAAGTTCTGGACAGGCCTTGCTCGAAGATGATGCGCGCCAGCATCGGGAACGCCGTGATCGACATGGCCGCGCCCATGAACAGCATGGCCTGAAGCTGCGTCGTCTTGCTGGAAAAAAAGCTGCCATCTGCGGCAAGGTAGAAGGCCAGCAAAGCACCCAGTGCGAAGGGCGCCAGAATACCGGCCAGCGAGATCGATGCCGCGCTGCGCAGGCGGGACCGGATCAGATCGATATCAAACTCAACTCCGATCAGGAACATGTAGAGCACCAGACCGACCTGGCAGACAGCAAACAGGATGGGTTTGGACGCCGACGGAAACAGATAGGCGCTGAAATCCGGCAGGAGCCAGCCCATCAGGGACGGACCCATGAGAACCCCGGCAATCATTTCGCTAACCACCTGGGACTGACCCAGGCGTTTGAAAACCATGCCAACAATTCTGCATACCGCCAGAATGAAGGCCAGCTGCAAGAAAAACAGGACGGACAGATCGAAGCTGTTCATGGCTGGGGAAACTGGATCCGATGCGCCCGAACCAACTCAACGATCTCGGGGTGCCTCAACAGACAATTGAATTCGCCACTTGCTGTCAATGCCTGCTGGACGCGCAAAGCGGGCAAGGGCGCCGCGGCTAATGCTATCAACACGTTTTACAAGCTCCTGTCTCTCCTGCTGGGCCATCAATGTGCGCATTTGATCTGGTGTGACACTTTGCTGCACGTTGTTGACGCCCACCACGTTATTCGTCGCCACCACGCGGGGACTGTTGTCAATCAACGCCTGATTGAGTTGCTTGGCTCGAACTTCCACGCTGCCGGTCGAGGGACGAAAATCAAACGACACGCCTTCACGGCCATCGTCCCCCGGCCTGGTCACAAACTCCGCGTCCAGGGTCGCGAGTACCCCGGTGACATGGACGCAGGCTTCGAGCAAGCCAGCGGGCCAGCGGCTTAGCGTCTGGGCAAATAGCTCGGCGTTACTGCGAATGTCATTGCCAATGACGCAGGAATCGGGTAACGCCAAGTTGGCCTGCAAAGCCCACCAGATGGCGACCCCTTTGTCCGACCCACCCTCCGGGGAGGCATAAAGTGCTGCCAGACGTGAGCGTGCACCGGATGCCCCTGCATCAGCGGCTCGCAGGTAGAGGCGCGAGGCTCGTTCGGTGTTTTGCTTCAGGCAAAGACCCTGCTCAAACATCGCACCGCCGAGCATCAAGGCCTCCGGGCTCGCTCCAGACAGCGCAAGGTTGAGTTGGCGAACCGCCTCAATGCAGTCACGCCCTTCGATGGCCTTGATGACCGCCTTCGTGTACTCGTTGGCTGCAAGGGATGGCGACGGAGCAACGGTAGCAATACCGAGAAGCAAAGAGAGCAGGACAGCTTGAATACGCATGGCAAAAAAGTTTGGTGACATGCCTAAACCGAAACCGGCGCCAAAGCTGCGCAATGTCCGGCGATGAAATCGGCATGGGTCGGCATCACAGCTACACAAGCCTTGATCACGCCTGCGACCTCGTCAAGGTAGCTTTGAATTTCTTCTTCGCTGAGCAAGTCTGTCAGCGGATGATAGGACCTTGGGTGGATGCGCTGGCCATGCATGACTTGCAGCCAACTCACCTTGGTAAACAGTTCATTGCCCTCTCTGTAAACCCGGCCATTGGTTCGGAACAATTCGATTCTTTGCTTCAGGGTGTCGGGCACCGTCATTTCGCGGCAGTAGTTCCAGAACGGCGAGTCCCTGCGCTCGGTTGCCTTGTAATGAAGAATGATGAAATCGCGCACCCAGTCGTACTCCTGGTCCATAACGCGGTTGTATTGCGCAATATCCTCATGCTCAAAACCGGCAGCCGGGAAAAATGTCAACAGGTGCGCAATGCCCATTTGGATCAGATGAATGCTTGTTGATTCCAGTGGCTCCAGGAAACCGTTGGACAAGCCAATCGACACACAGTTCTTGTTCCATGACTTCTTTCGCTTGCCCGCTGTGAACTTCACGGTGCGCGGGTCGGCCATGGGCGCACCATCCAGGTTGCTCAACAACTGTGCAGTCGCTTCATCCTCACTGATGAACTTGCTCGAAAACACGTGTCCATTGCCAATTCGGTGCTGCAAAGGAATTCTCCACTGCCAGCCCGCGCTGCGGGCGGTAGACCTTGTGTACGGCGTGAGGTCTTTGACCGATGTACAGGGAATCGCTATCGCCCGGTCACAGGGCAACCAGTGCGACCAATCCTGGTAACCCGTCTTCAAAGCGCCTTCAATCAACAGCGCCCGAAAGCCGGAGCAATCAATGAACAGATCGCCCTCTACCTTCTGGCCGTTCTCCAGAATGACCGATTCAATATGTCCGTCGGCATCCCGCACAGCCACATTCACAATCTTTCCTTCAATTCTTGCGACGCCACGCGCCTCGCTGAATTTGCGCAGAAATTTCGCATAAAGACCGGCATCGAAGTGGAATGCATGTGCAATTTGAGCTAGCGGCGAATTGGGCATGTCCGGCTGCGCCCGCATGAACTTGTTCTGCAGGCAGGCCGCCGTATTGATTGAGTAGTGATCCAGATCCTGCGCCTTGCCGGCCAGAAATTGCTTTAGCCAATATTGATGGAAATCGACGGTCCAATTGTCTTGCCCAATGACGCCAAAACCATGGATGTACCGGTCACCGAGGCGCCCCCAGTTGACGAATTCGATGCCCAGCTTGAACGAAGCCTGTGTTTCACGCATGAATTCGTCTTCATCCAAATCCAGAAGACGGTTGAACAGGTTGATCATCGGGATGGTTGCCTCACCCACTCCGATCGTGGCAATTTCGTCTGACTCGACCAACTTGATGCTGTATTTACCTTTAAGCACTTTTGAAAGTGCCGCCGCGCTCATCCAGCCAGACGTGCCACCGCCCACAATGACGATGTTCTGCAAACTGTTATTGCTCATTTCGTGCCCGTAATATGAAAAAGCCCCTTGCCGACAGAAGCCGACAAGGGGCAAAGCCCTTGGAGATTTCTATAGTGAAGTCTAGTACTTGTACGACAGCTTGAACATCAGGGTCTTGCCCGTGGCGTTCGAAGAGTCAACCGAGCCGTCCGCTTTCAGCTGGCGATAAACCGGCGCGTTCAAGTTGTTGCCTTCCAGCCGCATGCCCAGCCCTTTGAACTGGCCCTCCTGGAATTCATAGCCAACCTGGGCTGAGACCCAGGTCGAGCCCTCGATGTATCTCAAGGTCGGGTAGCCACCGATCGCATCGTTGGCAACGCTGCCGACATAAGTAGATCGGTAGTTGTTGGCAATAAATGCACTGAAACCAGCTTTTTCATAGTACAGCGTCAGCTTGGCATTGCGCGTTGACAAGCCAGGCAAGGGAATGGTCTGCCCGTCCGAAGGGACCTGCTGTGACGGGTTCAGGCCGATCAGGTTAGGCATATTCACCGAACTACCCGTTGTCGCGAGGCTGCCGTTGGCGCCAAAGCCATCCAGAACCGGCAGGATCATGTTGAACGGCGCAGAAGCCGCCAACTCGATACCGCGGATGCTGCCACCACTGCCGTTGACCGTGGTCGTGAAATTACCCACTGCCCCCGCTGGCGGAACGGCCAGGCCAAGTGCTGAGGCATAACTCGAAAAGTTGTAGGCCGTGTTGGTTGCAGGCGTGATGTATGTATCGAGCTGCTTATAGAAGGCCGCTGCACTCACATAGCCCTTTTTGCCAAAGTACTTCTCGTACGACACGTCCAGCGCCAGTGCCTTGAACGGTTTGAGCAAGGGGTTGCCCGAGGAGCCGACAAACTTGCCGAAGGTTCCCACATTGCCGGCGTTGGTGTCCACGCTGGCGGCGAAGGAATTGCGCATGTCGGTCAGGGTCGGACGAGCGATCTGCTCGGCCACGCCAACGCGAATCAAATTCCCCGAGCCAAGGTCACCCGTCAAGTTCAGTGATGGCAGGAAGTCGGTATAGGTGGTGCCACTCGTCGTGAGTCCGGCAGCCGGATTGTTCAAAACAACACCAGACCCGATTCCGGCCTGATAGCCGCTGGAAGACTGATCCGTATTGACAATCTGCACGCCAACATTGCCACGAACCGGGATCTTGGCGAATTCAGTGTCAACACCTGCCTTGACATAACCGGTCAAGACCTTTTCCTTGACGCCCCAGGTCTTGGACAAAATGTCGTCGTTGTATTTGCGCAGCAGGACTGCACCCGGCCACAAACCAGCGCTCGGATCAAACGTCAGCAGATTGAGTCCGGTGCCACCCACATTCGTTGCGACGTAGGCATCCGAAGGGAAGGAGAAAGGATCCTTGCCGTTGTTGGTTGCCGAAACAATCAGACCTTCATCGGTGACACGGTCCTTGGAGCGGCTGGTGTAGTTGGCCCCGAACAGAACCTCGGAGAACATCGAACCTTCTGCCAGATCACGCTTCATGTCGAAGCGGATGGCGTCGACGGCGTCCTTGATGGTCGGGCCCTTGGCGTAGCCGGCCTGCGGCACGCCATTGATGCCACTCCAGCCGGTCTGGTCGCGGATCTTGATGATGTTCGGGTCGGTATAGCTTAGCGGACTGCCCAGGGTGAATTTGGCACTGCCGCTGGTGGTATCAAAGGTCAAGGTATCAGCACCGGGAATGCCGGCGTAGGCTTCAATGTCGCGCTCTACACGCTCGGCTGAATTGTGGCTAAGGTCGACCGACGCAGTCCAGCCGTTTTCCATCTTCAGGGTGTTCTTCCAGCCCAGTGACTTGACGACGTCATTGTCAAAGATGCTTTCGGTCCGATCGATCAGGCCGTTGGTTCCTGCACCCATCTGGAACGTACCTTTTGTGGCCACGCCGTTGACGACCGTTGCATTGGTCAAACTAGAGAAACCACCCCCCTGAATCCGTGCTTCCTTCTTGACCGTGTCAGCCGTAGCGTAAAACAGATCGAGTTGGCTGCTGAAGTTGGGGCTCGGCTTGAAAGCGATGATGGTTGCAGCGCCAGTGCGGTTGTCCGTCAGCCTTCTGCTCGTGAAGTCGACACCCCCGCCAAATCCATTGACAGTGGCCGATGATCCATTTGCCAATGTGAAAGTGCTGTCTCCCCAGCCGCCCGTGGAGATTTCATTGCTGGTTCCATCGACACGCACCAGGCCCATAGCAATGCCCAACTTGCGGTCAAAGAACTGGTCAATATAGGTCAGGCTCTTGCGGGTGCCGGTTCCTTCAGGTACACCCTCCAGACCAACGTTCGAACGGACTTTCTCAACATTGGCAGCGAACACGCGTTTGCTGAAATTCAAGGGGTCGACCAACCTGTTGTCAATGGTCCCGGCAAGGCCAGCCGTCATCAGCGTTGCATCGGTGGTCTTGTAAACCGTTGCGCCGGCGATCAATTCGGCCGGATACACGCTCATGTCGACCGCCCGGCTGTCGCCGGTGCTGGTCTGTTCACGGCCGTTCAACAAATAGCCATTAAAGTCCGGGCCCAAACCGCGAATGCTGATGTTGGAGGCTTGACCCGACTTTGTACGTTGCGTGGTCACGCCGGGCAAGCGCGCAAGTGACTCGGCAATGGTGGTGTCCGGCAGTTTGCCAATATCCTCGGCTGAAATGGCTTCAACAATGGAGTCGTTATTCCGCTTCACCGAAATCGCATCCTCAATACCTTTGCGAATGCCTGTCACGGTCACGGTGCTCAGGTCCGCGCTGCTTGTCGCCTGCTGGGCCCACGCCGACCCGGACGCCACCATCAGCATGGCACAACCGGCGGCAACTGGACCGAGCTTAAAAAGGGACCGCTGCGAGTCGCGCACGGCGAAAAGCTGTTCCGGCAAAATCTTCATTCACTACTCCTGAGGATGGTTAAAGTGCTGCACATGCCATTGCATGGCAAAAATTGAAACAGGGAAACCCAAGATCCCTTTTGACGTTTGTACCAAAACAAGATTTTTGTTATTATAGTAGAAACCCTTACTTCGTTGTATTTTTCCCGAATATTTCCGTTTTTTTCGGCAGTTTAGGCACTATCGAGCGAGATTTTGCTTCACTTTTTCTGTTTTTTCGGTTTTTCATGTCGGCCAATTGAATTGCATGTAGCTAAAGTACATTTATACTGCACGACTCATTCGATTGCTGATGATCGCCCTGTGGATCATTGGCGCTACCGCTTGGCTCTCTTGTCGTCAAAGGAAACACAGTGCAAACAAAGCTGTCTCGAATCATGGCGTCCGGCGCATGCGCACCGGGACTGACCCTGCCTGTGGTGTCGGAAACCAACTTCGAGTTGGAGTGATGCGCGTGGCCGTCGACCAAAGTTTTCCCAGGCTGCTAGGCGATATCGGCGGAACCCATGCCCGCTGGGCATGGCAGGAGAGCGCTGACTCAGAGCTGCAGGATATTTCAGTTCAAAGCTGCGAAGCCAGTGCGACCTTGCTTGACTCGGCAAGAACCTATATGGCGGCCACCGGTCACGCTCATCCGCACTCGGCGGGCATCGGCATTGCGACTGCTGTGCTGGGCGACGTGGTGCGCATGACCAACAACCCCTGGAGCTTTTCCATCAGCGAGCTCAAGCAATCGCTCGGTGTCAAGCACTGTCTACTCCTCAATGACTTTACCGCGCTGGCCATGAGCCTGCCGGGACTCACGGCATCCGACCTGTGTCCTATTGGCGGCGGTGTTGCCATTGCTGGCGCACCGATTGCCTTGATCGGACCTGGCACCGGCCTGGGCGTCTCGGGTCTATTGCCGGCAGCGGACGGCCGGTACTGCGCCCTGAGCGGTGAGGGCGGTCATGTCACGCTGGCAGCCACTGACGAGCGCGAAGCGGTGCTGCTGTCCTTGCTGCGCAGGCGTTTCGGGCATATCAGCGCCGAACGCCTGCTTAGCGGACCCGGTCTGGTCGAACTCTACCGGGTCTCCTGTGAGCTCCATGGCCGCACGCCAATCGATATGACGCCACCCGAGGTCAGCTTGGCAGCCAGCAGCGCCAGTGACCCCGATTGCGTCGCCAGCGCGCGCTACTTTGCCGCTCTGCTGGGCACGGTAGCAGGCAACCTGGCCTTGACGCTGGGTGCACGCGGTGGGCTCTATATCGGAGGGGGCGTTGTGCCGCGACTCGGCGCCGCCTTCAACGGTGCGCTGTTTCGCCAGCGCTTTGAAGACAAGGGACGCTTTCAGGATTACCTGCGTGCCATCCCCTGCTGGATCATCACGGCGTCAACACCCGCCTTGCTGGGTGCCTCGCGCGCGCTCGACCTGCTGCCGGCTGACTGAGGTAAGCTGCCTGACTACGGAGTCGACCATGTCATCCACACTTTTCGAAAACCCGAGGCTGCTGGCCGACGTCGGCGGCACCTATGCGCGCTTCACGCTCGAAGTGGGGCCGGGCATTTTTGAGCACGCGGCTTCGCTGCGCTGTGCCGACTTTGACGACTTCCAGGCGACGGTGCAATCCTATCTTTCGGCGCTGCCAGCAAGCGCATCGATGGATCGTATCAAGAATGCTGCTGTTGCCATAGCAACACCGGTCTCCGGTGACCAGGTTCGAGTCACCAATTACCCATGGCAGTTTTCCATCGAACAGATGCGCCAGCGTCTGCATCTGGACAATCTGCTGATGGTCAACGACTTCACCGCCCTGGCCATGGCACTGCCGAGCTTGCTGCCCAGCCAGCGCCGCCAGGTGGGTGCCGGAGCGGCGCTGCCGCGCAGCGTGATTGGCTTGATCGGTGCCGGTAGCGGCCTGGGCGTATCGGGTTTGATTCCAGCCAACGAGGGCTGGGTTGCGCTCGGCACCGAAGGTGGGCACACCAGTTTTTCACCGCGCGACGAGCGCGAGTTGACGATTCTTCAATACGCCTGGCGCCACTACACCCACGTCTCATTTGAACGCCTGGTATCGGGTCCGGGTATCGAACTGATTTACCGTGCGCTCTCGCAGCGTGACGGCCAGCCTGAACAGATCCTGGGTGCCCCCGACATCACGCAACGCGCGCTGGACGCCAGCGACCCACTGTGCGCGGAAGTGATAGAGGTCTTTTGCGGCATGCTGGGCACGACTGCTGCCAATCTGGCGGTGACGCAGGGTGCGTTTGGTGGCATCTACATCGGTGGCGGCATCGTGCCACGACTGGGAAGTCATTTTGATCGCTCCATTTTCCGGCAACGCTTTGAGGACAAGGGCCGTTTCACAGACTATCTGCGGGGCATTCCGACTTTCGTCATAACGGCCGACAACGCAACGCTGCTAGGTGTATCAGCCATTCTGGCGGCCCAGTTGCGCAGCCTGGATTCAGCGCAGGGTTCGGCCATTCTGAGCCAGATCGGACGGGTGCGCATCAATTTGTCACCGGCCGAGCAGCGCGTCGCAGACCACGTGCTGGCGCACCCCCGCGCCAGCCTGAACGATCCGATCGTCCTGATCGCCCGCGCCGCCAAGGTCAGTCAGCCAACAGTGATCCGTTTTTGCCGATCGCTGGGCTGCGAAGGTTTGTCTGACTTCAAATTGCGGCTGGCTTCCGGGCTGACCGGCACCATGCCTATCACCCATGCCCAGGTCACCGGCGCAGACAGCATGCTCGAACTCGGCGTCAAGGTGCTCGGCAATACCGCCTCTGCCATCCTGCAGGTACGTGATCATCTCAATCGCGAATCGATTGACAAGGCGGTTCAATGGATTACCGCCGCGCAACGGGTCGAGTTCTATGCTGTGGGCCATTACAGTGTGGTGGCTGAGGACGCGCAGTTCAAGTTCCTGCGCATGGGCGTTTCCTCGGTCGCCTACACCGCCCCGCGCTTGCAGATGATGGCAGCCAACTTGCTGCGAGCCGAAGTGGTGGCAGTGGTCATCAGCAGCAGTGGGCGGGTCAAGGAATTGTTGGAGGTCGTGGAAAAGGCGCATGAGCGCGGCGCCACCGTGATTGCCATCACGGCCAGCCAATCACCGCTGGCGCGAAAGGCCGACCTGGCCCTGATCGTTGACCACGTGGAAGACGTGGCCACACAGGTGCCCATGATCAGCCGCATTCTGCATTTGCTGATGATCGATATTCTGGTGGTTGGCGTCAGCATGCGCCGCGGTGTCAAGAGCTTGCCGGCTCTGGGCACAGAAGCCACCGCTGCGCTCGACGAGTCCCAGGCCACGCAACCCACGACAAGCCAGAACAGTCCGGGCGTCCGTGCCGCTGGAGCGCTGGCCCATCTGACATCGCACAGCCTGTAGCGGCAATCAATGTTTTCGCTGTCATTGCGAGCCCCCTGTTTCGGCCGCTGAAACTGCAAATGGACCATGAACTATGAATCGTCATTGCGAGCGAAGCGCGGCAATCCATGAACAGTTTCACCCCTCCTTGTCATGGCGGGCCCGACCCGCAATCCATAGCTCGCGTGGCACTGGATCCCGGATCAAGTCCGGGATGACAGAAGCGCGGTCCGGGATGACAGCTGCCGGGGCCGAAGTAGTTGTATTGAGTTTGGGAAACATCAATCATTGACTTCCAGAATCATGGCCGAGCGGGCTGGCAATATCAGTTTTTTTGCCAGCGAAATCCGCTGCCCTGAGAGAAC
>Ga0194060_10000554_pt1 | contig 27162 bp, 21 predicted proteins | sample SepL225m_MetaG_FD_163427 | JGI IMG/M metagenome (GOLD analysis project Ga0194060, IMG submission 163427) | Anoxic zone freshwater microbial communities from boreal shield lake in IISD Experimental Lakes Area, Ontario, Canada - Sep2016-L222-5m | ecosystem: Environmental > Aquatic > Freshwater >... | reverse complement strand
TGGCGCTGGTATTGGAACCAGACATTCTGATCGCGGACGAGCCGACCACTGCGCTCGACGTCACGACCCAGGCCCAGATTCTGGCGCTGATCCGAGAGGTCCAGCGGAAGCGGGGCATGGGAGTGTTGTTCGTAACCCACGATTTCGGCGTGGTGGCCGAGATTGCCGACCGCGTTGCCGTCATGCAGCACGGCCGCATCGTCGAGCAAGGGCTCGCAGAAGATGTGCTTAACCGGCCGCAGGCCGAATACACACGCTCCCTGCTGGCGGCCGTTCCGAGTCTTGTTCCCGGTCCGCGGCGCGACTTCAGCGCTGCGCCGGTGGTGCTTGGCGTCAAAGGGCTAAAGAAAAGCTTCAGATCGGGGGGTGGTTTGTTTCGGGGCGGAACGCGCCGGGTGGATGCGCTGGTCTCCGTCAATTTCGACATCCACCGTGGCGAGACGCTGGGCATCGTCGGTGAGTCGGGTTCGGGCAAATCGACAGTCGCCCGCTGTATTACCCGTTTGCTCGAAGCCGACGCTGGCGCGATCCGCGTTGACGGCATCGACATCGCCAAACTTAGTCAGCGGCAACTGCGCCCCGTGCGTCGTCGCTTGCAGATGGTCTTTCAAGATCCATTCGGTTCGCTCAATCCGCGCAGAACGGTGGGACAGCTGGTTTCCGAAGGGCCTATCGTGCATGGCACGGCAGCGGCAACAGCCTGGGCCAGCGCATTGGAATTGCTGGAATTGGTAGGGCTGGACCGGAGAGCCGCAGATCGTTTTCCTCACGAGTTCTCCGGGGGCCAGCGGCAGCGCATCGGTCTGGCGCGAGCGCTGGCGTTGGAGCCCGAGATCCTGGTAGCGGACGAGCCGGTCTCCGCGCTAGATGTGTCGGTGCAAGCGCAGGTGCTGCGCTTGCTTGCCGACATCCGAAGCCGACTCGGATTGACCGTGTTGTTCATCACTCACGACCTGCGCGTGGCTAGCCAGGTCTGCGATTCGGTCGCGGTGATGCTGCGCGGCGAGATCGTCGAGTTTGGCCCGATCGCTGAAGTTTATGCGAATCCCAAGCATGCCTACACGAAAGAGTTGCTGGCCGCCGTCCCGGGGCGCAATTGGAGCCACGGCCGCGATGCCTTGGCTGTGGCTTCGTGAAGCACATGGTCCCGTCGCGTGCACCTGCGGACCGCGGCCTGGCACAACTTAGCCTCGACTTGCGTCGGGGCGAGGTTACGGCGCTTGGCTTGGCGCAATCAGCTCTAGAGCGCATCGAAGCGTTTGAACCCCGGCTGCAGGCCTTTACCCATGTCGATGCTGAGCGGGCGTTGAACCATGCGCGTGCGCTCGACGTGCTGCGCGCCTCAGGCATCAATCTCGGTCCGCTGATGGGTGTGCCGGTTGCCGTAAAGGACCTGTTCAGCGTCGATGGGATGCCGACCACAGCCGGCAGTCGTCTGGACATCCAGGACCTGGTACCACCGCAGGGCAGCTTTGTCCGATCGCTATACCGCGCAGGCTGCGTATTGGTGGGGAAAACGCGCACTACCGAGTTTGCGCTTGGCGGCTACAACCCGAGTCATCGCCTTCCGTGGAATCCGTGCGATCCCGACAATCAGCGCATGACCGGGGGTTCCAGCCACGGCTCCGCCGTTGCCATGGCAGCCGGTTTGGCTGGATTCACGGTGGGCTCCGATACGGGTGGGTCGGTGCGTTGGCCCGCGGCCTTGTGCGGCGTGGTTGGATACAAGGCCAGCGCGACGCACTGGCCTTGCGATGGCGTGTTTCCGCTGTCACCTCACATGGACAGCGTGGGCATTTTTACGCGGAGTGCGCATGATGCGGCGTGGGTCGAAGCAGCACTTGCCGACCGTACGCTGAGTCCTCCGCGCGCTGTCTCTTCATTGAAACTGGCGTGGCCGGTGCGTCACTTCATGGATCACCTGGACTCGGCGGTGGCATCGTGCTTTGCAGAGGCACTAAGGCGATTGCGCAAGGCCGGCGCGAGCATCGTTGAAATCGACGTGCCCGAGGCTGCCGAGATCGACGCCGTATTTCGATGTCTCGTACCAGCTGACTTACTGGCTTTCCTGGGGCGCGAGCGACTGCGGCAGCAGTCCGAACACATCGACCCGGTGGCTGCGGCCCGGCTGGCCGCAGCCTTGGATCTTCCAGCGGACGAGTATGTACGCATGGTAGCGCGGAGACAGGTTCTGGAGCGCCTCATGCGCGAGCGATCATACGGTTTCGACGGTTGGATCGCTCCGACCGTACCCGTGGTGCCTAGCCCGATTGCCGACTACAAGAACGTGCACGACGTGGCCGCATGGAACGGGCTCGCTACGCAGAACACACGGCCCGCAAACTTATTCAATCAGTGCGGCATATCGTTGCCCATCCATCACTTGGGTTCCAACCTGCCCGTTGGCTTGCAACTTTGCGCTGCATCTGCTCACGACGCGGCATTACTGCAAACCGCAAGGACGATAGAAGCTCTGCTAGGTCTGCCAGATGCGCAGGCAATGGATGCATTTATTGCGTGAGCAATCCGCGCCTGGAGCCAATTATCGTAGCGCCGATATTCTGTTTGATGGACTTGATCAACGAGGCGCTACGATAGCAATGGCCGATCAGGAGCCAAGGCGCTGGCCGTGTAGCGCTGTCGCAATCCTAATGACCTTTCGAATCGGTGGGTGGATAGGTGGGTATAAAAGCAAAACGCCCCGAGAGGGGCGTATTTGCTTGCTATTTGGCGGAAAGGGTGGGATTCGAACCCACGGTACGGAGAACCGTACACCGGATTTCGAGTCCGGCGCTTTCGACCACTCAGCCACCTTTCCGGGCGGGGTTGATTTTACCAGCAAGCCGTCATCGGGGCGGAGGGAAATCTACTTGACGCGTTCAATGCGCTCCACCCCGCCCATGTGCGGCCGCAGCGCGGCGGGCACGGTCACGCTGCCGTCGGCGTTCTGGTAGTTCTCCAGCACCGCGACCAGGGTGCGGCCCACGGCGAGGGCAGAGCCGTTCAGGGTATGCACCAGCTCCGGCTTGCCTTTCTCGTTGCGATAGCGCGCCTGCATCCGCCGCGCCTGGAACGCCTCGAAATTGCTGCAGGATGAAATCTCGCGGTAGGCGCTCTGCCCCGGCAGCCACACTTCGATGTCGTAGGTCTTGGCCGAGGAAAATCCCATGTCGCCCGCGCACAGCGCCACCACGCGGTAGGGCAGCTCCAGCCGCTGCAGTATCACCTCGGCGTGCCCGGTCAGGGCCTCCAGCCCGGCGTAGGACTGCTCCGGATGGATGATCTGCACCAGTTCCACCTTGTCGAACTGGTGCTGGCGTATCATGCCGCGCGTGTCCTTGCCGTAGGAGCCGGCCTCGCTCCGAAAGCAAGGGGTGTGGCAGACGAACTTGAGCGGCAGCGACTCCAGCGGCACGATCTCGTCGCGCACGATGTTGGTCACCGGCACTTCCGCGGTCGGGATCAGGTAGAACTTGCCCTCCTCGCCGCGCTGCACCGCGAACAGGTCCTCCTCGAACTTGGGCAGCTGCCCGGTGCCGCGCATGCTCGCCGCATTGACCATGTAGGGTGCATAGACCTCGGTGTAGCCGTGCTCGCGCGTGTGCACCTCGAGCATGAACTGCGCCAGCGCGCGGTGCAGGCGCGCCAGCGCCCCGGTCATGAGCGAAAAGCGCGAGCCGCTGATCTTGGTGGCGGTGGCGAAGTCGAGCAGGCCCAGCTTCTCGCCGATGTCCACATGGTCCTGCACCGGAAAATCGAACTGCCGCGGCGTGCCGTGGCGGCGCTGCTCGGCGTTGTCCTCGGCCGACTTCCCCGGGGGCACGCTCGCGTGCGGCAGGTTGGGGATCAGCAAGAGATAATCCTGCAGCTCCGCCTGGATCTCGACCAGCTTCGCTTCCAAAGACTGCAATTCGGCATTGGCCGCTCCGGCTTCGGCCATCAGCGCGGTGACGTCTTCGCCCTTGCCCTTGGCCGCTCCGATGCGCTTCGCCATGCTGTTGCGCGCGGCCTGGAGTTCCTGGGTGCGCGTCTGCACCAGCTTGCGCTCCTGCTCCAGCGCCTGGAACGCGGCGCGGTCGAGATGGAACGGCCGCGCCGCGAGCCGGGTCGCGACGCCTTCGGGATCATTGCGCAGCAATTGAATGTCTAGCATGGGAAAGGTGTACGGAAAATCTGCGTTAATCGGTGGCCGCTCCGGCAAAGCTGAAACGGCCCGTTACTTTTTCGCCTTTTTGTCGAGCTCGCGCAGGTAGTCGAGCTTCTCGGAAATTTTGTCCTCCAGGCCGCGCGGCGTCGGCCGGTACCAGTTCACCGCGGGCATATCTTCCGGAAAATAATCCTCGTCCGCGGCGTAGGCATCCGGCTCGTCGTGGGCGTAGCGGTATTCGCGCCCGTAACCCAGTTCCTTCATCAGTTTGGTCGGCGCGTTGCGCAGGTGTTCCGGCACCAATCGCGACTTGTCCTGGCCGATGAAAGCGCGCGCGCCATTATACGCCACGTACACCGCGTTCGACTTCGCCGCGCAGGCGAGATAGATGACCGCCTCGGCCAGGGCCAGTTCGCCCTCGGGGGAGCCCAGCCGCTCGTAGGTTTCGCAGGCGTCGAGCGCGATGCGCAATGCGCGCGGGTCGGCCAGGCCCACGTCTTCGGTCGCCATGCGCACCAGCCGCCGGCCGAGGTACAGCGGGTCGGCGCCGCCGTCAAGCATGCGCACCAGCCAGTACAGGGCGGCGTCGGGGCTGGAGCCGCGCACGCTCTTGTGCAGCGCGGAGATCTGGTCGTAGAACGCGTCGCCGCCCTTGTCGAAGCGGCGCAGGTTGCGCGACAGCGCGTTCTCGATGAACGCGCCGTCTATGTCCCCTGCGCCCCCGCCCGCCGCGGTCTGCACGATCTCGAGCAGATTGAGCAGGCGCCGCGCGTCGCCGTCGGCGAGGCCGATCAGGCGTTCGCGCGCGCTCGCGTCGAATCGCAGGCCGGCGAGCGGGCCGGCGAGGGCGCGCTCGAGCAGGCGTCCGAGTTCCTCCTCGTTCAGGCTCTTGAGCACATACACGGCAGCGCGCGACAACAGTGCGCTGTTGACCTCGAACGACGGGTTTTCCGTGGTGGCGCCGATGAAAGTGAACAGGCCCTGCTCGACGAACGGCAGGAAGGCGTCCTGCTGCCCCTTGTTGAAGCGGTGCACCTCGTCCACGAACAATATGGTGTGCCGGCCCGATTGCGCCAGCACCGCTTCGGCGCGCTGCACCGCTTCGCGGATTTCCTTGACCCCGGAAAACGCCGCCGACAAAGCGATGAACTCGGCGTTGAACACATTGGCCATCAGCCGCGCCAGCGTGGTCTTGCCCACGCCGGGTGGCCCCCACAGGATCATCGAATGCGGCTTGCCCGATTCGAACGCCAGGCGCAGCGGCTTGCCCGGCCCGAGCAGGTGCGGCTGACCGACGACGTCGGCCAGCGCCTGCGGGCGCATCGCCTCGGCCAGCGGCGCCGCCGGCCTGGGAGAGGCAAAAAGATCAGCCATGGGTTCGATCGCTTCTACAGGTTCTGAATTTCCGGCGGCGCCTGCCAGGGCGCACGCGGGCAAGCGGCTCAGTCGCCAATGACGTCTGCGCCCTTGGGCGGAACGAAAGCAAACAGCGCGGCGTCGAGTTTGGGGTTGCGGCGCAGGCTGGTAAATTTAAGCACCGTGGTCTGGCCGAAGCTGTCGGCGAGCTCCATGATCTCGAGGCCGGAGAAGCCGAAGGCCATGCGTATGGTGTCGAAATTCGATTCCTTGTCGCGCGGAACGGCCTCGACCCATTCCAGCCCGTCTTTCTGTCCCTGGTCGCTCAAGCGGAACGCGCGCTCGAAGTCGTTGCTGCCGGCGAGCAGCGCCGCCGGGGTCGAACCGAGCGCGCGGTCGAGGCGCCGCACCGTGACCTGCTTCAGGTCCTCGTCGTAGACCCACACTTTCGCGCCGTCGCCGACGATCAGCTGGGCGTAGGGCTTGGCATAGACCCAGCGGAACTTTCCCGGGCGCTGGAACGCAAGCGTGCCGCTCGACTCCTGCATCAGCTTGTGCTTGCGGTCGTAGACCTTCTGCTGGAATTCGCCCTGTGCCGAGCCGGTCGCAGCGATGAAACCGCGCAGCGCCTCCACTCCCGACGCCGTGGCGCCGGCGGCGGGCAGCGACAGAGCAAGGAGCAACAGCATCCGTTTCAGCATCGCTTAGCCCTCGCTTCGGTTGGGCACCAGCACTTCGCGGTTGCCGTTAGACTGCATAGACGACACCATGCCCGCCTGCTCCATCTGCTCGATCAGGCGCGCGGCGCGGTTGTAGCCGATGCGCAAATGCCGCTGCACCAGCGAGATCGAAGCGCGGCGCGTGCGCAGCACGATCTCCACCGCCTGGTCGTAGAGCGGATCGGCCTCGCCGCCGGCTTCCGCGCCGCCATTGAGTTCGCCGCCGGACTCGTCCGCGTCGAGCACGCCGTCAACATAGTCGGGCTGCCCCATTTTCTTCAGATAGGCGACCACCTTGTGTACTTCGTTGTCGGCGACGAAGGCGCCGTGCACGCGCTGCGGCAGCCCGGTGCCGGGCCGCAGGTAGAGCATGTCGCCCTGGCCGAGCAGGGCCTCGGCGCCCATTTGGTCGAGTATGGTCCGCGAATCGACCTTGCTCGACACCTGGAACGAAATGCGCGTCGGTATGTTGGCCTTGATCAGCCCGGTGATAACGTCCACCGACGGGCGCTGCGTCGCCAGGATCAGGTGGATGCCCGCGGCGCGCGCCTTCTGCGCCAGGCGCGCGATCAGCTCCTCCACTTTCTTGCCCACCACCATCATCAGGTCGGCGAGCTCGTCGATCACCACCACGATATAGGGCAGGGGTCCGAGGAACTGCGGCTCGCCCGTCTCCAGCGTGGCCGGATCCTGCAACGGCTGGCCCAGCTTATCCGCCTCCGCCACCTTGGCGTTGTAGCCCGAGAGCTGGCGCACGCCGAGCCAGGACATCAGCTTGTAGCGCCGCTCCATCTCCGCCACGCACCAGTTGAGCGCGCTTGCCGCCTGCTTCATGTCGGTCACCACCGGCGCCAGCAGGTGCGGGATGTCCTGGTACACCGACAGTTCCAGCATTTTCGGGTCGATCAGGATCAGGCGTATCTGGTTCGGCTCCGCCTTGTACAGCAGCGACAGGATCATGGCGTTGATCGCGACCGACTTGCCCGAACCGGTGGTGCCCGCCACCAGCAGGTGCGGCATTTTGGCGAGGTCGGCGACCACCGGCTTGCCGGCGATGTCCTTGCCCAGGGTCAACACCAGCGGCGAGTTCATTTCGTGGTAGACCTCCGAGCTCAGGATCTCGGACAGGCGCACGATCTGGCGTTTCGGATTCGGGATTTCCAGACCCATGCACGACTTGCCGGGGATGGTCTCGACCACGCGTATGCTCACCACCGACAGCGCCCGCGCCAGGTCCTTCACCAGGCTCATGATCTGGCTGCCCTTGACGCCCACCGCCGGCTCGATCTCGTAGCGCGTGATCACCGGCCCGGGATAGGCGGCCAGCACCTTCACCTGCACGCCGAAGTCGGACAGTTTCTTTTCGATCAGGCGCGAGGTGTATTCCAGGGTCTCCGGGCTGATCGACTCGATGTCGCGCTGCGCCTCGTCCAGCAGCGCCAGCGGCGGCAGCGGCGTATCCGGCAGGTCGATGAACAGCGGCGCCTGCTTTTCCTTGGTCACCCGCTCCGACTTCTGGATTTCAACCACCGGCGCTTCGATGCGTATCGGTTCGTGGTCCTCGATGATGCGCTTCTTGTCCTCTTCCACGATCACTTCGCGCTCCAGCGTCGCGATTGCGCCCGCCTTGCGGTCCTCGCGCCGCTGCCAGGCCTGCAGCGCGAATTCGTAGGTCCATTCCAGCGCCGCTCCCGTCTGCTCGATCGCGGCGAGCCAGGAAACGCCGGTGAACAGGCTCAGGCCGATCGCGAACAAGGTCAGCAGAATCAGCGTCGCCCCGGTAAAGCCGAAAGTCGCGGCGAAGTTGCCGCTTACCACCGCTCCGAGCATGCCGCCGTGCGCCATCGGCAGCGTCGCCTTGACGCTGTAGAAGCGCAGCGCTTCGATGCCGCAGCTTGCGGCCATCAGCACGGCAAAGCCGGCCAGTGCGACAAACAGCGGCCGCTGATCCAGCAGCCGGCTGCCGTCCAGGCGGCGGTATCCCGCGACCACGACATAGGCGACCAGCACCACCATCCAATAGGCGGAAGCGCCGAACAGGTACAGCAACAGTTCGGACAGCCAGGCCCCGGCGCGCCCGCCGGCGTTTCTGGCGACGGCGCTGGCGGTGCTGTGAAACCAGCCGGGATCGGATTTGTCGAACGTGAACAAAATCAGCAGCAGGTAGGCCGCCAGGGCGATCAGCGCAAACCATTTCGATTCACGCAACAGCGCGGCAATTTTTCCCGGGAGGGGCGGCGTACGGTTCAGGGTGTTCATCAGCTGTCAGGTGGTTATGCAGCCATTTTACCCGCTTGGGCGGCCCGCCACCAAAACGCGGCGCCGCGGGCGGGCGGCAGGAAACAATCGCCGCGCGCCGCGCGGACACACCGCCCGCTATTCCGACAGCAGGATATTTTCCCGGATGATGATGGCGTCGCCGCGCACTTCGATGTACCCCGCCTGCTGCAGGTGCTTCATCACCCGGCTGACCATCTCGCGCGAGGCGCCGATCATGCGCGCGATGTCCTGCTTCGACAACTTGCGCGTCACCACCTTTTCGCCGTTGACGACCTCGGCCGTCTCCAGCAGCAGCCGCGCCACGCGCCCGAAAACGTCCATCAGCGCCAGGCTGCCGATCAGGTTGTCCGCCTCGCGCAGGCGCTTCACCAGGCCGCGCATCACGGTCATCGCCATGTCGAAGTTTTCCGACAGGCAACGCTTGAAATCCGGCTTGGAAATGCAGACCACCTCGCACGGCTCGAGCGCCACGACGTTGGCCGAGCGCGGGCTGTTGTCGATCAGGCCCATTTCGCCGACGAACTCGTTCGGCCCGAGTATGGCGAGGATCACCTCTTTCCCGTCCATGTCGCTCATGAACACCTTGATGCGTCCGCTGATCAGGACGTAGAGCGAATCTGTGGGATCGCCCGCGCCCAGGATCAGGCTGCCGCGGGCATAGGACTTGCGCGAGACCACGCGCGACAGCAGCGCAAGCTCGTCCTCGCTCAGTACGGAAAGCAAGGGCACGTTGCGCAACAGCGCGGTGGAAACGTTCGACGTGCCCGACTGGTATGCCGCCATGTGACTTTCCCCGTTTGCGATGAAACGTGTTCAACTCGCCGGCGATGCTAGCAGATTCCGCCCGGACCGGTTCGCCGCGGCGGCGCCGGCTGCCGCACGCGCTGCGGCGCCTAATCGGCCAGCAGGATGTTGTCGCGCAGGACGATGGAGCGGCCGCGCACCTCGATATAGCCGCCCAGCTGCAGGTCTTTCATCACGCGGCTGACCATCTCGCGCGAAGCGCCTATCATTTTGGCGATGTCCTGCTTGGACACTTTCTTCACCACCACCTTTTCCCCGTCGACATCGTCGGCCATCTCCAGCAGCAGCCGTGCCACCCGGCCATAGACGTCCATCAGTGCCAGGCTGCCTATTTTCCGGTCGGCCTCGCGCAGCCGCTTCACCAGGCCGCGCATCACCATCAGCGACAGTTCCGAATTCTCCGCGAGGATGCGTTTGAAATCGGTCTTCGAGATGCTCAGCGTTTCGCACGGCTCCTGCGTCACCACGTTGGCCGAACGCGGGCTGTCGTCGAGCAGCCCCATCTCGCCGAAGACCTCCCCCGGGCCGAGGAGCGACAGTATCACCTCCCGCCCCTGATCGTCGCAAAGCAGCACCTTGAGGCGGCCGTTGATCACGATATAGAGCGTATCGGTGGGGTCGCCGGCGCGGATGATGGTGATGTTGCGGCCGAAGCTCGTGCGCACGATCACGCGCGCGAGCACCTTCAGTTGCGCCTCGTCCAGGCCCGCGAACAGCGGAACGTTGCGCAGCAGTGTGGTCGATACGCTTGCCGGGTATGCCATGATCAGTCCGCGCTAGCCAGAGGAAGTTTCATCGTTCTGCCGACGCCATTCTCGCTCTTGATACTTGAAATATTCGGTGTTCCAGGTGCCTGCGGCGCAGAGCGGTATAATTTGAATCGCCTGGCGACCCGGCGCCGGAAGGCCCGCCGGTCACAACGCTCGGCGCCCGCACGTCGCCGATTTTCGGGGCTCCGATTTCATTATAACGAACTTCAACCGGATCAACATGAACAAGCACTCCAGGCTACTCATCCTCGGTTCCGGCCCCGCCGGCTATACGGCGGCCGTCTATGCCGCGCGCGCCAACCTGAAGCCGGTGCTGATCACTGGGCTCGCCCCGGGCGGCCAGTTGATGACCACCACCGAGGTCGACAACTGGCCCGCCGATTTCGCCGGCGTGCAGGGACCGGATCTCATGGCCCGATTCCAGAAACACGCCGAACGTTTCGAGACCGAAATCGTGTACGACCAGATCCACACCGTCCGGCTGCAGCAAAAGCCGATCACCCTTGTGGGCGACAACGGCAGCTACACCTGCGACGCGCTGATCATCGCGACCGGCGCCTCGGCGCGCTACCTGGGCATGGAATCCGAAGCGAAATTCATGGGCAAGGGCGTATCGGCCTGCGCCACCTGCGACGGCTTCTTCTACAAGAACCAGGACGTGGCGGTGGTCGGAGGCGGCAACACCGCGGTGGAGGAGGCGCTGTATCTGTCCAACATCGCGCGCCACGTCACCGTGGTCCACCGCCGCGAAAAATTCCGCGCCGAAAAAATCATGATCGACAAGCTCCTGGCGAAGGCCAGCGGCGGCAACGTCGGCATCAGGTGGAACAGCGTGCTCGACGAGGTGCTGGGCGACCAAAGCGGGGTCACCGGAATACGCGTCAGGGACGTCAACTCCGGCGGCGCAGAGGAACTCCGGGTGCACGGATTGTTCATCGCTATCGGCCACACGCCCAACACGCAGATTTTCGACGGCCAGCTCGAGATGAAGAACGGCTACATCCTCACCCGCGGCGGGAACGAGGGCAACGCGACCGCCACCAGCGTGACCGGCGTGTTCGCCTCGGGCGACGTGCAGGACCACGTCTATCGGCAGGCCGTGACCAGCGCCGGTACCGGCTGCATGGCGGCGCTGGACGCGGAGAAATACCTGGACCAGTTGGGCTGACTTCCTAACCTGCGGCGCCGAAGCCGCGCTGGCGGACGCAACACCGACGGATCGACCCATCATGGCCAAGCGCCCCCCGCTATCCGAGACCGACCGCAGCCTGTTCCGGCAGGCGGTCGCCGACGCAATGCCGCTGCCGCGGCACGGCAAGGCGCTGCGCCAGCCGGACCCGCCCCCGCCCTACCCGGTGCAATCCCACCTGGACGAGCACGAAGCGCTCAGGGAAAGCCTCTCCGCCGCATGGACCGCGGAAGACTGGCTCGAGACCGGCGACGAGCCGAATTTTCTGCGCCCGGGGCTGTCGCGCCAGGTGCTGCGCAAGCTGCGCAGCGGCACCTGGGTGATCCAGAGCGAGCTCGATCTGCACGGCATGGACCGCCACGAAGCGCGCGAGGCGCTGGCCGCCTTTCTCGCGGGCAGCATCAAGCGCGGCATACGCTGCGTGCGCGTGATCCACGGCAAGGGCCTGGGGTCGAAGAACCGCGAACCGGTGCTGAAGACCAGGGTGAAACACTGGCTGGCCCAGCGCGCGGAGGTGCTGGCCTATTGCCAGGCACGGCCGATGGACGGCGGCAGCGGGGCGCTGGTGGTGCTGCTGAAGGCCTGAGAGCCGGGTTACTGCTAAATCGCGGCTTCGTTGGTTTCGCCGGTGCGGATGCGCACCACCTGTTCGACCGTGGTGACGAAAATCTTGCCGTCGCCGATCTTGCCCGTGCGCGCCGCCTTGACGATGGCCTCTATCACCTGCTCGACCATATCGTCGGCCACGACGATTTCTATTTTTACTTTGGGCAGAAAATCGACCACATACTCCGCGCCGCGATAGAGTTCGGTGTGGCCCTTCTGCCGCCCGAAGCCCTTGACCTCGGTCACGGTGAGGCCGCTCACCCCGATATCCGACAGAGCTTCGCGCACCTCGTCGAGCTTGAACGGTTTTACCACTGCATCGATTTTTTTCATGGCGGACTCTCTGGTGGCGCAGGTGGGGGAAGTATATCAACAAAAAGCGGGGCGGGAGACAAGGAAGATCGGCGCGCCTGTTTCAGGATCCTTCCGGCTGTTCCCGATAGCGCGAAGTGATCGGATAGCGCCAGTCCTTGCCGAAACCGCGCTGGGTGATGCGTATGCCGACCGGCGCCTGTCTGCGCTTGTACTCGTTGCGCTTGATCAAGCCCACCACCCGCGCCACGTCCTCCACGCGCTGCCCGCCGGCCACGATGTCGGCCGGGCTCAGGTTCCGCTCCATGTAGGCGGACATGATGGCATCGAGCACCGCGTAAGGCGGCAGGCTGTCCTGGTCGGTCTGGTCGGGGCGCAGTTCCGCCGAGGGCGCGCGTTCGATGATGCGCCGCGGGATCACTTCGCCCAGGCCGTTGCGGTATTGCGCCAGCCGGTAGACCAGGGTCTTCGCGACGTCCTTGATCACGGCAAAGCCGCCGGCCATGTCGCCGTACAAGGTGGAATAGCCCACGGCCATCTCCGACTTGTTGCCGGTGGTGAGTACGATGGAACCGAACTTGTTCGACAGCGCCATCAGCAGCGTGCCACGGATGCGCGCCTGCAGGTTTTCCTCCGCCGCGTCGACCGGCTGCCCCTTGAACTCGCCCGCAAGGGCGGAGAGAAAGCTGTCAAATACCGGCCTGATCGCGATCTCGTCATAGCGCACCCCCAGGCGCTTGGCCATGTCGCGCGAATCGAGCCAACTGATATCGGCGGTGTATTGCGAGGGCATCATCACCGCGCGCACTTTGTCTGCGCCCAGGGCATCGCAGGCGATGACCAGCGTCAAGGCCGAATCGACTCCGCCGGACAAACCAAGTATGGCGCCGGGAAAACCGTTCTTGCCCAGGTAATCGCTCACCCCCAGGCACAGCGCGCGGTAGACGCCGGCCTCCAGCGACAACGGCGGCGCGATGCTGCCGCGCCGCGGCACGCCGTCGACGATATCCACGTAGTCCAGCGCGTCCTCGAAGAACGGCAGCTGATGTGTCAATTCACCGCTAGCGTCAAGCGCGAACGAGGCGCCGTCGAACACGAGTTCGTCCTGGCCGCCGACCAGATTCGCGTAGACGATGGCCAGCGAGTTCTCCGCCGCACGGCTGCGCGCCACCTCAAGCCGCGATGCATGCTGCCGGGTGTGATAGGGCGACGCGTTCATCACCAACAGCACCCGGGCGCCTGCGGCGCGCGCCAGCCGCGGCGCATCCGCGCGCCAGACCTTGCTGTGGCCGCCCTCGGCGGCGCCGCGCTGCGCCGCGCTGGCGCCGGCTTCCACCGGCCCCTGCTCTCCCCAAAGATCCTCGCAGATATTGATGCCCAGGCGCAGGCCGTTCACGTCGAACACCACCGGCTCGCTGCCGGGTTCGAAATAACGGTCCTCGTCGAACACGGTGTAATTGGGCAGATTGCGCTTGCGATAGGTCGCCTCTATCCGGCCGTCATGCAGCACCGAAGCGGCGTTATAGCGCCGGCCTTCGGCGAGTTGCGGATGGCCTACGATGACCCTGATTCCCGGCGGTACCGCCGCCACAAGATCATCTAGGGCGGCTGCGCAATCGCGGAAAAAGCCGTCGCGAAGCAACAGGTCTTCGGGCGGATAGCCGCACAGCGACAACTCGGGGGTCAGCAGAACCTGCGCGCCGGCGGCTTTGGCACGCGAGGCGCAATCCAGGATCCGGGTGGCGTTTCCGGAAAGGTCGCCGAGCACGCAGTTGATCTGTGCGACGGCGATTTTGACCGTATTGCTCATCGCAGGATTATACCGCTTGCGGCGCAGCGCCCCATCGCCAATAATCACGCGGTCACGCGGGATTCGCGGGTGAAGTCGAATCCAAGGTACCGGTTCGAAGCCGGCGCCGCCTCGCCGCGCCACATGTCAGATGCCAGGGGTTTCCCGATTGCCCGAAATTCACGCACGCGTGCTCGATGACCTCTCCGGAGTCGACCCCTCGGACTGGAACCGGCTCGCGCTCGGCCACCCGATGCTGTCGCACGCGTTCTTTCACGCCCTGCATCAAAGCGCCTGCGCCACGGCCGACAGCGGCTGGCTGCCGCAATTCATTACGCTCTGGGACGAAGCGCCCGATGCCGCTGCGGGATCTCCCCCGCCCCGGCTCAGGGCGGCAATGCCGCTCTATCTCAAATCCCACTCCTACGGAGAATACGTATTCGACTGGGCCTGGGCCGACGCCTATCAACGCCAGGGGCTCGCCTACTACCCGAAACTACTGGGGGCCATCCCGTTTTCGCCGGTATCCGGACCGCGCCTCCTGGCCGCGACCGATGCCGAGCGCGCGGCGCTGGTGCGCGCGGCGCTCGCCCTGGCGCGCAATGTGTCCTCGCTGCATGTGCTGTTTCCGCAGCCGGCTGAAGCGGCGCTGATGCAATCGGCCGGCATGATATTGCGCTCCGGCGTGCAGTTCCACTGGACCAATCCCGGCTATGCTTCGTTCGACGAATTCCTGGAGCAGTTGTCTCGCGACAAGCGCAAGAAAATCAGGCAGGAGCGGCGCAGGGTGTCCGACGCGGGCGTGAGCTTCCGCCGCCTTTGCGGTAGCGATATCAAGGAGGACGACTGGGTTTTCTTCGCACGCTGCTACAACCGCACCTACCGCGAGCACCGGTCAACGCCCTACCTCAACCTGGAATTCTTCCGACGTCTGGGGCTGACCATGCCGCAGCATGTGCTCCTCGTCGTGGCCGAACGAAACGGCAGGCCCATCGCCAGCGCGCTCAATCTGTACTCGCCCGATACCCTGTATGGCCGCTATTGGGGCGCTATGGAGTATGTGCCCTGCCTGCATTTCGAGGCCTGCTACTACCAGGCGCTGGAATTCTGCATCGAGCGCAACATCCGCGTGTTCGAAGGCGGCGCCCAGGGCGAACACAAGCTCGCCCGCGGCTTTCTGCCGGCGCAAACCTTGTCGGCGCACTGGCTCGCACACCCCGAGTTTTCCAGTGCGGTGGAGCGCTTTCTCGAGCGCGAGCAGCGGGGCATGGCGCGCTACGTGGACGAACTGAACGAGCACACGCCGTACAAAGACCCGACCTAGGACGGGCCCGCTAGAACCTGGGTTTCTTCTTCGCCTTGCGGTAACGCTCGACACCTACAAGGATTTCCTGCTTCGCCTCTTGCGGGCCGACCCAGCCTTCAATCTTCACCCATTTTCCCGGCTCCAGATCCTTGTAGTGTTGGAAAAAATGCGAGATTTGCGCGGTCGCCAATTCGGGCAGGTCGCGCGGCGACTTGATCGCGCGGTAAAGGCTGGAAAGCCTGTCCACCGGTACTGCCAGCACCTTGGCGTCGCCTCCGGCCTCGTCCTCCATCTTGAGCATGCCGATCGGCCGGCAGCGCACCACCACTCCGGTGATGACGGGAACCGGGCTCAGCACCAGCACGTCCACCGGATCGCCGTCGTCCGAAATAGTGTGCGGCACATAACCGTAGTTGCAGGGGTAATGCATGGCCGTGGACATGAAGCGATCGACGAACACCGCGCCTGTGTCCTTGTCGACTTCGTACTTGATCGGGTCGGCATTCATCGGGATTTCGATGATCACGTTGACGTCGTTGGGAACATCGCGGCCTGAGGTGACTCGATCCAGATTCATTTTGCGTCCTAAACCAGCGCGGGAACGTATTCTAAAACAGACGCACCGAAGGCGGTAAGATAGCGGTTCTTTCGGCAATCACCTATTTCGGACGGTCCAGCATGAGCGGAAATCGCCTCACCCTCACCGATATGCACAAGATGAAACGCGATGGCAGCAAGATCGCCATGCTCACCGGATACGACGCAAGCTTCGCCGCGCTGCTGGAGAACGCAGGCGTCGACAGCATCCTGGTCGGCGATTCGCTCGGCAACGTGCTGCAGGGGCACGACACCACCCTGCCGGTCACGCTCGCCGACATGGCCTACCACGTGGGCTGCGTCGCGCGCGGCGCCAAGCGCGCATTTCTGATCGGAGACTTGTCGTTCGGCAGCTATCAGGAAAGCGCCGAGCAGGCATTCCGCAGCGCCGCGCAGCTGATGGCGGCCGGCGCGCACATGGTCAAGATCGAGGGCGGCGCGGCGTTCGCGCCGACCACCGAGTTCCTGGTCAGGCGCGGCGTCCCGGTGTGCGCCCATCTCGGCCTCACGCCGCAGTCGGTGCACCAGCTGGGGGGATTCCGCGTCCAGGGCAAGACCACCGACACGGCAAGGCAGGTGCTGGAGGATGCGCTCGCGCTGGAGCGCGCGGGCGCCGGGATGATCGTGCTCGAAGCGATCCCGGCCAGGCTCGCCGCCGAAGTCACCGCAAGCCTGTCCATTCCCACCATAGGCATAGGTGCGGGACGCGATTGTTCCGGGCAAGTCCTGGTCCTGTACGACCTGCTGGGCATCTTCCCCGGGAAAAAGGCGAAGTTCGTGCGCAATTTCATGGACGGCGCCGCGAGCATCCAGCTGGCCGTGGAGCATTACGTGCAAGCGGTGAAGGACGGGTCCTTTCCGGGACCGGAGCACAGCTTCTAGCAGGCTGTTGAAACTTACTTGCGCAGTCCGCCGAGCAGGGCCGCGACCTGGCGCCCGGGCTTTTGCGGCGCGGTTCGCACCGGCTCGGCCGCGGCGGTCGCGGCGCTGCTCGGAACGTAGGGCGCGGAAAAAATCGCGTCTGCCGGCTTCGCCGGCGCTTTGCCCGCGTGCGAGCGCGCGCTGCCGCGCGTCAGGCTGCTGCCGCGGTCCGGGCGCCGTTCGGGCCGTTCACGCTCGGTATGCATCAGCACCGACACGCCGGAAGCGTCGGGCTCGAATCCCGGGATGATGGTCTGCGCAATGCGCTGCTTGATGAATTTCTCGATCGCCGCGAGTTTTTCGTGCTCGTCCGCGCACACTAGCGAAATGGCGCGGCCGGTGGAACCGGCGCGGCCGGTGCGGCCGATGCGATGCACGTAATCTTCGGGCGCGCCGGGCAGCTCGAAGTTGATCACCGCCGGCAGTTCCTGGATATCCAGTCCGCGCGCGGCGACGTCGGTCGCCACCAGCACCGGGGTCTTGCCGGACTTGAAATCGGCCAGCGCCTGTATGCGCTCCGCCTGCGATTTGTCGCCGTGGATCGCCGCAGCGTGGATGCCGTCTTTCTGCAGCTGATAGGCTAGGCGGTTGACCCCAAGGCGCGTGCCGCCGAATACCAGCACCTGGGACAGGTTCTGCGTGCGCACCAGGTGGGCGAGCAGGTCGCGCTTCCTCTCGCGCCTGACCGGGTGCACTTCGTGGCTCACCAGTTCGGTCATGGCGTTGGGCCGGGCCACCTCTATCAGCACCGGCTGCTTCAGCATGTTGTCCGCGAGCCGCTTGATCTCTTCGGAGAAGGTGGCCGAAAACAGCAGGCTCTGCCGCTTGGCCGGCAATAGCGCGAGTATGCGGCGTATGTCGGGCATGAAGCCCATGTCCAGCATGCGGTCGGCCTCGTCCAGCACCAGGATTTCGACCTGGCCCAGCATCACGGTTTTTTGCTGCACGTGGTCCAGCAGGCGGCCGGGGGTCGCGACCAGCACCTCGACCCCGGCCCGCAGCATCTGGATCTGGGGCACGATGTCGACACCGCCGAACACCACGCCCGGGCGCAGCCCGAGGTGCCTGCCGTAGTCGCGCACGCTCTCGGCGACCTGCGCCGCCAGCTCGCGCGTGGGTGTAAGGATCAGCGCGCGCACCGGATGGCGCGCGGGCGAGGCGCTGGTATTGGCGTGCGGCGCCAGCCGCTGCAACAGGGGCAGGGTGAATCCCGCGGTCTTGCCGGTGCCGGTCTGGGCGCCTCCCATGACATCGAGGCCCCTGAGGATGACGGGAATGGCTTGTGCCTGGATCGGGGACGGTTCGGTGTAGCCTTTGTCGGCTACCGCCTGGAGCAGTTGCGGCAACAGACCCAGATCGGAAAATGCGGGAACGGGAACGGTCATAAACCCTGCATGGTGCAAGGCGAAGCTGCGTTAGCGCTGGAACAATGCGTTGATATGTCCACGTATTACCAAGTTTGGCGGCCCTGTCGGGCGGGGTCACCATGGGCGAAAGAAGGCGTAATTATAGGCCCGTCGCGCCCGGCGCGCTTGCCTATCGTCTGCCGCCGTCAGTCTGGCCCTTCCCAGGTCAATCCGCTAAGATGGCGCCTCCTTGGGCCTACCTATTCTCCCTTAGTCCGATCATGAGCCGAACCGGCGCGTTCCTGGTGGTGATCCCCGCGCGCTATGCTTCGAGCCGCCTGTACGGCAAACCGCTCGCGGATATCGCCGGCAAACCCATGGTGGTTCACGTAGCCGAACGCGCCCGCGAAAGCGGCGCCGAGGCGGTGTGGGTCGCGACCGATAACCATGACGTATTCGATGCGGTGAAGCGGCACGGGCACCAGGCGATGATGACGCGGACCGACCACGCCACCGGCACCGACCGCATTGCCGAGGTGGCACAGCTACTGGGCCTTGCCGGCGACGCTATCGTGGTCAATGTGCAGGGCGATGAGCCGCTGATCGCGCCCGGATTGATACGCGACGTGGCGCGCTCACTCGGCGAACACGCGGAGGCAAGCATCGCCACCGCCTGCCATCCGCTCCCCGATGCGCAATCGCTGCAAAACCCCAACGTGGTCAAAGTGGTGCTGGATCGTTCCGGCCACGCCCTGTATTTCAGCCGCGCGCCGATTCCCCACGCCAGAGATAGTTTTGCGATAAATCAAAGCGCGCTGCCGCCGGGGCTGCCAAGCTATCGTCATATCGGCATTTATGCCTATCGCGCGGGATTTCTGCGGATTTTCGGCCAACTGGAACCGGCGGCAATTGAACGCTTCGAGGCGCTGGAGCAGTTGCGCGCGCTTTGGCACGGTTACCGCATCGCAGTTGCGATAACCGCACAGGCCCCGGAAGCGGGAGTGGACACGGAAGAGGACCTTGCACGCGTGCGACGGGTATTTGCCGACAAGCGGCATTGCGTCTAGCAGCAAAGATGTCGGGACTCGACCGAATTACCGGACTACAACGAGGAGCTTACTATGCGATTCATATTGTTGGGACCCCCGGGCGCAGGCAAGGGCACCCAGGCGAGTTTCATCACCAGGAAATACGGCATCCCGCAAATCTCCACCGGCGACATGCTGCGGGCGGCGATCAAGGCCGGAACCGACCTGGGTCTGAAGGCAAAGCAGCTCATGGATGCCGGCCAGTTGGTGCCGGATGACGTCATCATCGGTCTGGTGAAGAGCCGGATCAAAGAGCCGGATTGCACCTCGGGCTTTCTGTTCGACGGATTTCCACGCACCCTGGCCCAGGCGGACGCGATGAAGTCGGCCGGCGTGCAAATCGATTACGTGGTCGAGATCGCGGTGCCGGACGAGGAAATCATCCAGCGCATGAGCGGCCGGCGCGTGCACCCGGCTTCCGGCCGCACCTATCACGTCAAGTTCAATCCGCCCAAGGTCGCGGACAAGGACGACCAGACCGGAGAACCCCTGATACTGCGCCAGGACGACCAGCCCGAAACCGTCAAGGAGCGGCTGCACGTGTATCACGCGCAAACGCAGCCGCTGATCGAATATTTTTCCAAATGGCAGGCCGGAGGCGACCCGGGTGCGCCCAAACACTGCAGGGTGTCGGGCACCGGCACGGTGGACCAAATCCGCGACCGCGTTTTTGCGGCACTTGAGTGAGATGATGTGATGTCCTCCCCAATCCGGCGGATTGCCATCTGCACCGGCGGTGGCGACGCACCCGGGCTCAACGCGGTCATCCGCTCCGTAGTCATCGCCGCCATGCACCGCGGCTGGGAATGCTACGGCATCCACGATGGTTTCAATGGCATTCTGTTCCCCGAGCGCTACCCCGAGGGGGGCGTGTACCGCCTCACGCGGGAGCGGGTGCGGGGCATCGGCCACCTGGGAGGCACGATCCTGGGCACCACGAACAAGGGCAATCCGCTGCATTTCCCGATGAAAATGCCGGACGGCTCGACCAAGGACCTCGACCGCACCGACGAAATCCTCGAATTCTTCGCCAAAAAGGAACTGGATGCGCTGGTATCCATCGGCGGCGACGGTTCGCTCACCATAGCCAACGCCCTGCACCTGAAGGGCCTGCGCGTCGTGGGCGTGCCAAAAACCATAGACAACGACCTGGACAAGACCTTCACCACCTTCGGCTTTGACACGGCGGTGGCATTTGCCACCGAGTGCCTGGATCGGCTGCACAGCACCGCCGAAAGCCATCAGCGCGTGATGGTGGTCGAGGTCATGGGCCGCTACGCAGGCTGGATCGCGCTCCACTCCGGCATCGCCGGCGGCGCCCACGCCATCCTGATACCCGAAATCCCCTTCGACCTGCACAAAGTGGCGGCGAAAATTCTCGATCGGGAACAGGAAGGAAGAACGCATTCCATCGTCGTTGCCGCCGAGGGCGCCGAGCCGGTTCACGGTCAGCGTGTCGTTCTCGCACCCGCCGAGATCGGCCACGCCGAGCGGCTGGGCGGCATAGGCGAGCGCACCGCCAAGGCGCTCCAGGAACTAACCGGCAAGGACACGCGGGTGGTGGTATTGGGCCATCTGCTGCGCGGTGGCAGTCCCACCGCCTTCGATCGGCTGGCCGCGATGCGTTTCGGTACTGCCGCAGTGCGCGCCCTGGAGGAAGGCCAATCCGGCATCATGGTGGCCCTCGCCTTTCCCAACGTAAACTACGTCGCACTGGAAGACGTAGCCGGCCGCATGAAGGGTGTCCCCCTCGACTGCGACACCCTGCAGACCGGAAGGGACATGGGTATTTCATTCGGCGATTGAGGGCTGCTGCCGGACCGGCTTTCTCCAAGCCGGTGTTCGCACCGCGTCTCCGTTGCGATCGCATACCAAGAACGACTATTGCGCGCTCCGCGCGCCAACCGTGTTTTCCGCGCGGATGAAAAGCGCATCCGCGCGGAAAACAGGGTTATGAATAAAATCAAAAGCGGTTCGGGTTGGCTTTTATCCAAGATCCCCGATTGTGAACGGATGCGTTTTTCATCCGTTCACAATCGGGGATCCGCGCGGACGGGTCGCCGTCCGCGCAAGCTCTGTCGCTGCTGACGGCTTAGCCTCCTCGCGACTTAAATCACAATTTCCCTATTTCCCCGGATTGAGTATCTTGTCCACCCGGTTGAGCCGCAGGCGGTAGGCATCCGGCATCCCCGAGCCGAGCAAGGGGCGCAGGTAAAGTCGGAAAGTGTCGGTGATATCGGTTCCGCTGGCGGCGATGAATTCGTCCTCCATGACGCGGGTCTTTCCGGCAACGGCCTCGAGCGGAACCAGCTGGAAGTCGACCGAATAAAAGCCGGTGCGCCGGATGGTCACGGAGCCGTCGCGATCGCCCCACATGGCGTATTGCACCGCCTTTTCGCCCACCTCGCGCGCCTCGCGCTGATCGACGTCGGACACACAGCCCATGAACGATCGCTGGACGTAGCCGAAGGTATCGCCGCGCACGCGCTTGATCCCAAGCTTGCGTTTGATTTCCTCGCACAGCAGGTCGGCCAGCGCTCCGGTGCCCGATAGCTGCACATTGCCGTGGGCGTCGCGCTCCACCTCGCGCTTCAGCTGGCTGATGATGGGGTTGCCCTGGCTGTCATGGATGCCCTCCGAGGCGGCGATGACGCAGCGCCCGTGCTTGTCGTACGCAGCCTTCACGTCGTCGATGAATTTGTCGATGCTGAAGGTGCGCTCCGGTATGTAGATCAGGTGCGGGCCGTCGTCGGGGAATTTCTTCCCCAGCGCCGCCGCCGCCGTCAGAAAACCGGCGTGCCGACCCATCACCACGGCCAGATACACGCCGGGCAGCGCGGCATTGTCCAGGTTGGCGCCCATGAATGCCTGGACCACGAAGCGCGCCGCCGACGGAAAGCCCGGCGTGTGGTCGTTGCCGACCAGGTCGTTGTCTATGGTTTTCGGAATATGGATGCAGCGTAGCGGGTAATCCGCCCGCCGCGCCTCTTCGCTGACGATGCGCACCGTATCCGAGGAATCGTTGCCGCCAACGTAGAAAAAGTAGCCGATGCCGTGCGCCTTGAGCACCTTGAAGATCTCCTGGCAGTAGCGCAGATCGGGCTTGTCGCGCGTGGAGCCGAGCGCGGACGACGGCGTGTTCGCCACCATCTCGATGTTGTGGCTGGTCTCCTGCGTGAGGTCGAGGAACTCCTCCTGGATGATGCCGGACACGCCGTGATAGGCGCCGTACACCAGCTCGACATTGCGGAACTTACGCGCTTCCAGTACCACGCCCGCCATCGACTGGTTGATGACGGCGGTCGGACCGCCACCCTGAGCGACTAAAACCTTCCCCTGCGGCATGATCCGGTGGCTCCCTTGAATTGATGAAATTTCAACCTTATGCATCCAGTTTCCATTATATACGGCGCCTTGGATCCAATCGCGTGCCAACTGCGGCCATTGCGCGCTCTGCGCGCCAACCTTATTTCTGGTGCGGATCAAAAGCGCATCCGTACCAGAAACAAGGTTATGGATAAAAAGCAAGGGCGGCTTGGGTTTGCCTTTATCCAAGTGTAAAAATTAGCCTTGCCTGCCCCTATTCCTGAGTAGGGGCGGCCTGTTACAATCCGGGGTTTTCAAAATACTGGCGGTCCGACTGTCGCGGCCGGCCTTACTCGGGGAGAAGCACTATGAATGCAGGACTCTGGTTTGCACTGGCGTGCGGCGTGTTCGCGCTGGCTTACGGCGGCTGGTCGACCCAATGGATATTGGCGCAGCCGACCGGCAACGAACGCATGCGCGAAATCGCCGCGGCGATTCAGGAGGGCGCATCCGCCTACCTGAACAAGCAGTACACCACGATCGCCGTGGTCGGCGTCGTCCTCTCCGTGCTCATCGCGTTTTTTCTGGGAGCGACGACCGCGACCGGATTCGTCATCGGAGCGGTGCTGTCCGGGGCGACCGGCTTCATCGGCATGAACGTCTCGGTGCGCGCCAACGTGCGCACCGCGGAAGCGGCGCGCACCGGCCTAAACGAAGCGCTCACCGTCGCCTTCCGCGGCGGCGCCATCACCGGCCTCTTGGTGGTCGGCCTGGGGCTGCTCGGCGTGACCGGTTTCTACGCCTTCCTCACCGCCAATGCCGCCGGCGGCGCCGCCCTGGGCGATGTGATCAAGCCATTGATCGGTTTCGGCTTCGGCGGCTCGCTCATCTCCATCTTCGCGCGGCTGGGCGGCGGCATATTCACCAAGGGCGCCGATGTCGGCGCCGACCTGGTGGGCAAGGTGGAAGCGGGCATCCCCGAGGACGACCCGCGCAACCCCGCGGTGATCGCGGACAACGTGGGTGACAACGTCGGCGACTGCGCCGGAATGGCGGCCGACCTGTTCGAAACCTACGCCGTGACCATCATCGCCACCATGCTGCTCGGCGCGCTGACGATCAAGACCACCTCGGCCAATGCCGCGATCTACCCGCTGGTGCTGGGCGGCTTCTCCATCATCGCCTCGGTGATCGGCTGCATGTTCGTCAAGGTTTCGCCGGGCAAGAAGATCATGACCGCGCTGTACAAGGGCCTGATCGTCGCCGGCGTGCTGGCGCTCGTCGCCTTCTACCCCCTCACCGACTGGATGATGGGCGACATCGTCAAGAACACCACGTTTGACATCGGCGGCGTGGCGAGAAACATCACCGTCCTGCATCTGTACGGCACGGCGGTGATCGGCCTGGTGCTGACCGCGCTGATGGTGATCATCACCGAGTACTACACCGCCACCGAGTACTCCCCGGTGCGCCATATCGCAGAAGCCTCGACCACCGGCCACGGAACCAACATCATCGCCGGCCTCGGCGTGTCGATGCGCGCCTGCGCGCTGCCGGTGCTGGCCGTGTGCGCCTCGATCTATCTCGCCTATCACTGGGCCGGCCTGTACGGCATCGCCATCGCCGCAACCTCCATGCTGTCCATGACCGGCATCATCGTCGCCCTGGACGCCTACGGCCCGATCACCGACAACGCCGGCGGCATCGCCGAAATGAGCCATCTGCCCGATTCCGTACGCGCCATCACCGATCCGCTGGACGCGGTGGGCAATACCACCAAGGCGGTCACCAAGGGCTACGCCATCGGTTCGGCCGGCCTCGCCGCGCTGGTGCTGTTCGCCGACTACACCCACGCGCTGGAGGCCGCTGGCAAACACATCACCTTCGACCTGTCGAACCACATGGTGATCATCGGCCTGTTTATCGGCGGCCTGGTTCCCTACTTGTTCGCCGCGATGGCGATGGAAGCGGTGGGCCGCGCCGCAGGTTCGGTGGTGGTCGAAGTGCGCCGCCAGTTCAAGGAAATCGCGGGCATTATGGAAGGCACCGCCAAGCCCGACTATTCCAAGGCGGTGGGCATGCTCACCGTGGCTGCGATCAAGGAAATGATGGTGCCCTCGCTGCTGCCGGTGCTGGTGCCCATCATCGTCGGCGTTGCGCTCGGACCCCAGGCCCTGGGTGGCGTACTCATGGGCTCCATCGTCACCGGGCTGTTCGTTGCGATCTCCATGACCACCGGGGGCGGCGCCTGGGACAATGCCAAGAAGTACATCGAGGACGGCCACTTCGGCGGCAAGGGGTCGGAAGCGCACAAGGCGGCCGTAACCGGCGACACCGTCGGCGATCCCTACAAGGATACCGCGGGTCCGGCGGTTAACCCGCTGATCAAGATCATCAACATCGTGGCGCTGCTGGTGGTGCCATTACTCTGATCCCGATAACCTTCGGAAAAAGGGCAGCCCTGCGGTTGCCCTTTTTTGTTGGCCTCGCGTGCGCACTCTGCTCCGCGGCGGTCGCGGTCGCGCAGGGCGCACCCGAGCCCGGTTCCGGGTTCAATTCGCGCCCCGCAGTCAGCGCACCGCGCTTCATGCTCGCCGCCGCGCATCCGCTGGCGGTCGAGGCGGGCTACGACATTTTGCGCCGCGGCGGTGCGGCCATCGACGCCGCCGTGACGGTGCAGATGGTGCTCAACCTGGTGGAGCCGCAGTCCTCGGGCATAGGCGGCGGCGCTTTCATCCTGCACTACTCGGCCCCGGACGCAATGCTCGCCTCCTACGACGGCCGCGAAACCGCGCCTGCGGCCGCGCGGGCGGACCGCTTCGTCGGCACCGACGGCCAGCCGCTCGGTTTTCTCGGCGCGGTGATCGGCGGAAAGTCGGTCGGCACGCCGGGGGTGCTGCGCGCACTGGAACTGGCGCACGCCAGGCACGGCAAATTGCCCTGGGCGGAATTGTTCCAGCCGGCCATCCGCCTGGCGACGGAGGGTTTTCCGCTGTCGCCGCGCCTGCACAACCTGCTCGCATGGGTGCGCCTGCCGGCCCGGGATGTGGCCATGCGGCACATGTACTATCAGGACGACGACACGCCCAGGCCGGTCGGCACCCTGCTCAGGAACCCCGCCCTTGCAGACACGCTGAGAAAAATCGCCACGCAGGGCGCAAATGCCTTCTACGAAGGAGAAATTGCGCGCGACATCGCGAACAAGGTAAGAAGTGCGCCCAACCCCGGGGACTTGAGCGAAAGCGATTTGGCGCAGTACCGGGCAAAACAGCGCGAGCCGGTGTGCGGGCCGTATCGCGAATGGAAAATCTGCGGCATGCCTCCGCCCAGTTCGGGCGGCATCGCAGTGCTGCAGGTGCTGGGAATACTGCAGCGGCTTGCACCCGACGGCCTGGCATCGGACCCGATCCGCGCCGCGCATTTCATCGCCGAAGCCGAGCGCCTCGCCTACGCCGACCGCGAGCGTTATCTCGCCGACGCCGATTTTGTTCCGGTGCCGTTGGCGGGACTGGTGGCGCCGGAGTATCTGGCAGCGCGCGCCGCTCTCGTGCGGCGAGATCGTTCGCTCAACCATGCCGTGGCCGGCACGCCGCCCGGCGCGCCGTTGGCCGAACTTGCCAATGACGCGTCGCCGGAGCTGCCTTCGACCAGCCACATGTCCATCGTCGATAGCGAAGGCAACGCCGTCGCCATGACCTCTTCGATCGAATTCGCCTTCGGCAGCCAGCAGATGGTGCGCGGGTTCCTGCTGAATAACCAGCTCACCGATTTTTCTTTTGTCGCCGAACAAGACGGGAAGCAGGTGGCCAATCGCATCGAGCCGGGCAAACGGCCGCGCAGCACCATGGCGCCGACAATGGTGTTCGACCGCGACGGCAGGCTGGTCCTGGTTCTGGGCTCCGCCGGCGGCAATGCGATCATCAACCATGTGGTCAAAACCCTGGTCGCCGCGCTCGACCGAAATCTGGACATACAGCAGGCGATAGCCCTGCCCAACTTCGGCAGCCGCAACGGCCCGACCGAACTCGAACGCGACACCGTCGCCGCAAGCTGGGCAGAGCCGCTAAAAGCGCTCGGACACGAAGTGCGCCTGATGGAAATGACCAGCGGCGTGCACGGCATCCAGCGCACGCGATACGGCTGGAGCGGCGGCACCGACCCGCGGCGCGAAGGTATCGCGAGGGGCGACTAGTTTCGCGGCATTACCGGATTCGTTGTTCCAGGTAATTCACTGCACTTGCGCCCAGGTCGGGCGCGAGGCAATCCAACACTTTCGGCTCATCCATCGCCCGCAGCCAGGTGAGCTGGCGCTTGGCGAGCTGCCGCGTGGCGTAGATGCCTCGGTCGCGCAGCGCGGCCGCATCGTACGCGCCCTCCAGATGTTCCCATGCCTGGCGATAGCCGACGCAGCGCATGGAGGGCAGCTCCGGCGCCAGGGCGTATCTGCGGCGCAGAAACGCGAGCTCTTTCACCAGGCCCGCGGCCAGCATCGCCTCGAAGCGCAGTTCGATGCGCCGGTGCAGCGCCGAACGCTCCGACGGAACCAATGCAAGCGGCACGAACCGGTATTGCGCCTCGGCCGCCACGCGCGCCCCCTGCAGCACGGACAGCGGCTTGCCGCAGAGG
>Ga0194060_10000553_pt1 | contig 27164 bp, 25 predicted proteins | sample SepL225m_MetaG_FD_163427 | JGI IMG/M metagenome (GOLD analysis project Ga0194060, IMG submission 163427) | Anoxic zone freshwater microbial communities from boreal shield lake in IISD Experimental Lakes Area, Ontario, Canada - Sep2016-L222-5m | ecosystem: Environmental > Aquatic > Freshwater >... | reverse complement strand
GTGGCGACCAGCATCATCACGTTCCAGCGGGAATTCCTGGACCAGGGAATCGAGTGCCTCAGGCCGCTGGTGCTGCGCGACGTGGCGAACGACATCGGGATGCACGAATCGACGGTGAGTCGGGTCGTCACCAACAAGTACATGCACACGCCGCAAGGCGTGTTCGAGATGAAGTACTTCTTCCACAGCGGGATCAGCAGTTCCTTCGGTGACAGCGTCTCGTCGGTGACGATCAAGCAACGCATCCGGAAGATCATCGACGCCGAGGACGCCCGCAAGCCGTTGAGCGATTCGAAGATCGTCAGCATCCTCCAGAAGGAGGGCCTGGTCCTGGCCCGCCGGACGATCGCGAAGTATCGCGAGGAACTGAAGATCTCCACGTCCAATCAGCGCAAAACGCTCTATTGAGGCCGTCATGAGACTGGCACTGACAGGAAGAGGCGTGGATATCACGCCGGATCTGCGCAAGCTGGTCGGGCGCAAGCTCGCCAGGCTCGAGCGCATCTTGAGTGACAAGGGCGTGTCGGGCCAGGTAGAGCTGCGGCTCGAGAAGTTCCGGCACGTCACCGAACTCCACGTGCACATGCGCGGAGGCCATCTGCTCCAGGCCACCGCGGCGGCCACCGCCTGGGAGCGATCGCTGGTCGATGCGTCCGACAAGGTGATTCAGCAGGTCGAGACGCTCAAGGGCAAGTGGCAGGAACGCAAGCGGGCGTCGCAGCCGCCGCGCCGCGTCGCCGAGGCCGCGATTCCCCCGGCCACCGTCCGGCGGATCGTGCGGGCGCGTCGGTACGCGGTGCGCCCGCTCTCGCTCGAAGAGGCCGCGCAACTGGTCGGGCCGTCGGCCGATGCGTTCGTCGTGTTCAGGAATCCCGGAACCGAGGCCGTCAGTGTGCTCTACCGGCGCAAGGACGGCGATCTGGGCCTGATCGAGCCGCAGGGCTGAGCACGATGGTCGCCGGCCCGCCGCCGCCGCCTTCGCCAGGCCATAGCGTGATGGTGGGCAGCCTGTTACGAGTGCGGGCCGACGCCTTCAACCTGGGCCTGGAACTGCTGGCGGGCCGCGAAGGTCTGGGACGCCTGATTCTCAGCCCGTACGTGCTCAAGACCGGCCTCGCGTTGGCGGGGTTCGACGCCTACCTGCAGCCAGGCCGGGTGCTGGTGTTCGGCGCCAGCGAACTCGGCTACCTCGACAGCCTGTCCCCGGACGCGCGCGTGACGAGCCTCTCGCGCACGCTGAGACACGACATCCCGTGCATCCTGATTACCGACGGCAACGCCGTGCCCGATGAACTCCCGGCCGAGGCGGAGCGCGTCGCCGTGCCGGTGTTGCGCACGCGAATCGCCACGCCCATCGCCATCGCGAAACTCACCGGCTATCTGGAGGATCTCCTCGCTGAGCGCACCATTCTCCACGCGGTGCTGATGGATCTGCTCGGCCTCGGCGTGTTGATCGTCGGCGAGAGCGGCATCGGCAAGAGCGAGTGCGCCATGGACTTGATTCTGCGCGGGCACCGGCTGGTCGCCGATGATACCGTCGAGGTGCGGCGGCGGGCCGAATCGGTGCTGATCGGGACGTGCCCGGAGTTGACCCGCTTCCACATGGAAATTCGCGGACTGGGCGTGGTCAACGTCAAGGACCTGTTCGGCGTGGCGTCCACGCGCGTGTCGAAGCGCGTGGAGTTGGTGGTGCAGCTGGAGCGCTGGGAGGCGGGGCGGCAGTACGACCGCCTCGGGATCGACGAGGAGCATTTCGACGTGCTGGGCCTGCGCGTGCCGCTGATTCGTATGCCGGTGGCGCCGGGGCGAAGCGTGGCCAACCTGGTGGAGGTCGCCGCACGGAACCAGTTGCTGCGGTCGCGCGGGATCAACGCCGCGCAGCGTCTGGCCGACCGGCTGGATCGCGAACTGGCAGCCGGCGCCCCGGAACCCGACGACGACGCCGACGGACTGGGCGACGGAGATCTTGACCCATGAAGACGGTCCCACGCACCACCGGCGTCGGCGCGCGGGTGGCCGAAGCCCGGTTTGTCATCCTGACGGGCGTGTCGGGCGCCGGCAAATCGCATGCGATACACGCGCTCGAGGACCTCGGGTACTTCTGCGTTGATAATTTGCCGATGCCGCTGGTCGCGACGATGGCGTCGCTGGCGAGCCGGGCCGGATCCGACCTGGAAAAAGTGGCGATCGTCGTCGATGTCCGCGAGGGCGTTCAGCTCTCCGACTTTCCGGCGGTGTTCCGGCGGGTGCGCCGGATCCGGGGCCTCAAGCCGCTGCTCATCTATCTCGACGCCAACGACGACACGCTGGTCCGACGCTTCAGCGAGACGCGGCGACCGCATCCGCTGGCGCACGAACGGCCGATTCTGGAAGGCATTCTCGAAGAGCGGCGCCTGCTGAAACCGATTCGCCGGCTGGCCGACGAGGTGATCGATACCAGCGCCTTCACCGTCCACGAACTGCGCGAGGCCTTCGTGTCGATGTCGCGGCAGGGCGGCCGAACCTCGCGCCTGCAGGTCACGTTCCTGAGCTTCGGATTCAAGCACGGCGTGCCGCCCGAGAGCGACCTGGTGTTCGACGTACGGTTCCTGCCCAACCCGCATTTCGTGCCTCGGTTCAGGCGGATGAGCGGTCTGGATCAGGGCGTGGTGCGGTTCATGGAGAGCCATCCGGTGACGCTCGACACGGTCGTGCGGTTCGCGACCCTGCTGAAGTTTCTGGTTCCCCTGTACGCCGTCGAGGGGAAGAGTTATCTCACCGTGTCCATCGGCTGCACCGGCGGCCGGCATCGTTCCGTCTACATCGCGGAAACGCTGCGCAAGTCGCTGGGCCCCATCGACGGCACACGGTACCATGTCCGCCACCGCGACATGGGACTCGGAACGTAAGAGCGCAGCAGGGGCCGACCGGTGCCCCGGGGAGCGACGATGATTGGCGTGGTAGTGGTGACGCACGGACAACTGGCGACCGAACTGCTCAATGCCGCCGAAGCCATTGTGGGCGACCTGCCGCAATTTGCCGCAGTGTCGATTGGGTGGCACGACAACACCGACGACGCGCGCGAGGAAATCAGCCGGTCGATCGTCCGCTTCCAGGGCGGCGGCGGTGTGCTCGTGCTCACCGACATGTTTGGCGGCACCCCGTCGAATCTGAGCCTGACCTTTCTCGAAACCGACAAGGTCGAGATCGTGACGGGCGTCAACCTGCCGATGCTCATCAAATTGACGGGGCTGCGGGAATCCAAGGACCTGCTGGCGGTCGCCCGGGAGCTGCGCGAAACGGGACGCAGCGCGATTCATGTCGCCTCGGATTTGATGCGAGGGGAGCCCAAGAGCTGACATGGTCGCCAGGAGCGTCGTCGTCAACAACCAACTCGGTCTGCACGCGCGGGCAGCCGCTCGCTTCGTTCACCTGGCCGGCAGCTTCGACGCGCGCGTCACCGTCACGCGCGACACCCGCGCGGTGGACGGCAAGAGCATTCTCGGCATTTTGCTGCTCGCCGCGTCATACGGCAGCCGCATCGACTTGAGCGCCGAGGGGCCCGACGAACAAGCCGCCCTCGACGCGCTCTGCGCGCTGGTCGAAGCCCGTTTCGGTGAGCGATCGTGAAGACGCTCACCGGCATCGCCGTCTCGCCCGGCGTGGTGTGGGGGCCGGCGGCCCTGCTCGTGCAGGATTCCGTCACGCTTCGCTACGCGATTGGCCAGGCGCACGTCGGGCGCGAAATCGCGCGGCTCGAAACCGCGCGAGAGGCCACCCGCGGCCAACTCGAAAGCATCCATGCGCGGGTGCTGGCGTCGGCCGGGCCCGACCTTGCCTACCTGTTCCAGGCGCAGTTGCTCATGCTCGACGACCAACTGCTGGTGCCCAGGGCGAAGCAGATCGTGTCGGCCGAACGCCTCAATGCCGAATGGGCCGTCGAGCGGGCCTTCGAGGAGTTTGCCGCTATCTTCATGGACGTCGACCAGGGCTACCTCCGCGAGCGGCGCGGCGACGTGGCCGACGTGGTGGGCCGCCTGCGGCGCAACCTCGCGCCGATCCCAAGGCGGGCGGGCGGACTCCAACTGGCGCTCGACGAACCCTCCATTCTGGTGGCCGACGAACTGCCGCCCTCAGTGGCGGGCCAACTCGACCGCCATCGCGTGATCGGCCTGGCCATGGACGCCGGAAGCCGGACCGACCATGCCGCGATTCTGGCGCGGGCGTTGCGGCTGCCGGCCGTGGCAAGCCTGCGGAGCGCGACGCAACTGGCGAGCCCGGGCGTGCTGGTGCTGGTGGACGGGTTTTCCGGCGAGGTCGTGATTGGGCCGGACGCCGACATGATTGATCGCGCCCGGACCAAGGGTGAGCGGCAGCGTGTGTCGGTGCCCGTCGCCGGTCACCTGATGCGTCCCGCGTCGACCGCCGACGGCGTGGCCATTCGATTCGATGCCAATATCGAACTGCCCGGCGAGGTCGACGTGGCGCTGGCCAGCGGGGCCGAAGGCGTCGGGTTGTTCCGGTCGGAGTTCATGCTCGGCGGGCGACTGGTCGAAGCGGTCGGCGAGCAGGAGCAGTACGAGACATATCGCGACCTGATCGAACGGATGGCGCCTCATCCGGTGACGATTCGGACCTTCGACGTGGACGAGAGCCGGATGGAGGCGCGCCCTGGTGCGCGCGTGTCCGATGGCGGCGCGGACGCGGCGAGGGGCCCGCTCGGCTTGCGCGCGATTCGCTTAAGCTTGAGCCGGCCCGAAACCCTGCAGACACAACTGCGTGCGCTGGTGAGGGCGTCGCGTCACGGGGCGTTGCGCGTCCTGATTCCGTTTGTCGCGTCGGCCGACGAGCTGCGCCAGGCCAAGTCGGCGTTGCTCGAGGCACAACGGGCGCTGGGGGCCGGGACCGATTCGGCCGCGTCGCTCGAAATCGGCGCCATGATCGAAGTGCCCTCGGCGGCCCTCACGGTGGACTTGCTGGCGGCCGATGCCGCATTCTTCAGCATCGGCACCAACGACCTCATCCAGTACACGCTTGCCGTCGATCGTACCGACGGCCGTGTCGCGCGCTTGTACGAACCGCTCCATCCGGCCGTCCTGCGGTTGGTGCGCGCCGTCTCCAGGGCGGCGGGCCGATGGGGGAGGCCTCTGGCGGTGTGCGGCGAAATGGCGGCCGATCCGGCCGCTCTCATCGCCCTGCTCGGACTCGGCGTGCGCAACTTCAGCATGAGCCCGGCCCTGATTCCGGCGGCTCGGCACCTCGTCGGCGAGCTCTCGATCGGCCAGGTGCGGCGCGTGGTTGCGCGGGCGCTCACACTCGGGTCGGCCCACCAGATCGCCGCCCACCTCGCGGCGTCGTATCCGGATATCATCAAATGGAACAACGGCCGGTCCCTGCGATCCGGCCTGGAAGGAGGACACGGTGAACGGTGAGACTCGACCGGGCGTGACGAAGGTGGAAAAACCCTGGGGCTACGAACTGCTGTGGGCCAAGACGGACCAGTACGTCGGCAAACTCATCCATGTGACCGCGGGCCACGCCCTGAGCCTGCAGTACCACAACAAGAAGGTCGAGACCATCTACCTCCACTCGGGCCGGATGCTGTTCGAGATCCAGGAGGGCGACAAACTGGTCGGCCGCCAGATGCTGCCCGGGGATCGCGTGCACGTGCCGGCCGGCACGGTGCATCGTATGACCGCGGTCGACGACGTGGACATCTTCGAAGTCTCGACGCCCGAACTCGACGACGTCGTCAGACTGGAAGACCGGTACGGCCGGGCGGATAAATAGGGACAGACGATCACGCCCGAGGCGTACCCCTTCGTTAGTCCCGGTCCAGCGTCTCCCGCACCTTGGCCACCAGGGCCTTGATGGAGAACGGCTTCGAAATGAACGCGGCGCTGTGGTCGACGACGCCGTGGTCGGCGATCACGTCCGCCGGATAGCCCGACGTGAACAACCGCTTGATGTGAGGACGGATGGCGTCCAGGCGCGTGGCCAGCGCCAAGCCGTTCATTTCGGGCATCACCACGTCGGTCATCAGCAGGTGGATATGGCCGCCGTATTCGGTCGCCAACCTGATGGCCTCGCTGGGCGTGCCGGCGGCTAACACGGTATAGCCGCTGCGTTCGAGCGCCTTCTTCGCCAACATCAGAACACCGGGCTCATCCTCGACCAGCAGGAGCGTCTCGTGGCCGCGCAGCGTTGGTACCATCTCGACGTCGGTGCCCGATGGCGCGACCGTGGCGGTGTGCCTGGGCAAGTAGATTCGGAAGGTCGTGCCTGTTCCCAGCACGCTTCGCACCTGAATCACACCGCGATTCTGCTTGACGGCGCCGAACACGCTGGCCAGCCCCATGCCGGTCCCCTCGCCGACCGCCTTGGTCGTGAAGAAGGGCTCGAAGATGTGGGACAGCGTCTCGCCGCTCATGCCGCAGCCCGTATCGCTGACGGTCAATCGAACGTAGTCCCCACGGACCTCGTTGGCGACATCAGACCAGTCGGCATCATCGACGGCGTTGTCGGTCGCAATCGTGATCGAACCGACACCAGCGATGGCGGCTCGCGCATTGACACACAGGTTGATGAGCACCTGCTCCATTTGTGATGCGTCGATCTGCACGGGCCACAGGTCCGCATGCGGCTGCCACGCCACGTGGACGTTCTCGCCCACCAGACGCCGGATCATCGAGAGCGTGCCCGCCATGGTCTCGTTGAGGTCGATCACCTTCGGCGTGATCGTCTCCTTGCGGGCAAACGCCAGCAATTGGCGGGTCAAGTTGGCGGAGCGCGTTGCCGCTTTGTGGATTTCGTCGAGGCTGGCGTGGAGCTGCTGCGCCGAATCGATACCCTCCATCGCCACCTCGGTGTGTCCGAGTATCACGGCCAACATGTTATTAAAATCGTGCGCCACGCCGCCGGCCAACAGCCCCACGGACTCCATTTTCTGCGCTTGCCGGGATCGGGCTTCGAGGACGGCCTTTTCCTCCTCTGCCCGCTTGCGGTCGGTGATGTCGCGGGCGGCCGCGTACAGCGTCGCACCATTCACCGCCGGGGACGCCGTCCATTCCAGCCATCGATAGTCGCCGGCCTTGGTGCGATACCGATTGACGAATTTGGCCGTGGAGCCGCCCCCGAGTTGCGTGAGAACTTCCTCGCGCGTCGCCGCGATATCCTCGGGATGCATGAAGCTCTCGAACGGCTGGGCGAGCAGTTCGGCGTTCGTGAAACCGAGCGTCTGTTTCCACGCGCCGCCCAGTTTCAGGAAGAAGCCGTCGACCGAGGCGATGCAGACCAGGTCGGGCACGAGGCCGAAGAAGAGTTCGAGCTCCCGCTTGCCAGTCTCGAGTTCTGCTTCGATCCGTCTGCGCTCGGTGATGTCCTGATGGAAGGCCTGGTAGAACCGCTGGCCGTCGATCTCGACCAGGCTGGCGGTGACACTGAGCGGGAAGATATGGCCATCTTTATGGAAATGTTCGACGTCGAACCGGACGGTCTCCCCGGCGTGGATGCGGCCAAGGATATTGGCCCGGCTGGCGAGCGCGTCCGCGCGGAGCACATCCAGCGCGGTGATGTCCATCGTCCGCAGTTCATCCGCCTGATAGCCGTGCATCTCGGCAAAGGCCCGGTTGACCTTAAACAGGCGACCATCTAGCCCGAGAATGAGGAGCCCTTCGTTCGCCTGCTCGAAGAGCGCGCGATACTGCGCCTCGCTTGCGCGTAGCGCCGCGGCTGTCCGCAGCGCCTCGACTGCCCGCAGCGCTTCCGCTTCGGCGTGGTTGCGCGCGGAGATATCGCTCAGCGTGATGCGGCACGTCGGCGCGCCGGCCGCGTCTGGCGAGACGATCGCGGTGAGGTGTGCCCAGAACACCGTGCCGTTCCGCTTCGCCATCCGCAGGTCCCACGCCTGCGGCACGCAGAAGTCGAACATCTGTCTGAGGTGAAGGTAGTAGAGGGATTGGTCCTCGTCGGAGACGAAGGAAGCCAGCCGCTGCTGGGCCAGTTCGGTCGGGGTCGTGCCGAACAGAGTGGCGACCGTGAGATTGGCGTCGAGGATCAGTCCATTCGCGCCGATCGTGAGATAGCCCACCGGCGCACGGTCATAGAGGTCGAAATAGCGAGCGCGGCTGGCGTCCAGTTCTGCCTGCACGCGGCGCAATTCCTCGTTCTGGAGCTCCAGTTCCACCTGGTGGGTTCGCAAGTCGTGCAGCGTACGCCGCACGTCTTCGGGCGACAGCGAATCCGCGTCGTCGGCAGGCGGCACGGTGCCGGGGGTGGTCATCGCGTCAGCCCGGCGCCGCAAATCGGGAAAGACGGGGGGGGGCGCGTCGCTCATTGAGACAACTCCTCCCTCACAGACGGCGAACGAGTTGGGGGCGATCAATTCGGACGAAGCAACGCGTCAATCGGAACGCCGCAATCGGAGCAACACCATCGCCGGCCGTCTCACTACGGCCTTCTGTTTACAGGCGGATGAAGGGTTACCTCAGAACGGGATATCGTCGGCGTTGACATCCGGGCTCTGCCCCATCTCGTCGTCCATCGGGCCGTTCTCTCCGCGAGAACTCATCGAGGAGCCCTGTCCGCCGCCGCTGCTGCTGCCGAGCAGCACCACCCGATCCGCCGACACTTCGGGCGTGTAGCGAGTCTTGCCTTCGCGATCGGTCCAGGTCTGAATCGACAGCCGTCCCTCGACCAGAATGGTCTTTCCCTTGAGCAGGTGAGGCGACAGCGTTTCGGCCTGCCGTCCCCAAATCTTGATCTTGTACCATTCGGTGCCGGGTTTGCCCCGATCGTCCTTCTTCTGCCAGTCCTCGACCGCCAGACTCGACGACGCCACCTGCTTGCCCTGCGGGGTCGCCCGCAGTTCGGCATCTCGTCCCAAGTTGCCCACCAGAATGATCTTGTTGTAGCTGTTCGCCATGGGAGTCCCTTCCGGCTCGCCCGCCTTCGCGTCGGCCGTCGTGTGCAGTCGTTATTTGCCTGATCGGCTCAACCGGTCGAGCGCCTGCTTGGCCAGCCTTCCCGCGTCGCTGTCGGGGTAGTTCTTGACGACGAAGTCGAACGACTCGCGCGCTTGGGGCACCTGACCGAGCGAATTGAGGGCCAGGCCCCGCTTGTAGTAGGTGTCGGGCATGGTGTTACTGGCCGGGTAATTGGAGATGACGCGCTCGTAGGCCGCGACCGCTTCGCGGAACCGGCCCGAACTGTAGTACGTCTCGCCGATGTAGTACTGAGCGTCGTCGGCCAGATCGCTCTTCGGAAAGGTCTTGATGTAGGTTTCGAATCCCTGAATTGCGAGGCTCCACTGGCCCGCGTAGTAGTCGGCCCGCGCCGACTCGAACAGCCGCTGCGGCGACACGCCCGGGTTGTTGAGCGGCGAGGTCGGAGTGGCCGTCGTCGAGGGCGAGGTGACCGGCGGGTTCTGGGGAGCGGCCCCGGCATCAGTCGGCGGAGAAGCCGAGGTCGGGGCGCTCGCCGGCGCCGCCGACTGCGCCACCCTGATGGCATCGACTTCCTGGGACAGCGACGTCAGGCGGACATTGTTCTCGTCGACTTTTTCGCGGACCACGCGCAGGTCGGTGGCGACGACGTCAACCAGGAGTTTCTGATCGGCGAACGCTTTCCGGCTCGTCCCGGCTTGTTCGTCGAGACGGGTGGCGACGATCTTGAGGGCCTCGGTCAGGGCGGTCAGATGTGCCTGCAGTACCTGCGTCTGCTGCTGCAGAATGCGAAGGTCGGCCATCATCTGCTGATGTTCCTTGTTGGCCGCCTCGATCGGCGCCGAGGTGACGACGGCCAGCAGCACAAGGCCCAGGAGAAACAGGCGAACGCGTTGCATCATGATTCGATCTCGATTCTTGCGCCCCTACTTCGATGTAATCACAAAATGCGCCCGACGATTCTTCGACCACGCCGACTCGGCGTGGCCGGCGTCGAACGGAAACTCTTTGCCGTAGCTCACCACGTGGAGACGGTCGGCCGGAATCCCAAGCGACACCAGATACGTGCGCGCCGCCGCCGCGCGCCGTTCGCCCAGCGCACTGTTGTATTCGGCCGTGCCGCGTTCGTCGCAATGCCCCTCGACGGTGACGACCCATGCTGGAAACTTCCGCAGCACGGCGGCATTCGCGTCGAGCGCCGTACGGGCCGCCGCACTCACCTCGGCACTGTCGTAATCGAAGAACGCAGCCTGCAGCGGCGATTCGCGATTCAAGTCGTCGATCGACCGCGAGGCCATCGGGTCGTCGGGCATCTTCGGGGTGACCACCGGCGAATCGGTGACCTGAACCGTCGAGGGCGGCGGGGGCGGCGTCGGGACTACGTCGAGCGCCGGCGCCATCGAGGACGTAGGCTGAACAGGCTGTGCGACCGGCGGCTTCCTGGACGCGCACCCGACCCCGATCAGCACCATCACCGCAACCGCGACCATCCATCCGCCGCGCACCACCCATCGACTCTGCATTGGTTTCATCTCCGCCCTTCGAAATCCGCTACCTGGACCAGTCGGGCGTCTGGTTGTTGCCCACCGTGGTCACTTGCTTGATCCCCTGGCCGTCTCGGCCAATCGTGTAGATCTGGCGCTTGCCGCCGCGTGTCGACGAAAACGCCAGGTGCCGGCCGTTGGGCGCATAGCTGGGGCTTTCGTTGCTGCCCTCGCCAGTGGTCAACTGCCGGACCTCCTGCGTGGCCAGCGTAAACACCTTGATATCGTACCCCGAGCCTGTCCGCGATTCATATGCGATTTCGTTGAACGGGGCCGGCGACCACGTCGGGCGATCGCAGTAGGATTCACTCGTCAACTTGCGAAGGTTGAGGCCGTCGACGTCGATCAGGTAAATCTGCGGCGCCCCGCCCCGGTCCGATGTAAAGGCGATCTGGGTGCCGCTGGGCGACCAGGTCGGCGTGGTGTCGATGGCCGGGTTGCTGGTGAGCCGCCGGAGATTGGATCCGTCACGATCCATCACGTAGAGTTCCGAATTGCCGTCGCGCGTGGACGTGAAACACAGTTTGGTGCCGTCGGGCGACCAGGCCGACAACCAGTTCTGGTATTTTCCGCCGGTCGGCGTCTGCATCGTGCCTTCGTAGATCAGCGACAAGTAGATGTCCGGGAACCCTCGCCGGTACGACGTGTAGGCAATCGTGCGTGCGTCGGGCGACCAGGCCGGATACAGATTGAGGGTTTTGGTGATCGTGACGCGACGCTGGTTGGCGCCATCGTAGTCGGCAATGTAGATTTCTTTGACGCCGCGCGACTGCACCGTGCCCGCCATCCGCTCGCCGTCCCGGTCGGACGAAAACGTCAGCTTGGTCCGCGCGGCGCCGCGCAACGCCCGCTGCGCCTGATGAATTTCGTCGGCGGCCGAATGCGCGTAGAGCCGCGGATTCGACGTCGATCCGCTGTATTCGCGCGCCATCGCCGATCGCCCCGTGCGCACGTCAAACAGACGCACCTCCACACGAAATGTCGCCGCCCCGGTCTTCTCGACGCTGCCCACCACCAGCGCATCGGCCCCCAGTTCGCGCCAGCGCTCAAACGGCACGGTCTGCATGGAGGTCGCCGCCGGGATCGATCGGTAGGTGTCGCGCGGCACCATGTAAAATTCGCGCTCGAACGCCAGATCATCCCAGAGCACCGCACCCAGCAGACGGGCCGCCTCGGCTGTCTCGGCGTCCGAGCTTCGTGCGATGAAATCCGGAACCGCGTAGCGCGGCCGCGCGCCAGGCTCGCCGCTCAGACTCAACACAATCTCGGACTGCTGCTGCGGAGGCTGCGAGGCGGCAGGCGGTGCCTGGCGGGCCTCGCCCGCCAACGCCGCCGGAAACCACGTGGCGGCGGCCACCACGGCCAGCGCCACACCAGCCACGCACACGACACACGAAGGAGTTCGATGGCGCATCATCACCGTTGATAGGGAAATCGGAGGTGGACCGTCAAGTGCTCGTCGGGAAACGCGGCGGGCAGCGGGGGCAGCCGCTGCGTCAGAAACAACGCCCGTTGCGCCGTCAAATCGAGCGCGGCGTACCCGCTCGATCGCTCCAGTTCGATGTCCAGAAGACGGCCGTCCCGGAAGATACGGAACTTGACCAGCGTTTCACCCGCCACCTCCTGGCGCGCGCTCCAGTTGTTCTGCACCAACTGCAGCATCGTCAGGAGGTAATCGGGGCAGCAGAAATTGGCGACGTCCAGGTACCCGCCGGCCCCTGTGCCGCCGCCCGTCGACAGTCCGCCAAACCCGAGCCCGCGGTTCGGATTGTCGCTGGCCTGTCCCGCATTCGCGCCGAAGGGCACCCGCGGCGGCGTGATCGCCGACGATGGCGGCGCGTCGACGGCAGGACGCGGGGGCGTGCGCGGCGCCGGCTTGACGGGCTTGGCCCCCGGTTCGGGCAACACCATGGCCGGAGGCTTGGCCGCCGCGGGCCGCACAAGTCTGGCGGGCTTGACTGGTTCGGGAAGCGTCGCGATCCCTTGCGCCGGGCGGCTCATCATCGTCATGCCACCGGCGCGGGGCCCGGGCACGCCGCCGAGCGAAATCGTCATGACCGGCTGCAAGTCCTGGGAGTTCCGCGGTGGATGCAACGCGGGCACTAGCAACAAGGCTGCCACCAGCGCACCGTGGGCAGCCAGAGACACCGTCACCATCCGGGGCAGTCCCTGCACGTGGTGGGCGCGTGCGACCAGCACACTGGTGACCGGCTCCATGTCTACCGCTCCTCCGGCAGCCTCATCACGATGCCGACTTTTTCCACGCCCGCCTCCTTGAGCCGATCCATCACTTCGATCAACTCCTGCAGCAGGATGCCCCCGTCGCCGCGCAAAAACACATCCCGATCGGCGCGGCCGTCAGTGGCCTGGCGGATGCGCTCGGCCAAGACGTCGAGCCTCACCGGTTCGTCTCCCAGTCGCACCGTGTGGTTTTGACGGTAGGCGAGCGGCACTGTGACAAACACACGCTCGTCGGTGATGGCCGTCGAGCGTTTCGACACCGGCAGGTTCACATCGACACCGCGCTGCAGCATCGGCGCGGTGACCATGAAGATGATGAGCAGGACGAGCATCACGTCGACCAACGGCACAACGTTGATTTCGGCAAGCGACGACGACACGCGGCGAACGCGGCCGCCACGTCCGATTGCGACATCCTCAGTTGAACTGACCTTTGGCATGATGCGCTGTGTTTCTGTCCGCGTTTCTGTCCGCGCGAAAGCGCCCTACGTAAAATTGCGCTCGGAGATATTCAGGAACTCGAGCGAGAAATCGTCCATGCTCGACGTCAACTGCTTCACGTCCGCCACGAAGTGATTGTAGAAATACACTGCGGGGATGGCGGCAAACAGGCCGGCGGCCGTCGCAATCAATGCTTCGGCAATGCCCGGGGCTACCACGCCCAGATTGGTCGACCCGACGCTGGCAATCCTCTGGAACGACGTCATGATGCCCCAGACTGTTCCGAACAGGCCGATAAACGGCGAGATGCTGGCCGTGGTCGCCAGCACCGACAAGTTGCGCTCGATCCTCGTCACTTCGACGGCCGCCGCACGCAGCAAGGCGCGATCAACGGCCGACAAGCTCTTGAGCATAGGACGTGGGGCAAGCCCGCCCGGACTGGCAGGAGGCTGTCCCGGCAGCTTCAACTGGGTATTCAATTCGGCATAGCCCGCCGCAAAAATTCCAGACAACGGGCTGGCCGGAAAGCTCTGGCACACCGCGTGGACCTCCGAAAACTTGGAACTGCGCCGGAACACATCAAGAAATCTGGCGGTCTGGCCGTGAACCCGGTAGAAATGCCAGAGTTTGTGGAGGATAATCCCCCACGACGCAATCGAGAACGACGCCAGAATCAGCAGGACGAATTTGGCGACCGGGCCCGACCGAAGAATCAGCTCAATGACGCCGTCGCCGGCAATGGAATTGGCTGTCACGCTTTCGTACCCCTCCCGGGCGTCGGGGCGTCGCCAGGGACAACCCTGACCCGGACCCCGGTCAGACCGACGAAACGACTGTAGAACCCCTGAAGCGTACCATGGCGGTCACACCCTGTCAAACCCGTGATATCATGGGAGTTCCGCGGCTGGCTCTCTCTAATCGGCGGTGGATATGCTGCGATATCTGAACATCCGGAATCTGGCCGTGATCGAGTCGCTCGAAGTGACGTTTCAGTCTGGGCTGAGCGTGATGACAGGCGAAACCGGCGCCGGCAAATCTATCGTCGTGGGCGCCGTCGGATTGCTGTTGGGAGACAGGGCTTCTGCCGATGTCGTTCGGACAGGCGAAGAAACAGCGATCATCCAGGCTGTCTTCGAACATGGCGACCGGGAAGTCATCGTTCGGCGCGAGGTAAGTGCGCAGGGCCGAAGCCGCAGTTTCGTGGACGGTGCACTGGTCACCGCGTCGGCTCTCAAGGAACTGGGCGCGGCGCTGGTCGATCTCCACGGTCAACACGAACATCAGGCCTTGCTCAATCCGGATATCCATCTCGATTTGCTCGACAGCTACGCCGGGCTGCAGACTGAGCGCGACGCGGTAGAGCAGGCGCACGCCAACTGGGTTGGGGTGCGATCCGAATTGGACCAGCTCAAGAAGGCGGAACGTGACAAGGCGTCCAGAGCCGAGTTCTTGCGCTTCCAATTGGCGGAGATCGACCGCGTCAAACCGGAGGCCGGCGAAGACGAGGAACTGGAGATTTCGAAGCGGCTCCTCTCTAATGCTGAAAAACTGAAACACCTGTGCGACGAGACGTATGCCCGCCTGTACGACGACGACTCCTCGGTGGTGACATCGCTGGCCGTGGTCTGGAAGCGGGTGGGGGAGCTCGCCCAGTTCGATGCGCGATTCCAGGGGTTCGTGGACGGCCGGGTGGCGGTCGACGCCCAACTCGACGAGCTGGCGGGCTTCGTTCGGGAATACGGCGCCCACATCGATGCCTCGCCCGAGAGGCTGGGGGAAGTCGAGGACCGGCTGGCTGCGCTGGAGCGTCTCAAACGTAAGTACGGTCCTACGCTGGCGGAGGTGACCGTGCGTCGGGCCGATTGCCTGCGCGAGTTGGAACGGCTGGATTCAGCAGAAGAAGCGATTCGGCGACTGGAATCGCAGCTGGCGATTGCCGCGCAGTCGTACCGTGATCGATCGTCGCGTCTCTCCCGATTGCGCCGCGAACGGGCTGTGGGCTTTTCCTCGGCGCTCGAGACCGAGTTGGGACAGCTGGCGATGGAGCGCGCCCGGTTCGAGGTTCGGTTCGAGGCGTCGGCCGAAGACACGGACCATTGGACGGCGCGGGGGATCGACCGCGCGCAGTTCTTCGTGTCGCCGAATCCGGGCGAAGAGCCCAGGCCTCTGGCGCGAACGGCGTCGGGCGGGGAACTCTCCCGCATCATGCTGGCGCTCAAGACGCTGGCATCCACCGATTCGCTGGGCAAGACGCTGGTGTTCGACGAAGTCGACGCGGGCATCGGGGGGAGAGTCGCCGACGTGGTTGGGCAGCGGCTGCAAGCCCTCGGAAGACAGTTTCAGGTAGTGTGCATCACGCACCTGCCTCAGATAGCGGCCGCCGGCGAGAGCCACTACCGCGTCGCGAAGGTCGTAAAACAGGGCAGGACCGTCACCTCAATCGAGAGATTGGGAGACGAGGCGCGCATCGACGAGTTGGCCAGAATGATGGCCGGGGCGGTGGTGAGCGACGGGGCCAGGTCCGCGGCGCGCGAGATGATTGCCGCCAGGTCAACCGACCATGACGCCGGAGCGAAAGGCGAAAGGCGAAAGCGAAAGTAGATGTCTCGAACGTATTTGATCGAAACGTTCGGCTGCCAGATGAACTTCCACGATTCCGAGAGGATGTCGGGGTTGATGGAGGCGGCCGGCTACCAACGCACGTCGGAGGTCGACGAGGCGGACGTGGTGATCTTGAATACGTGCACGGTCCGCGAAAAAGCCGAAGACAAAGTTGTGAGCCGCATCGGAGAAATTCGGGCGGCGTCGATCGAGTTGGGGCGCGAACCAGTCGTGGCGGTTACCGGGTGCCTGGCGCAGATGGATGGCGCGACGCTGTTTCGCCGGTCGCCGTACGTGGATATTGTCGTCGGCACGCAGGCGGAAAAACGTCTGCCGGCGCTGGTGGACCAGGCGCTTGCCACCTCGCGTCGGCAGATTGACATCAATCCCTACGACGACGTGTCGTTTCCTCTGGGGATCGCACGACGCGCGGATCCTGTGCGGGCCTACGTCACCGCGATCGAAGGGTGCAACGACTTTTGTGCGTTCTGCGTGGTGCCGTATACCCGTGGACACGAACGAATGCGGCCGAAAGCCGACATTCTTGCGGAGGTCGCCGACGCCGCCGCTGCCGGGCGGAAGGAAGTGCAGTTGCTCGGGCAAATCGTCAACCATTATCAGGCTCCAGACGATCCCGACTGCGACTTCGCCGGATTGCTTGAGGCGGTCAACGGCATCGAAGGAATCGACCGGATTCGATTTGCAAGCCCGCACCCGCGGCATGTGACGCCGCGACTGGTTGAGGCGATCGCGCGGTTGCCCAAGGTCTGCAAACACGTGCATCTGCCGGTGCAGTCGGGGTCGACTCGGATGCTCGCCGCGATGCGCCGGCGCCACACGCGCGAGGACTACCTGCGCCTGGTTGACGATCTCAGGGACAAGGTTCCGCACATCCAGTTGTCGACCGATTTCATCGTAGGATTCCCGGGCGAGACCGAGGCCGACCACGCCGACACGCTGTCGCTCATCGAACGGGTTCAGTTCCATTCGCTGTTTTCATTCGCTTATTCCGAGCGGCCGGGAACGCTGGCGGCCAAGCGCCTCACCGACGACGTGCCGGCCGACGTCAAGTCGAGGCGTCTCAGCGAAGTGCAGACGGCGCAGGATCGGATACAGCGGACGATTCACGCCGGGCAGGTTGGCCAGCGGTTCGACGTCCTGATCGACAGCATCAGCCGGCGGCGGGACTCCGAAATTTCGGGTCGAACGACGGGCAATACCGTGGTGAATCTTCCGGGGTCGGCCGATCAGTTGGGGCATATCGTCTCGGTGTTGATCGAGCGGGCCGGGCCGCATAGCCTCTGGGGGCAGGCGGTTGCGGGAATCGCTTGACACGCCGGGCGACAACGCCTAGGTTGTGCACAGAAAGACGGCAGGAGAGTCGATGCAGATTGAAATGGTGATCAAGGGACTGATGGTGGATCCGGTGACGAGTATGCCCATCATCATCCTTCGCGACCGCGAGGGCGATCGGGTGCTGCCGATCTGGGTGGGGGTCTTCGAGGCGAATGCGATTGCGTTGCAGATGGAAAATATCGCGACGCCGAGGCCGATGACGCACGACTTGCTCCGGAACGTCCTCACAGACCTCAACGCCTCGGTGCAGCGGATCGTGGTGTCGGACTTGAAGGACAACACGTTCTTCGCGTTGATCTACGTGCGGTGCGGCGAAGAGGTGGTGGCCATTGATGCCCGACCCAGCGATGCCATTGCGCTGGCGCTTCGCACCCAGGCCCCGATTTACGTCGAGGAATACGTCATCGACCACGCGAAATCGATTGATTTTTCGCCCGACAAAACCGACTCGAACCGCCTGCAGCGCTGGCTCGAAAGTCTGGATCCGGACGAACTCGGCAAGTACAAGATGTAGCGTACGGCTGCAACTTCGGCCCAATTCGTCGCGCGCTTGACACCCTTTCTTCCGCCCGCCTAGAATGAACCCGCCCCGGCATCACTTGCGTGTTTCCGTCGCCGAACCTGCAACGCAAAGGACTTCGACGGGCCATCCCACATGATTGTTTCGATCGCCAACCAAAAGGGCGGAGTCGGCAAAACCACGACGGCCATCAACCTGGCTGCGGCGCTGGCGTTGCGCGGCAAGCGCACGTTGCTGCTGGACATGGATCCGCAGGCCAACAGCAGCATGTCGTATCTGGACGTTCGGCGCACCGAACGGAGCCTCTACGACGTGATGGCGGATGACGGCGTGACGCTGGCCTCGATTGTCCACGTCTCGACGGTTCCGAATCTGTCGATCGCCCCGGCCAGGATTGCGCTTGCCAAGCTCGAAGCGAAATTGGTTGGCGAACTTGACGCGCACTTCAGGCTGAAGGATCGCATCGAGCCAATCCGGAGCGACTACGACGCGATTGTCATCGATTGTCCGCCTACGTTGGGGTTGCTCACCGTCAATGCGCTGGTGGCGTCCACCCATTTGCTGGTGCCAATTCAGGCGTCGTACTTCGCGCTCGAGGGGACGGACGACTTGCTCGAGACGGTGGAGAAGGTGCGGAGTCGGGCAAACCCCGATTTGCTTTTACTGGGTGTGCTCATCACGATGCACGACAAGCGGACCGCTCTGGCCAGAGACATTCTCGAACAGATCAAGAAGGTCTTCGGCGACAAGGTGTTCAACACCGTGATTAGCAAAAGCGTGAGGCTCGAGGAGAGTCCGGCTTACAAGGAACCGATTTTCAGCTTCGCTCCGGAGTCGTCAGGGGCGACGCAGTACTACCAGTTGTGCGAGGAGGTCATCGAGCGTGTCTAAGAGAGCCGGTCTGCCCGAAACCATACGCATGCGCCACGACGAACATTATGTCGACACGCTGTCGGCTCACGCTGGAACACCGATCGGCCGTCTGATTGCCATCGATCAACTCGATCCCAATCCGGATCAGCCTCGGCAAACGATGGGTGATCTTTCGGAATTGATGGCGTCGATTGCCGAGAAGGGCATTCTGGAACCGCTGATTGTCAGGGCACGCGGAGGCCGGTACCAGATTATCGCCGGTGAGCGTCGTTATCAGGCGGCGGTGCAGGTGGGACTCAGCGAACTGCCTGTCGTGATTCGGGACGTTGACGAAGACGAGGTCATCGAGCTCGCGCTGATTGAGAACCTCCAGAGAAAAGATCTCACGGCGTTCGAAGAAGCCGAGGCGTTGGCGGCGGTCGCTGAGAAGCAGGGACTTACGCACGAAGACCTGGCGCGGCGTCTTGGTAAGTCCAGGACGGCCGTCACAGAGACGATGGCCATTAATAAGATGCCAGAGGAGATTAAAACGCTTTGTCGGCTGGCCGACATTTCCTCTAAATCGTTGTTATTACAGATAGTTAGAGAGTCTGACCCCGCGAAAATGATGGCGTTGGTCGAACAGATGACGCGCGGGGGCGCCAAGCCCACACGCCAGTCGGTGCGCGAGGCGGTCGCCAGGGCAAAACCAGGTCGTCCGCGTGCGTTTACGTTTAACTACCGGGCGCCCGCCAAGACGTTCAATTTGAAACTAACGTTCTCCAAGCACCAGGTGGAGCGAGTCGAGATCATCAACGCCCTTGAAGGCATTCTCGAGGAACTGAGAAACCCAAGTTAAATCGACCGGCCGCACCAGCCAGAGCGTTCAAGTTGGATCTGACGTTGTCTAGGAACCGGGTGGAACGAGTCGAGATCATCAACGCCCTTGAAGGCATTCTCGAGGGGCTTAGAAACCCAAGGTGGGTCGGCCGGCCGCACCAGACAGAGCGTTCAAGTTGGACCTGACGTCCTCATCACGCGAGGTGGAGCCGACCCAGGCGAGCGACTGGCGCGCCAATGGGCGGACACCACAACGCGAGGGCGGCGGCAGGGGCGGGAAGGTCTTTGGTTCGGTGGGATTCTTTCGCGCATCCATATCCCTAGGTTAACATAACATACATTATCGGACGTTGTGGTAATGCCGCGTATTTCCCCCCTGTGCACGCACTGTTGATGCTTTTCTGACTTTGTTCTGGCGATAACCCTAACCAGCCTCGCCAGGGCTATTCATTCCACGCCTGTGGTATCGTGCTGACACGCCATGCCCCGACTCATCGACCGGTACATCATCCGCAGTATCATCAGCCCGTTCCTGATCTCGCTGCTCGTCTTTACCTTCATCCTCATCATCCCGTTTCTCGTCGATCTCGCCGAAAAACTCATCGCCAAGGGCGTCGCCGGCCGAACCATCCTTCAACTGATGGTGACGCTGCTCCCGCAAGCCCTCTCCGTCACGATCCCAATGGCCCTGCTGGTCGCCATCCTTGTCGGCCTCGGTCGTTTTTCTGCCGACCGCGAATGGGTCGCCGTCCAGGCCTGCGGCGTCAGCATCTTTCGCGCGGCACGTCCCGTCGTCCTGGTCGCACTCGCCGGGTGGGCCGCCACCTCCTGGGTGATCATCGAGGCACTCCCGGACGCCAACCAGATGTTCAGGGAGATCACGCTTCGCATCGTCGCCCAGCGAACCGAAAGCGAAGTCCGGCCTCGGGTCTTCTTCGACGATTTCCCGAATCGGATCCTCTACGTGCGCGATGTCCCGGGCGATGGCTCAGGCTGGCGGGACGTGTTCCTGGCCGACACCACCGTCGCCGCGAATCCGGTGGTCTATGTCGCCGCCAGGGGGCGGCTGTTGATCGACCGGCAGCGTCGCACCGTCGAGCTGGTGCTGGAGGACGGCACCCGGCATACCAGCAAGACGAACGCGCCGGACCAATACGACGTGTTCCGGTTCGACCAGTTGATTCTGTCGCTCGACCCGGAGACCGTGTTTCCGATGGCCGGACCGCAAAAAGGCGATCCGGAGATGACCATCGCCGAGTTACGCCAGCGGGTCGTTGATCTGCAGAGCCAGGGCCTGTCACCGCACCCGGCTGTGATGGCCATCCAGCGGAAATTCTCGATTCCGGTGGCCTGCCTGGTCTTCGCGCTGATGGGCGTGGCCTTGGGGCTGACCACCAGGCGTGATGGAAAACTGGCCGGCTTCGTCCTCGGAATTGGCGTGATCTTTGTCTACTATCTGCTGCTGACCACCGCGCAGTCTGCCGTGAAGGGCAAACTGCTGGCTGCCGAAATCGCCCCGTGGGTGCCAAATCTGGTGCTGGGAGCGGTTGCCATCCTCGTGCTCCTGGCGCGGGGTTCGGCGCTGCTGCGCTGGAGAAAGCTGGTCGGACGAGCGACACGATTGGGCGGACGTGTCGCGTCCCTCAAATGGCTGGCTGCCCTTTTTACGCGTCGTCCTCAGGCCGACGATACCGGCGTGTGGGTGCCCCGATCCAGACGGTCCGCGCGGGCCTGGGTGCCGACCGGGGCGACCATCCTCGACGCGTATGTGGGGAGGATGTACCTGGGCGTGTTCACGCTGACGTTTACATCGCTGGTGGCCTTGTTCTACATCTCGACGTTCATCGAATTGTCCGAGAAGCTGTTCAAGGGCCTCGCCACCATGCAGATGCTTCTGGATTATCTGTACTGGGCGACGCCACAGTTTGTCTATTTCTGCATTCCCCTTGCCGTGCTGATCGGCGGCCTGGTCACCATCGGTCTGCTCACCCGGAGCAGCGAGTTGATCGTCATGCGGGCGTGCGGCATCAGCCTCTACCGGTCGGCCGTGCCGCTGGCGCTGTTTGCGCTGCTGGCCGGCGGGGTGCTGTTCGCCCTCGAGGAGCAGGTGCTGGTGGCCTCCAACAAGCAGGCGGACGCGCTGCTGCGCACCATTCGAACCGGCTCGGCCCGCAGTTTCGATGCCGGCAGCCGCAAATGGCTCGTGGCTGGCAACGGCGACATTTACAATTACGTGGATTTCGACGCGACTCGTTCGCAGTTGACCGCGCTGTCGGTCTTCCGGTTTTCCGCACAGGCCTGGCGGCTGCAGAGCCGCGCGTTCTATCAACAGGCCGTCTTCGGCGGCACCGCCACCGGGCGGGAAGACATCGTCGGATGGGACGGCAAGGCTGGGTGGAGCCGCGAATTCGACCGGCGCGCCGAAGAGCGCAGTTTCCGGCCTCTGACCGCGGCCCGCTTCCAGATGGAGCCGCCCCAGTATTTCGTCACCGAACCGATTGACGCCGATCGCATGACGTACGGCCAGCTCAAGAGCTATATCGCGGAGATGCGCACCATCGGGTTCAACGTGGTGAAGTACGAGGTCGCGCTGCACCGCAAAGTCTCGTTCCCGTGGGTCACGCTGATCATGACGCTGATTGCGGTGCCGTTTGCCGTGACCACGGGCCGGCGCGGCGCGATGTACGGCATCGGGCTGGCCATCGTGCTGGCGGTGCTCTATCGCATTGCCGACAGCGTCTTCGGCGCGCTCGGCAGCGGCGGTGTGATGGTTCCGATGCTCGCGGCCTGGTCGGCCAATATTCTGTTCGCCGCCGTGGCGCTCTACTTGCTGTTGACGGTCCGGACCTGAGCCTCTGGCACGGTCGCCAGAGCCTCGATCCAGATCGTCCCCTGGTCTCCGGGTTGCCCGTTGACCGTGTCAATCACGAACAACAGCGCACCGATGTCGCGGCGATCGAGCGCCACCGACTCCCCTGTTCCCGCCACGCGCATCTCAGCCAGCGGAATCGCGACGACGCGTGATGCGACATCGGCGTAGACCGAACGAACGCGCCGGCGGTCGCCGGAACCATTCTTGAGCCGCAACTGCACCGAGACCCTCATCGGCCGGGTCGCGCGGATACGAAACCGCAGCTGATCGGCGCGCCCGAGCGCGTCCACCACCGAGGTCGCCATCGCGGCAAACGCGCTGCCCGCTCCCCCGCTCCCCAACCGGAATCGCCACTGGGTCTCTCGGCTGGCGCCGGCGTCGGCAGGCTCTGTCACGGTGCCCGATGAAGACGGGTCGTGTTCGACCTGCCAGTCAGGGGCCGATGGATACGGCACGGCCCTCTGAGCGGTCGTGTCGTCGCCCGAGGAGGCCGGGCCGGGCAGGCCGATGTAAATCGGGTTACTGAGAATCCAGGGCATCGCGTCCGCGCCAGCCAGACGCGCTTCGACACGGAACACGCCGGGCCGGTCGGTGGCGTAGCGAAGCGTCTGCGCGTGCTCTTCCTGCACCACGCGCCCGTCTTTCAAGAGCGCGATCGTGGCGCCCGGCGGCAGATTCGCCGAGGCGCGCAGCATCACGCCGGGCCCGATCGCCATCCTGCCTCCTTGTCGGACCGTCGAGGTCGATGACCAGGCCATAAACGACAAGGTGGCCGGCGAGGCCAGTCCCGATAGCACCGTCGACACGCTCCCGCGTTTGAGGGCCGACACGACCGCCTGGGCGTCGGCGACCGCGTCTCCGCTGGGTGCTCCGTCGAGTTCGACATTCAAACAGAACGCTCCGAAGACGGCCTGGTAGCCTGGAAAGGGCAGATACAGCCGTTCGACGTCCGGGTCGCCCTTGCCCCGCAAGCCCAACCGGGCATGCGCATCGCTGCCGGCCAGCGCCACGACCGGCCGCTGCGAGGTCAGCAGATCCCAGTGCTGCAGGAGCGCCTGCGGCCGCGTGAATCGCGAGACGAGCGTTTCGGCCGGTCTGGCCGCGTACTGGACGAGGATCGGGAAAACCCGCCACGCTGGCATCGCTCGCCACTGGGTATCGCCGTTGAGCCATTCGATGCCATCGACCGGCGCGTCCCACGCGGCCCACGCGAGCGCCTCGCGGCCGGAATCCGGGTGGGCGGCGACGCCAAACCCGCCAAATCGCGCGACGTCTTCGACCACATCCCTCGCTTCGCCGGCCAGTCTGTAGGGTGGCCGCCCGAGGCCGATGGCCACGTAGTGGCCCTGGCTCGTACTGATTTCGGTGGCGTCAATCAGCAGCACCTTTCCGAAATACCGAGGCGCCATGGGTGTCCGAAACGCATCGCCGTGGTCGGTGACAATCACGAAGTTGAGCCCCGCACGGCTGGCGGCGGCGGCAATCTGCTCGGCGGTTCCGGTGCCATCGGACGCGACGGAGTGCACGTGGTACGCGCCGCGTACCACCGCCGGCGTTGGCGTCGAGGGCAGCGCGACGGCGGTGGGCGGAAGGGTCAACAGCAACCATGCCACCCACCCGCCGAGCACCGCCGGCACAACGATGGCGAGACGTTTCACTCTCGATGTCATTCTCTTCCCTACCGGCGCGGGTGGAACTGATCGTAGATCGTGCGCATCCGGGATTCGAGCACGTGGGTATAAATCTGGGTGGTCGACAGATCGGCGTGGCCCAGCATCATCTGGATCGCGCGAAGGTCGGCCCCCCGGTCGAGCAGGTGCGTCGCGAACGAATGCCTCAGCACGTGGGGACTCACCCGCGGCTGCAGGCCGGCCAGGCGTGCATAGCCCTTGAGGATCTTCCAGAACCCGACCCGGCTCAACGGACCGCCGCGCGCGTTGAGAAACAGGCGTGGCGTGGGACGCGCCTGCGCCAGTTGCGGACGGCCCTCCTGCTGGTACCGCTTGACCCATCGGGCCGCCTCGTCGCCAATCGGGACCACACGCTGCTTGCCGCCCTTGCCCACGCAGCTGAGATATCCCGCGGCCAACTGGATGTCGGAGGCCCGCAGGCCGACCAGTTCCGACACCCGCAGGCCCGTCGCGTACAGCAGCTCGATCAGCGCCTTGTCGCGCAATCCGGCTGGCTTTGACGGATCCGGCACCGCCAGCAGGCGGTCCACCTCTTCGCGGCTCAGACACGAAGGCAGCGACGGCCACGGCCGCGCGGCGCGCAGTTCGTCGGCCGGGCTGGCGTCGAGGCGACGCTCATGGACGAGGTAGCGATAGAATCCCCGGACGCTGGCCACCAGCCGGGCGGCGGACCTGGGTGCCAGGCCGCCCGACAGCAGGTCGCGGACCAGTCGCTCCAGATCCTGCCGGGTGAGGGCGACCAGTTCGACACCGGCCGTGCCGGCAAACGCCGCCAGTTTTGACAGGTCGCGAGCGTAGTTTTCGACGCTGTTGTCGGCCAGACGGCGCTCGACCCGGAGGTAGTCGAGGTACTCGTCAAACATCCTGTCGGGTGGGGTCGCTGGCGTTTCGGGGGGCGGTGGCCGTTTGACACCCGTACGTGCCGGAGCTAGTATCGGCCTTTGCCGTTTATCCGTTACGGAGTGTCGTGTCATGCCGCTTCAATCCAAGTGGCAGCAGTTGCCAACCGAGGCCATCAATCCAGCGAGCCTGGCCATCGACAAGCTGGAGCCTGCCGGGATCATCGATGTGATGCTCGGCGAAGATCGCAAGATGCTGGCCGCCGTGGCGCGCGAACGCGAGCGCATCGCCCTGGCTGTCGACATTATCACTCAGGCGCTTCACAAAGGGGGGCGCCTTGTCTTTGTCGGCGCCGGCACCAGCGGCCGACTGGGCATCCTCGAGGCTGCGGAAATGCCTCCGACCTTCGGGACCTCACCCGACATGGTGCAGGCCGTGATGGCGGGCGGCAAGGCGGCGTTTCTCAGGCCGCGCGAGGGCGCTGACGATCAATACGAAGAGGGCGCGCGCACCGTCGCGCGGCTCCACCCCACCAAGCGCGACGCCTTCGTCGGGGTGTCGGCGTCCGGCATGACGCCGTTCGTTCGCGGTGGTCTTGCGGCCGCACGTCGGGCGGGCGCACGGATCATCTTCGTCACGTGCGATCCCGCCACCGAACTTCAGACCTTCGTCGATATCACCATTGCCCTGGGCGTGGGCCCGGAAGTGATCGCCGGTTCGACCCGGCTCAAGGCGGCGAGCGCGACCAAACTCGTGCTGAACATGTTGTCGACGGCGGCCATGGTGCGCATCGGCAAGACGTACGGCAACCTGATGGTTGACGTGCAGTCGACGTCAGAGAAGCTGAAGGATCGAGCCAGGCGCATCGTGGGAATCGTGACGGGCCTCGACCAGACGGGCGCCGAAAAGATTCTGAAGCGCGCCCATTGGAATGCCAAAGCCGCCATCGTGATGGAGAAGACGGGCCTGCCGTACGCCAAGGCGATGTCGCGCCTTCGACGCGCCAGGGGCATGATGCGCGACGCCCTCCACGAAGATATCGAGGGCCGGCTGCGCACACTGCTCAAGTCCAGCGGCCCGCCAGTCGACGAGGCGTGACGCAGATGGCTGCGCCGTCTGCGCCCTTCCAAGTGGCCCGCCACATTATTGCCAAGGCGATTGCCTCGCGCGTCTACCCTGCCGCCGTCGTCGAAGTCGGCACCTCCGACGCCGTCGTGTGGACCGAGGCGTTCGGCGCGTTCACCTACGACGCCGGCGCGCCGCGGGCTACCCTCGAGACGGTGTTCGACCTCGCTTCGCTCACCAAAGTCGTGGCCACCGCCTCGGTGGCCATGCGGCTGGTGGAAACCGGCGCCGTGCGCCTCGACGCGCCCGTCGGTACCTGGGTCTCGGGATGGAACAGCGAGGCCCTGAGGGCCATCACGCTTCGCGACCTGCTCGGGCACTGCGCGGGCCTGCCGGAATGGGCTCCGCTCTCGAACACCTGCGCAAATCGAGCCGAAGCGCTCACCGCCATCAGTCGGTGCGAGCGGGCCTACGCTCCGCGCTTCACCTCGCGCTACAGCGACCTTGGATTCATCGTGCTGGGAGCGGCCCTCGAGGCGGCTGGCCGGGCGCCACTCGACGTCTCCTGGGAACGCATCGCCGTTCAGCTTCGCCCCGCTTCCGGCCCCTTCGATTTGATGTTTCGGCCGCCGGACCAATGGTGCGACCGAATCGCGCCAACCCGGGTCGATGCGGGCCGCGGTTACCCGCTGGTCGGGGAGGTCGATGACGACAACGCCCATCTGCTCGGGGATGTGGCGGGCCACGCCGGGTTGTTCGGAACGGCCGGGGCGCTGGGCCGCTTCGCCCGGGCGGTGATGACGTCGCTCCAGGGAGAGGCGGGCGTGCTGGCACGTCCCGACACGATGCGCACGTTTGTCACGCCGACCACAATTCTGGGCAGTTCGCGCGCGCTGGCCTGGGACACGATGCGGCCAACGTCTTCGTGCGGAGACCGCATGTCGCCGGCCGCCTTCGGACACACCGGGTTCACCGGCACGTCGCTGTGGATCGACCCCCAGCGCCAGCTCTACGTCGTGTTGCTGACCAACCGCGTGCATCCGCATGCGGGCCCCGCCGAGCCGATCCAGCAGGTGAGGCGGGCGGTGCATGACGCGGTCATTGATGCCTGGAACGTGCGCTAAGTCCTTCGACGCACCCATACTGGAACGGCGTTGTGCCCTCAGGACGGTGTGGTGAGGGAGCCGTGGCTGACGTTGCGGACGCTGACGATACGTCGCGATCGTTGCGACTCGACGGACTCAATGACGCGCCAGGTTGGTGACCGAGGCGTGGCTCAGCCGGGACCCCGTCCGCCGCGAACCGGTGGCATCTGGACGCCAACGCCTGGCCCACGGCCTCCGGGCTGCCCTCCCGGTCCCCCGCGCCCGCCCGGCTGGC
>Ga0194060_10000552_pt1 | contig 27168 bp, 25 predicted proteins | sample SepL225m_MetaG_FD_163427 | JGI IMG/M metagenome (GOLD analysis project Ga0194060, IMG submission 163427) | Anoxic zone freshwater microbial communities from boreal shield lake in IISD Experimental Lakes Area, Ontario, Canada - Sep2016-L222-5m | ecosystem: Environmental > Aquatic > Freshwater >... | reverse complement strand
GCTAATAATATGCTTACATTCCAAGTTTTCCATGGCAGCATGTAAAATAGTATTGCTGCTTTCCGTGCCTCCGCTGGTAAAGAATATCTCTGCAGGACGAGCCCCTAAAATTTTTGCTACTTGTTTTCTGGCTTGCTCAATGGCCATTCTAGTTTCACGCCCATAGCTATAAATAGAAGAAGGGTTGCCAAATTTTTCTGTCATAAATGGCATCATGGCTTCTAAGACTATTGGGTCTAGTGAAGTAGTGGCTGCATTATCAAAATAAATTCTTTCCATGTATCTATATATAACTAGTCTATAATGTAGAGTCTAAACTTTTTCTAAGTTAGTTAATTGTTCCTATAATTAAAATAATCTCGTCCGCTAATTTATCGGCAGCTGCCTGTGTTTTAGCTTCTGTATAAATGCGTATAATAGGCTCTGTATTACTCGACCTTAAATGCACCCATTCATTGTCAAAGTCTATTTTAAAGCCATCTTCTTTATTAATAGGAAAGGCTGCAAATTTGGTAGCAAGTACGTCAAATATTTTACTGAGAGATAAAGAAGCGTCAATGTCCATTTTTTTCTTGCTCATAAAATAAGCAGGGTAGCTGGCTCTTAAAGCAGAAGCGCTCATTTTGGTTTTAGCTAAATGGGTTAAAAATAAAGCAATGCCAATAAGGGCATCTCTACCATAATGTAAATCGGGCACTATAATACCACCATTGCCTTCTCCGCCAATCACTGCTTTTTCGCTTTTCATTTTATTCACCACATTCACTTCTCCAACAGCACTTGCAAAATAACTGCAGCCGTATTTTTCAGTAACATCTCTTAAAGCGCGGGTAGAAGATAAATTACTAACAGTGGCCCCTTTTTTATTTTGTAAAATAAAATCGGCAACGGCTACTAGTGTATATTCTTCTCCAAATAATTCTCCGTTTTCACTTACAAAACATAAGCGGTCTACATCGGGGTCTACGGCAATACCCAAACTCGCTTTTTTACTTACTACTGTATTGCAAAGCTCGGTAAGATGTTCTTTTAAAGGTTCTGGGTTATGCGCAAAGTTGCCATGCATTTCTTCGTTTAAAATAGTAATATCATTTACACCAATGGCTTTTAATAAGGCAGGTACGGTAAAAGCGCCTGAACTATTAATAGCATCTAGCACCACAGAAAAATTTGCCGCTTTTATAGCATTGATATCTATTAATGGGTAATTAACAATGGCCTGAATATGTTTTTCAAGACTATTATCATTACTAATTATTTTTCCTAAATCATCTATGCTTGCATAATTAAAATCTTCGTTAGCGGCTAGTGTTAAAATTGTTTTTCCTTCCTCACCACTTACAAACTCTCCTTTTTCATTTAATAATTTTAAGGCGTTCCACTGCTTAGGGTTATGGCTAGCTGTTAGAATAATACCACCATCTGCCTTTTCAAAAACCACCGCCATTTCAACAGTGGGGGTAGTGCTCAGCCCAAGATGTATGACATCAATGCCTAAGGCCAAAAGGCTTTGTTCTACCAAAACTTCCACCATGGGGCCGCTAATTCTTCCATCTCTTCCTACCACTACTTTTTTCTTGCCTGGTCCTTTATGGAGTAGCCAACTGCCATAGGCAGAAGCGAATTTAACAATGTCGATAGGAGTGAGGTTTTCATTGGGTTTGCCTCCAATAGTGCCCCTAAATCCTGAAATACTCTTAATAAGTGACATAACTGCTCTTTTTTCTTTTTTAAATGCTTGGGCAAATTTACTTTAATTTTTTACACTTCCTTGTATCTTTATGCCATGATACTAGACTTGGGGGCATCTATACAGCAGGCAGATCAAGCACTATTTGAGCTTATCAATGGGCATTGGACCTCTCCTTTCTTAAATAGTTTTATGCCTTGGATGCGTACTTCTGAGCATTGGTTTGCTTTCTATGTGGTTTTATTGGGCTATCTATTCTATCAATGGGGTTGGAAGGCTTGGAAATGGTTACTAACGGTTGCCATTACTATTGCAGTCACCGACCAAGTAAGTAGCTTTATATTTAAACCCTTTATACACAGGCTAAGACCCTGCGCCGATTCGGCTATGCTCACGCATGTAAAGTTATTAATTCCTGCTTGTCCTAGTAGTTTCAGTTTTACTTCTTCTCATGCCGCGAATCATTTTAGTTTGGCCATGTTTATTTTTATGAGCTTGCAGCCACTATTTAAAAAATATACTTATTTATTTTTTGTATGGGCGGGCATTATTTCTTATGCGCAAATTTATGTGGGAGTACATTATCCTTTAGATGTGCTTGCTGGAACTTTGATTGGACTATTAATGGGCTATGCTGGTGCCATTGTTTATTCGAGATGGATATTAGTTTCCAATAAACAATCATTATAATAATTATTCATTACAATAATTAGTAAAAGCCTTAAAAATTAAATTGAGTCGTATTTTTGGGAAGCGCTAGTTCGTAGCTTTTTCTTTGCCCTTTTGTTTTAACATGAATGATATTTATTTGCTCTGGGCTAATGCCTGCTAAAATATCACAAACTACATTCAGCTGTTTTAATTCTTTTATATTTTTTACTTCAAAATAAGTCCAAGTGCTTTCTTTTTGAATTTCAAATCCTACATATTCTAAATTGCATTTTGTTCCACCAGCTACTAGGGATAATTTTTTGGAGATATAGGATTTAAGCAGTTGGTCTGATTTTTCTTTTTGTGCAGGATTATTAAAATCAATAGAGCTGTGATTTTCTTGATTCACCATTTTTTCTAGATCGTCGGTAAAGGCGCGCACACTAATTTCAAGACTGGCTTCTTTTTCATTATGATTAATTTCAATCACTGAAATAAAGAAGGGATGCATCATGGCAATAAATAAAGTAGCGAGTGGTTTGATTCCAATGAATGTCATAATGAATTATTTGTATCTTAGAGCAGTCTTTATTAATTTAAGATACTAAAATTAAACAATATGAATGAAATGCTGCTTTATTTGCACTTGGGCTATAAGCATATCATTGATATCAATGGGTCAGATCATATTTTATTCATATTAGCCTTAATGATAAGATATAGCTGGAAGGAATGGCGAAAAATACTCATATTAGTAACTGCTTTTACCATTGGTCATTCTATGACGCTGGCATTAAGTACTTTGAACTGGATAAGTTTTCCTGTGGCCTTTATTGAGCTGCTCATACCCATCACCATACTCATTACAGCTTTGGCTAACTTGAAAATGAGCAGTTCTGAAAACGCTTCAAAATACCCTGTTATTTACTATTTAGCCTTGTTTTTTGGCCTCATTCATGGGTTGGGCTTTAGTAATTACCTTAAAATGTTATTAGGTAAGGAAGAGTCTATTCTGGGGCCTTTATTTTCCTTTAACCTAGGTTTGGAGTTGGGCCAACTACTCATTGTAGGTTTGATTTTAATTATTTCAATTATATTCGTAGACCTATTGAAGCTAGATAAAAAAAGGTATATACAGGCAGGGTCTGTTATTGCAATAATACTAGCTTTAAATATGGTGGTTGATAGAATCGCTTCTTTTTTTTATTAAAGCTTGTATTTCGAATGAGTAAGTGAAATGGGGATTAGTAAAAGTGTGTACTTTATTATCTTTTTGACGTTAGTGATTCGCCGATGCTTTATAATTTTTCCATTTTTCAATAGCAGCTTGCATATCCGAAGGCAGCGGGCTATCAAAACTAATTTTCTTTTCTGTGGTAGGATGTATAAAGCCTAAAGTTTGTGCATGTAAAGCACATCTTGGGCAGGCTTCAAAACAATTATCTACAAACTGCTTATACTTTGTGTAAATAGTTCCTTTTAAAATTCTATCACCACCATATTCAAAATCGTTGAATAGCGTATGACCAATATGTTTCATATGCACTCTAATCTGATGCGTTCTTCCTGTTTCCAAAATACAAGAAACTAAGGTTACATAATTATAGCGCTCAATCACTTTAAAATGGGTAATAGCATGTTTGCCAATTTCTTCATCGGGATAGGCATCAAACATTTTTCTATTTGTTTTATGGCGTGCAATATTCGCCACAATGGTGCCTTCTTCTTGTTCCATATCTCCCCATACTATTGCTACATATTTTCTTTCCACTGTGTGGTTAAAAAATTGTTTGGCTAAATGGGAGGCTGCTTCAGGTGTTTTTGCAAGTACAATTAAGCCTGTGGTATTTTTATCAATTCTATGTACTAATCCAAAACGGGGTAGTACTTCTTCATTTAAATCGGGATTTAATGCAAGTAAATGATGTGCTACTCCATTGAGTAAAGTGCCTGTATAATTTCCAATGCCCGGATGCACCACCATATTGGAAGGCTTATTTATGACCATCACGGCCTCGTCTTCATACACAATATCTAAGTTCATGGCCTCCGGTTTGAGGTCGGTGTATTCTGGATTAATAAAACTTAAGTAAACCACTTCGTCACCTGGTCTTGTTTTGTAATTGCTCTTCACTACTTTTCCATTCACGGTTAAAAAACCAGCATCAATGCCGTTTTGCAATTTATTTCTAGTAATACCTTCAATTCTTGCTTGCACCCATTTGTCAATACGCATGGGGGCTTGTCCTTTATCTACTGTAAAGGCAACTTTTTCATAAAGGGACTCGCTATTTTCTTCGGCTATGGGCTCTAATTCTTCTGACATGATGCAAAAGTAGGATATTGCAGCTTAGTTTGTAACTTTGCTTTATGCGTCAAAAAGTTATTTTCGAGGATTTAGGCATTCGTTCCTACCAGCCCAGTTGGGATTACCAAGAGGAATTATTGCTAAAAAATACGCAAATCAAATGGGCGGCAAGGCAAAATGAGCAGGATCTAAAAACTTCCCAAACAGAACATAGATTATTAATGGTGGAGCATAATCCTGTTTTTACTTTAGGAAAAAGTGGAAAAAGAGAGCATGTTTTAGTGTCTGAAGAGCAATTAGAAAAATTAGGTATTGAGTTTTTTCATATTAATAGAGGGGGAGATGTTACTTACCATGGTTTGCAACAAATTGTAGGCTATCCCATTTTAGATTTAGATAAATTTAAAACCGACCTAGGTTGGTATTTAAGATGCCTTGAACAAGTTATTATAGATGTGTTGGCAGAATATGGATTAAAGGGAGAAAGAAGTGCTGGAGAAACGGGTGTTTGGTTGCAACCAGAAGACCCCTTCATGGCTAGAAAAGTTTGTGCAATGGGTATTAAATGCAGCAGATGGATTACCATGCATGGTTTTGCTTTAAATGTAAATACCGATTTATCTCATTTTGAATTAATAGTACCTTGTGGCATACAAGGAAAAACGGTTACTTCTTTAGAAAAAGAATTAGGTAAGAAACTGAATTATGAAGAAGTAAAAGAAAAAGTAAAAAAACATTTTCAATTAATTTTTGATTGCGAGCTAGTTTAATTGTGCCAGTTGGTTTAATAAGCTAAAGTTCCAGAAGGTAGTGACCTATTGCCTTGTAAGCCCCCACTATGTATCACTAGTAGCTTAGTATTTGCTTTGAAATAGTTTTCTTTTAATAAGCTATCTACTGCAAATAATAGTTTGCCCGTATACACTATATCGCTGGGAATTTTTTCTGTTTCCCATAGCTGGTTCATAAAAGCAATGAGTGCCGGGTTTGTTTTAGCATAGCCACCTTGGTGAAAATTATGTAGTAAGGTAAATGGCTTAGCACTATCTTTTAATAAATTTTTTATTTCTGTTTCAATGCTTGCTTCATTTTTTAAAATGGGAATTCCTATCACATTTTGATTTGGTGCAGCTGCATTAATTAATCCAGCTAACATGGTGCCTGTGCCTACTGCTGCAATAATAGTTGTATAGTCTTTGCAATGTTCATTTAAAATAGTAGTAGCGCCCTTTGCGCCTAATACACCATAGCCGCCTTCGTCAATAAAGTATGTAGAATAAGTATCAATACTACTGTGCAGATTCGTTTTTAGTAAATCATTTTTTATTTCCTGAAAATGAGTTCTTCCCATAAACTCTAATTGCATTCCATAGTTAAGCGCTTCTTCTAAACTGGGTGTAAGTGTATCTTCTTTAGTAGCTCTTACATAACCTATACTTTTTATATTATTTTCTTTGGCTGCATAGGCTAGTGCTACCAAGTGATTAGAATAAGGGCCGCCAAAACTAGCAATGGTAGAAGCTTTATCTTTTATAGCTTCTTCCATATAGTATCTTAATTTAAACCATTTATTGCCACTTACAATGGGGTGCAGTTTATCTAGCCTTAGAATACTAGATTCAATAGTTGAACTACTAAAGCTAGTAATAGGATCAATGGTCATGGGATCTAATCTAATGCTGCCTTTCAATGTTTTTTTATTTAAGATAAATCAGTTATTTTTACACACTGATTTATTATTCATATTCAGTGCTAGGGTATCCTAAAATTAGGATTAAATTAGATTCAAATTAATTGAAAATATATGGCAGCTACATTAGTGATTTTGGCAGCAGGGATGGCAAGTAGGTATGGTAGTATGAAACAAACCGAGGGCTTTGGTCCTGCTGGAGAGACCATCATGGAATATTCTATTTATGACGCTATTCGAGCAGGTTTTAATAAAGTAGTATTTATTATTCGAGCCGATTTTGCAGAAGCCTTTAAAAATGCCATCGAACCAAAATTGAAAGGTAAAATTGAAATTGAATATGTATTTCAATCTTTAGATAAATATACAGAGGGTTATGAAGTAGCTGCAGATAGAGTGAAGCCTTGGGGAACTGCGCACGCTTTATTATGTTGCAAGGAAGTGGTGAAAGAAGCATTCACTGTTATTAATGCCGATGATTATTATGGTAAAGAAGCCTTTGAGCAAGCCTATACTTTTTTAACTAAAGAGTGCAACGAAAAAACGAATTGCATTCTAGGCTATGAACTATCCAATACATTAAGTGAGAATGGCACTGTGAGCAGAGGGGTTTGTTCTATAGATACAGAAGGGTATTTAAAACAAATTAATGAACGCACTACTATTTATAGAAGAGCAGATGGCCAAATTGTATTTGAAGAAAATGGGGTAGAGACTTCTTTGCAAGAAGATACAAGAGTAAGCATGAACTTTATGTGCTTTGGGCCAAAATTCATTGACTTATGTGAACATGAGTTTGACTTATTTTTAAAAGCCAAGGGACAAGAATTAAAATCTGAATTTTATATACCCTATGTGGCGGGCAGGTTTCATGAATTAGGCCTTGGAAAAGTAAAGGTTATTCCAACCAATGCAAAATGGTTTGGGGTTACTTACAAAGAAGATGCGCCTGGTGTGAAACAAAGCATTAATGCACTAGTTAATAATAAAGTGTACCCTTCTAATTTGTGGTAGGAGGTATTTTAATTATAAGATCTAATACTGTAGATGTAATTTTTTAAATTACTAATTTGGCTTTTTCTATTGTTTAAATTGGCCGTATTATTCTTAGCTAATTTAATTTTAGCTGACTTATTGGTTTCATTTTCGTTCACAGACTCAATTAAATCAAATATTTTATTAGACTTAACCGCGAAGGCAACACCTTCTGCTTGTTTTTGTCTAGTATTCATAATGCCAATAATTTCACCTTTGTCATTGAATAAAGGGGCTCCTGAATAACCAGGGTTAGCACTTATTTGAATTTGGTAAGAATTGCTATCTCCATTATATCCTGTTTGTGCACTTAAGTATCCTTTGCCATATACAATGTCATTGTCGTTTCTTGGGTACCCTAGGGTGAAAATTTCTTCTCCTAAATCAGACATTTTCTTACGAATAACAAAAGGAATATTTTTAGGGGACATAAAGTCTTCATCATCTATCTTAAGTAAGGCAAGATCGGAGTTAATATCGCTGTAAATAATTTTAGCATGTAATTCTTGCCCAATACTATTTATAACAATGGCACCATTGCCTTTTAAGACATGCGTATTGGTAATAATATATCCTTTTGTATCAATTAAAAAGCCTGAACCTCCACTTAATAATTTTGCATTCTCAGGAACCTTTGACTTTACTTCATTGATTAAATGTCCTTGTACTTGTTGGTTTTTCTTAATTACTTCAATGGCCTTACTTAATTGTAATAATTGATTACCATTTAAGCTGGGCGATAAAGACATCACTAAAATAGTGGTAGCTAATGCAATAAAACCTCCTACTGAAGCTGCAATGGCAGTAACTCTTTTATATTTATTCCAAAGCTGGATGACTTTCGTTTTGGTGCTAATAGTATCATCGGTGATCCATTCGCCAGCAGCCTTTAATTTATTAAATGTTTGACTAGTGAGTTTTGCAATGCTGCGTCTATTAGCATATGACTGCATATGGTCCAAGAATAATTTATGTTCCACCACCATCTGATCAATTTCAGGTGTGTTTTTTCTTAGGGCCTCAAATGCAGTCCTCTCTTGACTAGACATAGTGTCTGTCAAGTAGTTTTCAATTGTTTCTATTAATTCTTTGTCTTCCATTTTACTTTTTATTTTCTCTCTCCTCAATTATTATAATTCCCGTTCTTTGCGTTGGTCTTATTCTCCAATATTATATTGCGCAAAAAATAATTTTTTTAAACGCATTAAACATTTGTATTTCTGATTCTTCGCATTGTCGGCGTTCGTGTATCCAAAATCGGCAGCCAATTCCTGCATTCCTTTTTTATTCAAATAATAGCCTTCTAATAAACTTTTACAGGGTTCTCCTAAACTATGCAAAGCCCTATTCATTATTTCAAAAGATGCTTCTTTCTTATCCCACTCTCTCATGTCTTGCTCTACTGAAATAGATTCTTCCTGACTACTTAAAGGGCCACTATATTTTCCTAATTGATGCAAGCGTTTTAACCATAAATGCTTGCAAATGGAGAAAAGGTAGGTTTTGATTTGACAGGAAAGCACAAAAGAATCGGTTTGCACCTTTTCGTATAAAGTAATCATTGCTTCCTGAAATACATCCCTTGCGTCATCAAAAGAGCCATTGTTGTTTAGAACAAAGTGCTGAATGGAACTAAAATGACTTTTATAGAGGGTTTCCACCGCCTTGGAGTCATTGTTGGCTAGTCCTTTTAAAAGGGCTTGTTCGTTCAGTTCAGCTTTCAAGAGATTAATACTTAAGTTGAGCAAAAGTAACCCAAAATGGGGTCTTTTTTAATTTTTTCAGGGGGGAGGGGGTTACCTTTTCTAATTGGGGGTATTAATAGTATTAATTAATTAATAAAAACAAACCCAAATGAAAAAAGTAATCGCAATCTTCGCTATCGCGGCATTAGCTGCATGTGGTGGTGCTTCAACTGAAGCTAAAACTGATACAGCTGCTACAACAGTTGATACAGCTAAAGCTGCAACAATGGATACTACTGCTCCTGCAATGGATACTACTGCAAAAGCAAAATAAATTATTAGCTTCCAGCTAGAAGGTTAAATTATTCATTAAGACAACTTTTTAGATAGGAATGCAAAATTTCTGAGCCCTTGGTTTCGACCAGGGGCTTTTTGTTTGCTATAAGCCCAAACCCTTAAAAACGAATATCTGTTAGTTTTTAGACCTAAAAATGGAAAGATTTTTGACTAATAGCCTACAATAGCCTATCTTTGTTCTCCGATGAAAGCAAATATTAACAATTGGTTTTACTGTTTCTTTTATTTCTACTTTAATCAAAGTAGCCGGGTTGTATTTGTAAAAGCGTAAAGAAAATAACTAAATATACAGTCCCGGCCCACCAGCCGGGATTTTTGTTTAAAAGCGGATAAGAACATAGTGGGGATGGATTAAAAAGGGAAAAAGAATTGGAAGTAATTAGAATGAATAAAAAAGTAGCAATACAAGGGTACGAAGGAAGTTTCCACCAAGTGGCAGCTAGGCATTTTTTTGGTAAAAATGTAGAAGTAATTACTTGCGATACATTTAGAAAAGTAGTTCAATTAGGGGGCGATGCTAAATTGTCGGACGGCGCTGTGATGGCTATAGAGAATTCAATTGCTGGAAGTATTCTACCTAATTATAATTTATTGCAAAAAAGTAAGTTGCAAGTTATTGGTGAAGTGTATTTATCTATTAGCCAAAATCTTTTAACTTATCCAGGTGTAAAATTAGAAGATATTAAAGAAGTGCATAGTCATCCCATGGCTATCTTACAATGTTTGGATTATTTAGAAAAGTATAATTGGAAATTAGTAGAGTCTGAGGATACCGCGCTGAGTGCTAAAATAGTGCAGCAACAAAAAAGCAAACATACTGCTGCCATTGCTAGTAAGCTAGCGGCTCAAATGTTTGATTTAAATATTATCACACCAGATATTCATACTTTAAAAAATAATATCACTCGTTTTTTAATTCTAAGTCCTGCAAGCACTAAAACAGCAGTAGAGCAAGCGAACAAAGCATCTATCTATTTTCAAACCGATCACTCTAGAGGTATACTTGCTAAGGTACTTGCCAAAATTGCGCAAGGAAATGTGAATTTGAGTAAGCTACAAAGTATGCCTATACCAGGCAGCACTTTTAAATACGGGTTTTATGCCGACTTAGAATTTGATAATAATAAACAAATTGAAAAAGTATTAGAAGCCTTGAAAGGCTTAACCAATAGTATTAGAATATTCGGTATGTATCAAAAAGGTAAAGTGGTAAAAGGATAATTATGAAATGGACAACCGCAAATAGATTAGAGGGTATTGGAGAATATTATTTTTCTACCAAACTGCGCGAAATTGACGAGCTCAATAAAGCCGGTAAGGGAATACTTAATTTAGGTATTGGCAGTCCCGATTTACCGCCGCATCAAGAGGTGATTCAAACTTTACATGAAGAAGCGATTAAAGAAAATGTCCATGGTTATCAATCTTATAAAGGCTCGCCTATATTAAGAGAAGCGGTAGCGAATTGGTATAAAAAATATTTCAAGGTAGCGGATATAAATCCAGCTACTGAAATACTTCCTTTATTAGGAAGTAAGGAAGGGATCATGCATATATGTATGACCTATTTAAATGAAGGTGATCAGGTATTAATTCCAAATCCTGGTTATCCTACATATACAAGTGCAGTTAAATTAGCGGGTGGGACCCCGTTATACTATGAGTTGACTGCCGAAAACAGTTGGGCGCCTGACTTTGAAAATTTAGAAAAATCAGATTTATCAAAAGTCAAGTTAATGTGGGTGAATTATCCGCATATGCCAACAGGCCAAAGGCCTACGAAAGAACTATTTGAAAAAATAGTCGCCTTTGGAATAAAGCATCAAATATTGATTTGTCATGATAATCCTTATGCCTTCATTTTAAATGATAAGCCCGAAAGCTTATTGTCAATTGATAGGGCCAAAGAGGTAGTGATAGAATTAAACTCTCTAAGTAAAAGTCAGAATATGGCTGGATGGAGGGTAGGCATGTTAATTGCTGCCGAAGACAGAATCAATGAAATACTTAGATTTAAATCCAATATGGACAGTGGTATGTTTTTACCCGTGCAATTAGCAGCTGCTAAAGCATTAAGTCTTGATCAAAGTTGGTATGACTCCGTGAATAAAATATATACAGCACGACGCGAAAAAGTATTCGAGTTATTAGATGTTTTAAAATGTGTCTACACTAAACAACAAGTAGGCATGTTTGTATGGGCCAAAATTCCCGCAACTTACAAAGATGGATATGCATTAAGTGATAAGGTATTATACAATGCAAATGTTTTTATTACTCCAGGAGGCATTTTTGGCTCTGCAGGTAACGAATACATTAGAGTGAGTTTATGTGGTTCCATAGAAAAATTTAGTGATGCCATAAAAAGAATTGAAGCATGCGTTTAACAGTTATTGGGGTTGGTTTAATGGGAGGTTCACTGGCTTTGTCTTTGAAAAAGAAAGGCATGGTATCCAAGGTGATTGGGGTGGACCAGAACATTGAACACCAAAACCAAGCATTGCAATTGGGTATTGTGGATGAGATCATGTCCTTGGAAGATGCTATTGCTGCTTCCGATGTGATTGCTATTGCCACGCCCATTAATGTAGCAGAAAATTTATTGCCCACTATTTTAAACCTGGTGAACAAGCAAGTTGTTTTTGATTTAGGTTCTACTAAAGAAAGTATTGTTAAGATTGCTAACGAGCATTTGAACAAAGGCCGATTCGTTCCAACACATCCTATGTGGGGAACTGAATTTAGCGGTCCTGCTGCAGCACAAAACGATGCTTTCATTGACAAGGCTACTATTATTTGTAATAAAGAACAAGTAGACAAGGATGCCTTGGCATTAGTAGAAAAAATTTATCAAGCTTTAGGTATGCATATACTTTATATGGATGCCATTAAACATGACATACATGTAGCGTATGTGAGTCATATCTCACATATTACTTCTTTTGCATTGGCGAATACCGTGTTAGAGAAGGAAAAAGAGTCTGATGCTATTTTTGAGTTAGCAAGTAGTGGTTTTGAAAGCACAGTGCGATTGGCTAAGTCCAATGCAGAAATGTGGGTTCCCATTTTTATGCAAAACAAAGAAAATGTATTAGACGTTTTGAACGAGCATATTAGTCAGTTGCGTAAGTTTAAAGCTAGTTTGGAAAAAGAAAATCCAGACTACCTTTTGGAATTGATTCAAAGTGCCAATCAAATAAAAAAGATTTTAAAATAATTAAAAAAAAGCGAAGCGCATAAAGTGACTTAGCAAAAAAATATAAAAATGAAGAAGAAAGAAGAAGTGGAAATTACGAATGAATTAATAGAGGCCGTTAAATCAAAAAAAACGTTTACTGAAATTGGAATTAATGACCAGTTGGTAAAAGCGGTTACAGAATTAGGGTATACACATGCTACTGAAATTCAAGAGCGTTCTATTCCAGTTTTAATAAGTGGAACTAAAGATTTTATTGGATTAGCGCAAACAGGTACAGGTAAAACTGCTGCCTTTGGTTTGCCCTTATTACAATTAATTAAAACAGCAGAAAAATTCCCTCAAGCCTTAGTGGTTTGTCCTACAAGAGAATTATGTATGCAAATTGTTAGTGAAATGAATTTGTTTAAAAAACATATTCCAGGTTTGCAAGTTTTAGCCGTATATGGAGGCACCTCAATTGGTTTGCAAATTAAAGATTTAAAAAGAGGGGTACAAGTAGTGGTAGCGACTCCAGGTCGTTTAATTGACTTAATAGAAAGAAAGGCCATTAACTTAGAGAAGATTGAATATGTTGTATTAGATGAAGCAGATGAGATGTTAAACATGGGATTCCAAGATGACATTGAGTTTATTTTAAAGAATACACCGAATAGAGAAAGTATCTGGTTGTTTAGTGCCACTATGCCTGCTGAAATTAGAAAAGTAAGTAAGCGTTACATGAAAGAGCCAGTAGAAGTAACTATTGGTAAAGTCAATGCAACGAATAAGAGCATTGATCATCAGTACTATTTAACCTCGGCCCAACATCGTTATGAGACTTTAAAAAGAATCATTGATTTTAACCCAGGTATTTATGGTATTATTTTTACCAGAACAAAGGCTGATGCACAAGAAGTAGCACAACGTTTAACACGTGAAGGTTATGATATCGATGCCATTCATGGCGATTTAACACAACAACAACGTGATAGAGTCATGGGTCAATTCCGTGACAAGAGTTTACAATTATTAATTGCAACCGATGTGGCTGCAAGAGGTATTGATGTAAAAGGCATTACCCATGTCATCAATTTTGAATTACCTGATGATGTAGAAGTATACACACATAGAAGTGGTAGAACGGGTCGTGCAGGTAGTCAAGGTATTTGTATATCTATTGTACATGCACGTGAGTCTTATCGTTTGCGTCAGATTGAAAATATGAACAAGTGTACTTTTCATAAATTAGATATTCCTAGTGGTAAGGATGTTTGTAGAAAACAATTTTTCCATGTAATGGATAAATTAATGTCTACCGATGTTAGTCATGGCGATTACGAAACTTATGTACCTATGTTGGCTGAGAAATTTGCAGACATGAGTAAGGAAGAAATTTTAAAGCGTGTGGCGGCATTAGAGTTCAACCGATTCTTAAGTTATTATGAAAATGCGCAGGATTTAAATATTCGCACTGCAGATAAAGGACGTCGTGAACCTATGCAACAACAAGATCGCAACCGTGATAGAGGCCGTCAAGAATTTGGTGGTGCCGATCGTGGACGTACAAGAAGCAATGATCGTGGTATGGAGAGAAGCGCTGGTGACCGTGGAAGTCGCGGTGCAGAAAGAGGTGCAAGTGGCTATACTCGTTTATTTGTAAACTTAGGTACCAAGGATGGTTTTTACAAGGCTAGTTTTTTACAATTTATTTTAGACATGAGCGACTTAAGAAAAGAAGCTTTAGGTAAAATAGATATGCGTGACATGAATAGCTGGGTAGAAATTGAATCGGGGGCTGCTAAGCAAATGATTAATGCGGTAGATGGAAAAAATTATAAAGGCCGTCGTATTAGAATGAATGATGCAGATAGTGGTGGACCAAAAGGTTTTTCTAAAAGAGAAGGCTAATTATAAAAACCAAAAAGAGAGATCAAAAAAACTAAGTTCAAAAAAATAAAACAAATATTTAAATATTAAAATTGGAAAAAATGGGAGACTTAACAGAACAACAACAAAAAGTAAGCATTTTATTAAAAAAATCACCCTTGATTATTTCTGGTCCATGCAGCGCAGAGACCGAAGAACAAGTAATGCAAACGGCTATTCGTTTAGCGGCTACTGGTAAAGTAGATATTATGCGTGCAGGTATTTGGAAGCCAAGAACCAGACCCGGAAGTTTTGAAGGGATTGGTACCAAAGGTTTGCCATGGATGCAACAAGCTAAAAAAGAAACGGGTTTGCCAATTGCTATAGAAGTAGCGACTGCTAAACAAGTAGAAGATGCTTTGCATTTTGGAGTTGATGTATTGTGGGTAGGGGCGCGTACCACTGTAAACCCTTTTAGTGTGCAAGAAATTGCAGACTCGTTAAAAGGAGTGAAAGTGCCTGTACTTATTAAGAATCCTATTAATCCAGATTTAGAATTATGGATTGGTGGAATGGAGCGTATTGCTAAAGCAGGTATTGAAGAATTAGGATTAATCCATCGTGGATTTAGCTCTTATGGAAATACCGAATATAGAAATGCACCTATGTGGCATTTAGCTATTGAAATGAAACGTCGTTACCCAGGCATTCCAATGATCAATGATCCTTCACATATTTGTGGTCGTCGCGATATTTTACAAGAAGTAGCGCAACAAGCTATTGACTTAGACTTTGATGGTCTAATTATTGAATCACATATAGACCCAGACAATGCTTGGAGCGATGCGAAACAACAAATCACGCCTGAGGTACTAAAAACAATGTTAGAAGCTATTCGTTGGAGAAAAGAAGACGTTGCTTCTGCAGAATACCATGCAGCGCTTGAAAAATTACGTCAACAAATTAATCAATTAGATGACGAGTTGTTGCAAGTATTATCAACGCGTATGAAAGTGGCTGAAAAAATTGGTGAGTATAAGAAAAACAATGATATCACTATTTTGCAAACCAATCGTTGGAATGAAATTTTAGAGCGCGCTGTAGGCAAAGGAAATAAAGTAGGCTTAAGTGAAGATTTTATTACCAAGTATATGGACGCCGTACATATGGAAAGTATCAATCATCAAAATAAAATAATGAATAGCTAGTGATTGTTTATAGTATTTGTACACATTTATAATTTTGTACACTATCAAAATATAAAATCTGTATTTCTAATATAAACTAATTCTCATTACTTAATGTAAAGCATCCAAAATTTAAAGCATCATTCAATGAAAAACTGGAAAGTAAAATTTTCGTCTCAAACAGTATCTTTTTTCTTAGAGGGTAAGTTTGCTGCCATACCTAATATGGTAGACAAGACGAATGCGTTTTACATTACAGATGAAAATGTATATGCTTTACACCAAAAAAAGTTTAAAGGAAAGAGAACCATTATTATTCCTGCTGGCGAAGAACATAAGCAGCAAGCTACCGTAGATTTTATCATTGAAGCCTTGGTTAATTTGGGTGCTACTAGACATGCCATACTCATTGGGGTAGGAGGCGGTGTGGTAACAGATATAGTGGGTTATGTGGCAGGGGTTTACATGCGTGGAGTAGCTGTGGGCTTTGTGCCTACCACTATACTTGCCATGGTAGACGCTTCCATTGGAGGTAAAAATGGAATTGATTTGGGTATTTATAAAAATATGGTGGGCTTAATAAGACAACCTTCTTTTTTATTATACGACACTGATTTTTTAAAAACCTTACCGAAGCATCAGTGGGAAAATGGGTTTGCTGAAATTATTAAACATGCTGCCATTAAAGATGCAGCTATGATGAAGGCTTTAGCAAGTCATGATCTTTCTTATTACCAGAAAAATAAAAAAGCCTTACAGCTTTTAATAGAAAAAAATGTACAGATAAAAGTGAAAGTGGTACAAAAGGACGAGTTTGAAAAAGGCGATCGCAAGTTGCTGAACTTTGGACATACCCTTGGACATGCCATTGAAAACCAACATGCATTATTGCATGGACATGCTATTAGTATTGGAATGGTCTATGCTGCTAAAATTTCTCAAGTGCTAGAAGGCTTTAAGGATGCTGGCTTGTTGGTAGATACTTTGAAAAAATACGGACTACCTACAAGTATGCGATTCGATATAAGTGAAGCCATGCAAGTCATGCAGAAGGATAAGAAAAAAGCTACTGCGGGTATGCAATATGTGCTTTTACAAAAAATGGGTAAGGCTGTGTATCAAACAGTGCCCATGAAATCATTAGAAAAATTAATAAAATTGTATTCTTAAGATGGTTGCGATAGTTCATCCAAGTAAACTAAGTGGTTCACAAATAGCACCAGCCAGCAAAAGCTCTATGCAAAGAGCATGCGCTGCATCATTAATACATGTTGGAAAAACTATTATACATAATCCTGGTCACTCAAATGATGACTTAGCAGCCCTAGATGTGATTCAGAAATTAGGAGCGCTTGTTGAAGTAGATAATGCACCTGATGAAAAAGGAATTGCGGCTAGTATAGTAGTGCACTCTAATGGCGTAAAACCTATTGGTCCTTCAATGAACTGTGGGGAAAGTGGTTTGGGTATTCGAATGTTTACACCCATTGCAGCATTAAGCCATGAATTAATAAGTATTGAAGGCAAAGGAAGCTTGGTGAAAAGACCCATGCATTTTTTTGATGAAATATTACCCTTGGTGGGCGTTAAAGTAAAGTCGCAAAAAGGTTTTTTACCTATTGAAATTCAAGGTCCTTTAGTTCCTGCAAATATTACCATTGATGGTTCTTTAAGTTCTCAATTTTTAACAGGCATGTTAATGGCTTATGCGGCTACTGAAAAGCATGATGTTGAAATTAAAGTTATTGATTTAAAAAGCAAACCCTACATTGATTTAACCTTAGCCGTTTTAAATGCCTTTGGTTGGAAAGTAGAACATACAAACTATGAAAGCTTCCGTTTTTTAGCGCATGCACCTTTAGAACCTGTTATTGAATATACAGTGGAAGGCGATTGGAGTGGAGCCGCATTTTTATTAGTAGCTGGTGCCATTGCAGGTCCCATAAAACTGAAAGGTTTACAATTAAATTCTACGCAGGCCGATAAAAAAATAATGGAGGCGCTGCTTAGTGCAAAGGCTAATATGAAGCAAGAGGAAGATGGCATTTTGATAGGTCCTTCGGCAGATGTTTCAAGTCATAACTCTAATAATAACGCTAATAATATCTCTAATAAAAATTCTAATAATAGTTCAAACTATTCTAATGGTTTAATTGCATTTGAATTTGATGCTACCGATTGCCCTGATTTATTTCCTCCGCTTGTTGCCTTAGCAAGTGTTTGCATGGGCATTACTAAAATAAAAGGCGTAAGCAGATTAGCGCATAAAGAAAGTGATAGAGGGCTTACCTTGCAAACTGAATTTGCAAAAATGGGCGTTCAAATTGATTTACTAGGAGACGAGATGCTTATTCATGGTGGAGCTACTATTCAATCAACTACTGTTTTCTCTCAACACGATCATCGAATAGCCATGGCATGCGGAGTAGCTGCATTAGTAGCGAACGGACCCATTGAAATAACAGAGGCAGAAGCCATTAATAAATCTTATACCGATTTCTTTACCCATTTGCAAGAACTGGGTGCAAAAGTTGATATACAATAAATTTCTTATCTTGTAATAACGAATTAAAGACATGAACAAATTTGGAACCTTATTTACTGTACAAATTTTTGGCGAATCGCATGGTGCTTGTGTGGGCATTACGATAGATGGTTGCCCAGCGGGTTTACCACTACAAACGACTGATTTTGTGGAGGATATGGAGCGTCGCAAAGGCGGCAAGCAAAAAGGAACAACACCTCGTCAAGAGGATGATATTCCTTTATTCAAAGCGGGTTTATTCAATGATATGACCACGGGGGCGCCTATCATGATGCTTTTTGAAAATAACAATACTAGAAGTGGTGATTATGAAAAGCAACGTGCTGTTCCAAGACCAGGTCATGCCGATTTTACAGCACATCATAAATTTGGTGGCTTTGAAGATTATAGAGGAGGTGGACATTTTAGCGGAAGGCTAACAGCTGCCTTAGTGGGCGCGGGTGTGGTGGCTAAGAAATTATTAAATGCAGGTAAAGCAGAAGAAAAAATTAAAGTAGAAGCTACTATTATAAGTATTGGGGGAGAGTCAGATGTAGAAAAAGGAATACAGAAAGCTATTGAGCAGAAAGATAGTGTGGGTGGTATAGTAGAATGTGTAGTGAAAGGATTACCCCTTGGACTTGGAGAACATTTCTTTAATTCTGTGGAATCTTTAATTAGCCATGCAGTATTTGCAATACCTGCTATTCGCGGCATTGAATTTGGAACAGGCTTTGCAGCTGCTTCTATGTTTGGTGTAGATCATAACGATGCCATTGTAGATGCCTCTGGAAAAACAAAAACAAATCATGCTGGTGGTGTGGTGGGTGGTTATACGAACGGAAATGATTTAGTGTTTAGAATTGCAGTGAAACCTACTTCTTCAACGCCGAAAGAACAAATTACCCTTAATTGGGAAACCAATGAGCAAGAAACATTTTCAGTAAAAGGAAGACATGATTTATGCATTGCACTCAGAGTGCCGGTGGTACTAGAAGCAGTCACTGCTATTGTGCTTGCAGATTTAATGTTAATAGATCAAAAAATTCCTAGAATCATTAAAAAATAATTATTTATGGAAAGCGAATATATATACCATGTAACTACTCTAAAGGAGTGGGAAGCCGCTAAAATAAAAAACGAGTACACACCTGCTGGTTATGAGCAGGATGGTTTTATACACTGTTCTATTGAAAAACAAATCCCTGGCGTATTAGACCGTTTTTATAAAGGTCAAACAGGCTTGGTGAAATTAAAAATAGAAAAAGAAAAAGTGCAAAGACCTGTACTTTTTGAATTAGCACTGGACCTAGATGAATTGTTTCCACATATTTATGGGGCATTAAATTTAGACAGTGTAGTGGAAGTAACTGCTATTAGCTAATTATATATAAAGCTTAGTTTTTTAAAGTTTTTATAAAGAATACTCTATGAATATTAAATTAAGCTACTTATTTATTTTAGTATTCCCTCTACTTGCCATTACGCAAGGTTTTGCTCAAAAAATTTATCCTACTAGTTTAACCACCATTAACTATTTGGATAGTGCTGCTGTAAAAAAATACCATAAAAAAATTGATACGCACCGTATTAAGATAGAGTTAAATCATATTACGGGTATTGCTAGTTTTTATAGTGCTAACTTAGATGGCACTTTAACCTCAACAGGTGAAATTTTTAAAAATAGCAAGTATACAGCTGCATGTAATTTATATAAATTAAACACGCTAGTGCGTGTAACCAATATGAGAAATGGACGAAACGTACTTGTGAGAATCAACGACCGTATGCATCCTGGCATGTTAAAATTGGGTAGGGTAATAGACCTTAGTGCTATAGCTGCTAAAAAATTACATTTAAGTTCAAAAGGAATAGTCAAAGTAGCCTTAGATGCTGTAGGGAATTCAAAAATCAATCCTAAAAAGCAGTAGACTCATCAAGGATAATCTTAAATTTACAATATTAAAATATTTCTTAATAAAAGCTTCTTAATAAAATACTTCTTAGTAAAATGCTCCATCATATGAAAAAAATTATCGTATTTATTATTGCCTCTGTATTTAGCTTGTCAGTGATGGGTCAAGATACAGCAAGTATTAAACCCGCTGCTATTGCTTTTAAAATGGGCTTGTTTAACTTTAAAAAAACACCCATTACAGATAATGCTAGTGAAACAGTATTGCAAGGAGGTTTACAATACTTTAAAGGTATTACGCAGCATTTAGATTTAATGTTAAACTTAGATTTTACTAGTTTAAAATATCCATTTTATACTTCTTCTAAAATTGCAATTCCTACAACCAACCAAATGTATACGGCATTAGATGCCAGCCTTAATTATAAGCTCTTGACGGATGAAAATAATATAGTGCCTTATATTAGCGCAGGTTTAGGTTTGGCTTCTATCAAAAATTCCTATTACACTGCTTATGCGCCTGTAGGTTTGGGACTTCAAATCAAAGCCAATCAAGGTTCTTTTATTAATATATTAAGTACATATAGGGCTGAAGCTTCTTCTTTAACGAAAACACATTTTAATCATTCCATAAGTTATACGCTGCCTCTTAAATTAAGAGATAAAAAACCAGTCATGATACCTCCTGCGCCAATAGTGTCTGATGACGACCATGATGGAGTAGTGGGTAGCGAGGATGAATGTCCTAATCTTGCTGGCCCAGCCAAGTACCATGGTTGTCCCATTCCAGATTCTGATAATGATGGTGTGAATGATGAGATGGATAAATGCCCCAATATAGCAGGTACAGTCAAGTATATGGGTTGTCCCATTCCAGATGCAGATAAAGATGGTATCAATGATGAAATGGATAAATGTCCGAATGCTAAAGGTTTATCAAGATATGAAGGTTGTCCTATTCCAGACACAGATAAAGATGGTATTAATGATGAAGAAGATAAATGTCCAACTACACCTGGTATTCTTGGTAATCATGGCTGTGCTGATTTGCAACCTTTGGTGAATGATTTGTCTAATCATTTAAAATTTGAGTCGGGTAAGGTGAAACTTACTAAGAAAGCATATCAAGGCTTAGATTCATTAGTTGCTTTATTGCAAAATAATGCAAGTATTAGCTTAGTCATTAGTGGTCACACCGATAACACGGGTACATCAAAAATAAATGATAAATTATCTTTGCAAAGAGCCTTGGTAGTAGCTAATTATTTGGTGGAAAAAGGAATAGATAATAAAAGAATTAGCCAGAAAGGATTTGCAGCTACTATGCCGCTTGCCGATAATAAAACATTCAAAGGAAGGGCACAAAATAGAAGAGTTAATATTGAAGTTGTTTATTAAATAGCTAAATAGAAGAAATGTTTTTTATATAGAGATAAAGTATTTAGATACATTTATTAACTACTTAAATAGTTTAATAAATAACTACTTCTCTTTCTAATAGAATTCCAAACTTGGAAAGAGCCGACTGAATAATTTCTTCTGAGAAATTAAATATTTCTATACCAGGCCCATTATTGTAATGAACAATGACTAAGGATTGCTTTTCATAGCAACCTACATTTCCTTTTTGTTTCCCTTTCCATCCGCAATCTTCTATAAGCCAACCTGCTGCTATTTTATAGGTATTATCTGTGATAGGGTAGGCAATTATTTTTGGATAGGCTGCTATCAAAGTTTCAAAAATAGCCTTTGTAACAGTAGGGTTTTTAAAAAAGCTTCCTGCATTACCTAGTTTTTGAGGATGTGGATATTTCTCTGATCTAATTTGAATAACTGCATTCGCTATAGCATCTAAACTGGCTTGTTTATTATTTTTCTGATGCAGTACTTCTTTAATGGCTCCGTATTCAGTTCTAAATATGGGTTGTTTTTGTAAAACAAATTGCACGGAGCTTATAATATATCTATTTGTATCCTTTTTAAATAAGCTAGTCCTGTATCCAAATGCGCAATCGCTATTTTGAAGTATAATGAATTGGGCGCTTTGGGTATCATAGGCCGTAACCGATGCTATAGAGTCCTTGGCCTCCACTCCATAGGCCCCAATATTTTGAATGGGCGCAGCGCCCACCGTGCCTGGAATTAAACTCAAGTTTTCTACACCACCCCAACCTTTTTGAACGCAGTAACTTACAAAATGATGCCAGTTCTCGCCTGCGCCTACTTCTAAAAAAACTTCGGAGGCTGTTTCTTTAATTTTTTTAATGCCCATTATTTCCATCTTTAATACTAAACCTTCAAAAGTTTTAGTAAAAAGTATATTGGATCCTGCACCTAAAATAAAATAAGGTATATCTTTTTCTTTTGCCCATTGAATACATTTTTCAATTGCTTCGTTAGAATCAATTTTGGCAAAATAATTTGCTTTTTCATTGCAACCAAAACTATGCAAGCTTTGAAGAGAAATATTTTCTTTAATTTCCATATTTTTTTTAATTCATGCGGGGTATTAATCTTGGTTAAAGACTAATTAGGGTCGATATCAATTACAATATTCACCGATTTATACCTAGGGTGTACTTGAAGTAATCGTATATAATGTAAAAGTTGTTTTTTAGCTAATTGCAATTGTTGAGGTTGCTTTGAAATTTTAATGGCTAGTTCCCAAATATATTTATTACGAACCCTGTTTACAATAGGTTGTGCTGGGCCTAATACTGTTTTTTGAATCTCAGGTGTAAGTGAATGAAGGAAGTGGTTGGCTGCTTCTTCTGCAATATTATTTTCTTTATGTTTAAATAGTAAGCTCATGAGTCTGCTAAAGGGAGGGTAGGAAAACTGTTTTCTATTTTGAATTTCAAATTTATAAAATCCAAAATAGTCATGTTCTTGCACCAGCTGAATAATGGGGTGTTGTAATTGACTTACTTGTATGATCACAGTGCCATTGTCGTTTCTTCTACCTGCTCTACCACTTACTTGTTCCATCATTTGAAAAGCACGCTCATTCACTCTATAATGGTTAAAATTGAGTAAGCTATCGGCATCTACAATACCAACTAGGTCTACATTTTCAAAATCTAGTCCTTTTACGACCATTTGGGTACCTACTAATATATCTATTTGTCTTTGTTCAAATTTTTGAATGAGTTGGTCGTGCTCGTTTTTTCCTTTTACATTATCTAAGTCCATTCTAGCCACCATCACACCCGGCAAGGCCTGATTTAATTTTTCTTCAATTTGTTCTGTGCCAAAGCTTTTCTGTTTGAAGTTTTGTTTGCCACAAGCCTTGCAAGTAGATACAATTGGATAAGAGGCCCCACAGTAATGGCAAGAAAGCAAATTCTTGGCTTTATGATAAGTAAGGGTTACATCACAATGTTCGCAATGTGGAATCCATCCGCAGGTTTCACAAATTAAATAGGGGGCATAGCCTCTTCTGTTTTGAAATAAAATTACTTGTTTTTTATTCGCAATAGTTTTTGAAATAGAAGCCAAGAGCTGAGGTGTTAGAATGGCAGTACCAGCGGGTTGTTTCTTAGTATCTATTAATTCAATTTTTGGTAAGGAACCCGTACTAAACCTTTCGTCTAAATAAGTGTAACCATATTTTTTAGCGTCTGCATTAAAATAAGTTTCCACCGAAGGGGTGGCTGAACCTAGTACCACTTTTGCTTTTAATTGACTGGCATAATAAATGGCTGTATCTCTTGCCTGGTATCTAGGAGCCGGCTCTTGTTGTTTATAAGAAGGGTCATGCTCTTCGTCAATAACTATGAGCGATAAATTTTTGTAGGGTAAGAATAGGGCAGACCTAGCGCCTAATACAATTTTAATTTCACCAGACTTCACTTTATTCCAAATTTCTACTCTTTCATTAGGATTGAACTTTGAATGGTATATGGCGATAGACCCTCCAAAATATTGTTTTAACCTTCTTATCATTTGTGCAGTGAGTGCAATTTCAGGTAGCATGTATAATGCTTGCTTATTTTGCTGCATGACTTCATTAATGAGCGCCACATATATCTGTGTTTTACCACTACCCGTAATGCCATGCAATAAACCTACCGGTTTTGTAATCAATTGCTCTTTTACCGATTCCAAAGCAGCCTGCTGTTTTTCGGATAAACTATGCAATGAGCTATTGCCTGTATTTGGATCCGCAGCCAATCTATCTATTTTTCTTTTCTCAGCCACTAATATGCCTTTGTCCATTAAGGCTTTCAATTGTGCATGGGTTGCATTGGCTTTTTCTAAAATAGATTTTTGTTGAACCTCTCCTTCCGTTTTTTGAAAATGCAAGAAGGCCAATAATAAATCTAATTGTTTAGGCGCCCTTGTCCATTCATTTAATAGTTTTTCTAAAGCAATTTCATTTTTATAATCGGAATGCAAGCTTATAAATATTTCGAACTTGCTAGTATATTTATCTTTCATGTTTTCCTGTACAAAACAAATACCTTTTTGAATGAGTTTATTAATAACAGGGTAGACTGATTTTTTATCTAATAATTTTTGAATTTCTAATAAGGTTAAGGTTTTTTTTATTTCTAATGCTTCTGCAATAATATATTCTGAATCGCTTAAGTTTTTAATATCCCTTTGTTCTTCTTCGTTCAATATAAATACACTTTCGCTAGATATTTTTAAGTGACTAGGGATGGCCGCTTGCATGACTTCGCCTTCTGTACACATATAATATTCTGCCATCCACTGCCACAAAGCCAATTGATGCTCATACACAATAGGGGCGTCGTCTAAAACAGAAAGAATAGGTTTAGGGGTAAAGGCTTCTGGTGCTTTGCTACTAATATTTTTTACAATGCCTGCGTATCTTTTATTGGCACCTAACATTACTTCTACGCGCATACCAATGGATACTTCATCCTGCATAGATGCTGGAATCATCCAAGTATAATTTTTGGGGAGCGCTAAGGGTATGATTATTTCTGCGTACATGATATAGGGTTGCAAAAATACACTATGAATTTGGATACTTTCTATATCTTCTCATGCCTTCATCCATTTTTTTGAAAACAAGGTCTTTTAAGGCGTCCATCTGATCAAGGGTATAGTCACTTACCTCCACCGTTTCTAAATATACCACTCTATGTTTTCCTGGGGTTAGTGTAAGGGCGCTACTAAAATGCATGCGATCAACGGAGTCAACCAATAGAACTGGTTGAATAGGAATATTCATTTCAATGGCTAATTTAAAGGCGCCATTGAAAAAAGATTTTAGTGGGTATTCTTCTGTCATGCTAAAAGTACCTTCGGGAAATATAAAAATAGAAATATGTTTTTCTAAAGCTGCTTTTAAATTACGTAAACTTTGGGCTCTTTTTTCTGGATCACCTCTATCTACCATCACTACAGCATGTCTGTAGATAAGTCCAAACAAAGGTATTTTTGAAGATTCGAATTTACCCAAGGGTTTGATAGGTTGATGTTTTAATTGAACAATGGAGGGGATATCCATATAGGAATTATGGTTTCCTACAAATACATGGGCGCGATTAAAATCATGGGGGGCTTCAAAAATTTCTGAGTGTCGAACGCCCATGAAAAAATATAAAATTTTACCCCAATAACGACATATAAAATAAACATGCTCGCTTAGTTTTTCTTTACCCAAGGGAAGGGCTAAAAACATAGCTGTCACCGAAAGTATAGTGAGTATTGAAAACAATACAATGGCATAAAGGCAGTATATAAGCTGAAGCGCTCTTTTAAGGATTTTCATCTGTCTGCTAATATAATAAAAAAGGCCCGAAATTAGATTCGGGCCTTCACCTTGTTTTTTAATAACCAGAAAACCTTTATAAACTAAGCCTTTAGGGGATTTCTACCATATTTTTCATCATGTTGTGTTGCATCTAATCCTAATTCTTCATCTTCTTCAGTTACACGAAGTGGCATGATAATACTAATAAATTTGAATATTAAAAACGATACTGTAAAGCTATACGCAACTACAATGAGCATTGCTTTTAATTGTGTAAAGAAAAATGCAGGATTGCCATAAAATAAACCATCATTACCGCCTGCGTTCACTGCTTTTGATGCAAAAATACCAGTCATTAACATACCTACCATTCCACCAATACCGTGACATGGGAATACATCTAATGTATCATCTACTCTTGATAATTTAAATGCATGACTAGCTACATTTGAAATAATAGCGGCTACTAAACCAATAAATATACTTTGTGGAATACCTACAAAACCTGCTGCTGGTGTAATGGCTACTAAACCTACTACCGCACCAATACAGAATCCAAGTACAGAAGGTTTTTTCCCTTTCATTACATCAAAGAACATCCATGCTAAACCTGCAGAAGCTGCTGCAGTATTGGTAGTAGCAAATGCATTAATGGCTAAACTGTTGGCAGCTAAGGCAGAGCCTGCATTAAAACCAAACCAACCAAACCAAAGTAAGCCCGTGCCAATTAATACATAAGGAATATTAGCGGGTGGTATTTCATGTTGCTCTAATTTAGAGCGACGAGATTTTAAAACAATCGCACCTGCTAAGGCAGCACAACCCGCACTAATATGTACGACTGTTCCACCTGCAAAATCGAGTGCACCCATTTTAAATAAAAACCCTTGTGGATGCCAAGACCAATGTGCTAACGGTGCATATACTAATATAATAAACAGCACAATAAATAAAATGTAAGAAGTGAATTTAATACGCTCTGCTACAGCACCTACTACTAAGCCTGGAGTAATGATGGCGAACATTAATTGGAAAAGCGCAAACAATAATAAAGGAATAGTCATTGCAGTTCCGCCTTGTAAACTAGGGGCGCCATTCACCACACCTTTAAAGAATAAATGGGTCATTGGGTTTCCTATAATACCATTGATACTTTCACCAAAGCTTAAACTATAGCCAAAACTTATCCAAATAACTGAAACCACACCGGCCGATACCATGCTTTTGATCATGGTAGAGATAATGTTCTTACGGTGCACCATTCCACCATAGAAAAAGGCAAGGCCTGGGGTCATTATAAATACCAGGGCAGTTGCGACTAAAATCCAGGCAATATCGGCTCCGCTATAAGTAG